>ERZ1292625.3656-Hain-H41-01um-R1-3656-length-12238-cov-7_pt1 | contig 12238 bp, 14 predicted proteins | sample MGYA00564400_ERZ1292625 | MGnify/ENA primary metagenome ERZ1292625 (study PRJEB36523, sample SAMEA6512639) | groundwater metagenome | collected 2019-01-08 | study: AquaDiva: Metagenomics assemblies of 32 groundwater samples
GCAAGGATGATTTCCGCGAGCACGATGGTTGTCGTGGTCTCCGCGAAAGCGCCGTCTGAGTTATCTGGCGGGTAGGCCGAGGCGAGCGTGCGGCTCATGTACGTCAAGCCTCCGAGCGGATAGGCATCGCGCGAGTTCGCATCCGGCAATGTCGCGGTGCTTATTCCCCATCCCGACGCATCGCTCTTTGAAAACCCGATGCCATACTTCGTCCCTGGAACCAGCGCGGAAAGTGTGTCCTCTGGGAAGAGGATGAGCATCGTTCTGTTTGCCGCAGCGGAAGCCGTAACATCAGAATCAAGCTGTCCCGTCGTTTGCAAGATGGTGGGCGTTCCAAGCGGATCGCTGTAAAGATTCATCGTGAACGTTCCCGCTGCGGCGAGCGCCCCACCATTGACAATCTCAACGCCCCGCACCCCGTAGGTATTTCCGGTTCCGTAGGCCGATGGCTGCGTGAACGTGAAGCCCTTTTCCGTGGTTGTGCCGACAGACTGCCCGGTGCGGTTCGTGAGCAACGGGAAGAAATATGTTCGCGTTGCAGAGCGCAGCGCGAATCCGACAGGGACGCTGGCAACGCGAGTCCAAACAGCCGAGGCCGGGGTTGCGGTTGCCGCAGCCGTGAGTGTATACGGAATCGCTGCTGCAGCGTCGCCGGATGACATTCCATTCCTGAAAGTCAGATAGTTCGTCACGTCATCCGCACCAGTCTTTTGCACCACGAACGCGTAGTACGTGCCCGCCTGTAGCGTGGCTGTCGCGTCGAGTGTGAGAAAGTGATACGTCCCAGTGCCGTAGGTCGAGACATTCCCGGAGGCTCCCGGGAGAGTTACTTTCGCATTGCCAGCATTCAGATATGTGTTGTCGCAGAGACCGCCCGCAGTGACCCCTTGAATCCCGGCGGTCCAGGTATCGTCAACTGGCGTAGCTGTTTTCGATGCACAGCCGAAACCGATATGCGTGATCGTGTCATCCACTGGCATTTGAATGATCGCGGCCACCCCTTCGCCCTGTAGGTCGCAGGCAAGCGTCTGGAACGTCGTCGGCGTGCCCCACCTGTTTGGCAGGACATCGGCCCCGATTCTTTGCAGGTAGATGTCAGCCATTGCCGTCGTCTGCCGTGAAGGAAACGCCGTTCAATTTCGCAGGATCAGGATTCACGGAATTGGCCTTCAGGAACGCGCCCAAGGCCATGAGCATCTGGTGCTCGCGGTCCTTTGTGTAAGCCTCGCGCACCGCATCCTTCAGGCTCTCCAAACTGTCGAACGACACGCCGCGCTTCGTCCCGACAAAGCGGATGAAAATATGCCCGTCCTTGCGCATGGCTTTGTTGAAGGTGACGGTGACGGTGCTCACTCAACCTCCCGGATGGCGAGGGCGGTGGTCATTTTAAATATACCTCGATATAACTAATGGTTTGAGTAGCACCAGCAATGCCCCATACCTCGCCAGTAACTGGTAGAGATAAACCTGCGCCAGCAGTTCCAGTTAGTAATACACCAGTAGTAGTTGTAACTTCTCGATCGTTACCTAAATACACGGCGTTAGTCCCATGTTGAATAATCATTAAACTACGTCTATTACTACGCGCCGGTACTATAAGAATAGCGTCAGTAGTAATTGAAACTTGTCCTGTTTCAAACTTAGGTTCACCAAAGAAACTCATTTACAACCCTAATAGTTTATTAAGTTGTACAATTTTCTCTCGCCATTTAAACTCAGTCTTTTCAACTTCATTTAAACGACGATCTAGATCTTGACGATCTAATCCATATTTACGTTGTATTTCACCTAAAAGATCTTGGCCTTGTCGTAGAATATCGTTAGCATCGTTAATATCTTCCTTCATGTGACGAAGTTCCGATTCTCGTTTAGAAATTTTAGCGTACCGTTCATCTTCATCTCGTTTTTGAAGAATCTTTCGATCTTCAAACTCTTGTTCAAGTTTGATACGATCTTGTGCTAATTTTTCAGAGATAATCTGATTCTTTTCTTTCATAGCCTCTACTTCTTCAAGACTATTTACAATCTTCATTTTTGTCTGAAGACTCGCTTCTAAATCTTGAAGTTCCTTAATTCGAACTGTATATTTCTCCTCATTCTTAATGAAATCAACTATATCTAATAGATCATTCGCTTGAAGTGTACCTCGATTACGCACTTTAGGATCGCTTTCTTTGAATGGAGGGATATTTGGGTCCAGAACTATACGATGCTACTGACTCGGTAACTTGCGGAAGTAATTCTACGAGATATCCATGATTAATCGCATCCACTGTAGATGCAGTAGCTAATGTACGCGATCCAGTAGCAGCAAGGGTCAATACTGGACCATCCTGTACAAATAATGAAGCTGTATTACCTGTGGCAGTTTCAACATCCACACGAGATGTAAATGTTGGATTAGTTCCACTGAAAGCACCCGCAGTTGTCGCACTTAAATTATAGGCACCAAAAGCAATAATATGACTGACTTCTTTCGGGGTTAAAGTAGCGAATGTAACATTATCGGCAGAGGCATTTGCACTTGTACTAAAACCACCAATTATAGTACCTCCAGAACGGGCACCTCTATAAGCAACTAATACACCATAAGATAGAGTTGTACCTGCTACAGTAAAGTTAAATGTAGCTCCCGAAGCATCAATTCCCGCTTGTTTCCAAGCTAAATAAGTTTGCATAGCTGCCGTATTTGCGGTATCTGCAATGAGATTCCACGGTCCACCATTTACTGGGGCCGAAACAGCAGTATTATTATTACTAACAATTAATGCAAACAGTATATCTTGAGATACAATTGTGGGTGCTACTAGAGCAAGAGTAGTAGTTGTAGTCGCTACCTCCGTTCCTGCTGATACAAAAGAAATAGCCATGGGTTAATCCAGACTTTTACGAATCTCAAGAACCATAGTACCCGTCGATCCGAGAGGAGCAAATCCGGATGTACTTAAAAGAAGCTTCCCCGTGCGATCGTTAACTTGATTGGTTTGTGGGTCTACAACCCTATGGGCAAGACCACCAAAGTACCGGAAATCCGCATAATTTGAAGCGTCTCTCGGAAGCAACCAGCACGGAACTGGATTAAGTTGATCAAATGAAATCAAACCATCAAACCAATTAAAACTATACCAAACCTGAGTCAACGTAAGTTTCATGTTACGTTGAATGATACGATTTGTAAATACAGAGTCATACAATTCAGGATCGGCAAGAACATATTTATCGAGTTCTCCATCCGAACCATTGCTCTCTAAATATACATGCAATAGTAAGGTTTTAGAACCGTTGTTTAAAATTGTACGTGTGACGTGATTGGACATTTTATTACCTTTTTAAATGAGAAACACACGGGCCTTTCGACCCGTGTGAACATTCATTATTACACCGGTACTTCAATCCACGTAAAGGAACCAAGGCCTGTAAGGACCGTAGTAACATGCGTAAACTGCAGTGTAGAACCCGGAACAAGAATAATACTACCTTCAAGAGTACCTTGTAGCATATAAGGATGATCACCAGTACCACCAGTCACCCAAATATTGCCACCGAGCCATTTAATAGCCACAGCCGCGGCCGGGAGAGTAGCGGAAGAACTACCAGCAGCTACACTCGTCGCAGAACCCGAACCGTCTGCAGCCCGCACAGTAATCGGAGTCGTATTAGTAACAGCAGTCGTACTCGCTGCACCAATCGCTAAACCTAGATTACCCACGCCAGTACCAACTACTGAACTAGCCCAACCCCAATCCACCATGACTAGTTTTTTCCCTGAGCCATAAGGATTGATAACAATTAAACCAGTCGTAGTTGCAGCAACAGCAGTTGTAGCAACAGCAGCCGTATTAGCAACTGCAAATACTTTGCCTTGACGGTTATAACTTGCAACATCTAAATTAGACATTTTATTTCTCCATTTTGAATGGGCATCAATAAGAACCCATCCTTAACTACCATTTATCTTACGTATCCGTGGATACAGCCATAACCGCACTGCGGTCAACTGCGGACAAGATCATCGTTGAATCATCAGAGTAAAGATTACCTCCGTTAATTGTAGATGTAAAATTGGTAAACATAAGAGATAGATCCGTGGCAATATTGGTAATGAAAATATTTCCAGAAAGAAACCACGTACCCGCTGCTGATTGTGTAAATACTTCCGTAGTATTTAAATTACCAGCTTCACCATTAATTACAATATTATTACGCATTACACATAATACTCCTGCACCTGTAATAGTTGCAATACAGGCTGTGTAATCACCCATAATGAAATTGTCTTGAATCGTCCAGTATTGAGGTGTCGCTAACGAGATAGCATTAGTTGCACCAGCAAGTCCTTGGTCGAAATTACAACCTTGTATAAGACCATAATTTGCAGTTGTACCAACTGAGACACAGATTAGAAATTCATCTGTAGTCGCAGCTTCTCCTGTTTCAAAGCGACAATTTACAATTTCTGGGTGATCAAAAGTTGCCTCAACGTTTAATGCATGAGTAATGCCGGTAACAGATGGGACAAAGCGCAAACCTTCAATTCGCACATTATCCGCACCAATTACAAATTCTCCAGCAGCATTGTCATAAGTAAAGGTAGGCATTAATGAACCCCTACCAAGACCGATAATACGTACACCAGCAACGTCTACATCTACGGCGTCAGCCGCTGACATAGTTTGAGTATACCCGGGCATAACATAAATAACATCTCCACGACTAGCAGTACACCTACCTACAGCATAATCAAGAGTGGAGAACGGACGTAGATATGTACCGTCATTACTATTCGAACCCCCAATACCACCGGGAGCAAGAACAGAACTGTTATTAACCCAGAACACACGACCCGGATGGGGAATTGATACAGGTGTATTTTGAAGCGTTACACCTGATGCAAATCCACCGGGATAATTACTTGGACCTGTACTAGCTCCGACTGCCATTTAAATCTCCTTTAAAGGGAAAAGGGAAGGGGCATGACTACCCCTTCCACAAGTATTACGCGCCTGCTGAAGCGAACACGCAACGAGGATCAGTCCAACCGAATGAATAGCGACTCTCAGCCTTGAACTTAGCGTTCGAGGTATCAAAATCATTATCCATATCGAAGGAATCCGCGGCTCTTTCAAAATGCTTAAAGCCGTTAGAATCTTCGGAGGTTAGAATAAACCAAGCATCGGTATCCGTCAAATAGTGGTTAATGGAAACACCACTGGGAAACCGGCTACGCACCAAGTTTACCGTGTTGTTAGCCGTATCCACTTGATATTCCGTTTTCATGATCTTGTTTACATCGAAATCAAGATCAACCGGAACAACAATTTTCTTCGGACGTACTGCAATCTTGAGCCCACGATCATCAGTCCACTTGCCCATATCAATTACGGCTTGCTCAAGAGCAGCCTCACTGATATCAGCAGCAGTCGAAATCACGTTAGACCAAGTGCCACCCGCTACGTTAGCATGGGATGAGACAGCAAGAATTGATCCGTCACCACCCGTATAGCCTGCAGTAAATGCCCGATTAAGGACGTTCGCTGCCACGGTCTCTTTGGTCTGACGCAGACTGCGCGCCAGAGCTTTCGACCGCCTCGGACCAACAATACCATACAGATCGTCAGCAACCATGTTCTTCGTGATAATGAAGCCAAGGGCATACTCGACATGCGTATAGCGAGTCGTGAAGCCTTGCCTTTCAGTATCATACTGAACAGCGGCACCTTCGTTCTTTTGGAATGCCAGACCGAATGAACTTACGAGTACATCTTCTTCCCAAGCACGCTTGGATTTATGGGTCGTAAAGACATCAGTATATTCTACTTTGAAATCATTATACGACTGACCATACCAAGAATTGACTCCGGGCCAGAGTGCTTTTGCAAAATTACCAGTTGTAATAGCCATTTGTCATCTCCTAGGTTAGATATCAGTCGTAGCGAGATAAGCGCCTTCACTCACGTTGATTTTGACAAGCCATTTGGCAAATTCGCCAATAGCATTATCCATTCTCCGTGAAAGACCAAGGATTCTCATCTGACCACCCGCCGTACCAGTATCCGAACTATCTAACATCTGTCCCGAGATACCTGTAGTATTGCTACCTGTACCCGTGATAATGTCAGTACTCAGACCAACCATATCCGCATCCATGTTGTTGCCTACGGAATCTTCTTGCATTTCATAAATCGTATCCGGATCGTCACTCACATATGCAATACGGGCGGTAGACGCCAACCGATAAATACCGCTGAGATTCATATCCGTGTATAACGGGGAAAATCCAACAACCGCGCCTACAATAGTCGTATCGGAAGCAGTAGCTTTTGCAATAGACGGCATACCTTCAACATCATAACCGTAAACTAGAGCTAAACCAGCCGTGCCCGAACTACCTGCAAGCTTAACGAAATCCCCAATATGACACGCTGTGCTATCACCAGTTAGAAAAATATAAGGATTAACCTTACCATTCCAATTGGATGAACCAAGGGTGCCAACAGGAACAGCGCCTTGCGGCCTATTAGTGTTTGCCATTATTATTACCTTTTAAAAAATAAGTTAAGTAATGACCAAACCGCAAAGCAATTTAAAGATTACTTTCGACGTCCAATTTTCATTTCGCCGTAGCCACCATCGGCTTGAATATCGGCTACCATGGTTTGTTCGAGGGAATCAATCTTCTCTGCTTTCGCTGTTTGATCTTCATCATACCACTCTTTTAAGATGCGCATCAGTACTAATGTACTTGAGCCATCGGGCCGAGTGATTGCAGATCCGAGTCTCTTACCACGGTCTACGGTACTTTGTCCAACCTCGTTGGTATCCGTAACAATTTCATAACCGCCATCCTTGAATCGCTGTAAGCGACCGGGACGTTTGGGATCATCTAGAACCCATCGATAAACATAATTCGGGTCTTGCCCGTGTACTGTGAGGATATCTCTTGCCGCCCCAACTGGGATTCTCACTGGCTTTTTTGCTTTGGTTTCCATTATCGGTCCTTTACCTTTTTTAACTCTGCTCTGTATTGCTTTTCCGTTAGTGTTCCACTCTCAACAAGACTTTTCATAATTTCTTGTTGTTGTTCGGTCAAATCATCATCTATTTCTACTTTGCGATTTGCATTGTTCTGCTTATTAACACCTAAAACGGCATTGGGAGCTGCTTTTTTAACTCCGAACTTCTCGGGAAATTGCTTCTTTACCTCTTTTTCTACATAATTTAAAACTACTTTTGGATCAACGCCGGGATTTCTTTGGGTGTATTTGATACCCTTGAAATCGGCATATTCACGCAAATCCTCATCTGTTTGATACCACGAATTGTTCTCTTGCCAAGCTGCAAAGTCGGGATGTATCCCTTGAGTTTGGACAGCAACTTCTTTCTGTTCCTTTTCAAACTCTTGCTTTTCAGTTTGATGTTGTTCTTGAAGTTTTTCAATATCTTCTTCAACCGCTTCGAGCTTTTCGAAATCTTCATTTTTAATTGCGATCCTTTTTTCACGTTTAAGTTCATCAAGTGCCGCTTTTTGTGCTTTCTCGAATACATAAGCATGATGCTTTTGTAATGCACCTAATGCGGCCTGCGTCTGTTTAAGTTCTCGCTTAGTTGAATGAATTGATTTATACAACTCACCCCGATCTACGAACTCTTTAGCGGGACGCCACGCATCTTCCTCTTTACCATCTGAAACCCATTCTTCTTTTGACACCCACCCCTGTTCTCGGGCAGTAACTTCTGTCGGAGAAAGAACAACCTCCTCCGTTTTCTTTACTTCTTCCTCTTTTTTGACTTCTTCTTCTTCAGTCATTTGGTGTACCCCACTAGTATATCTTCAGCGTTACAAAGGATGTAGAAACTGTCTTCTTCATCCGGATCAATCAGTACCTTTGCACCATACTTGGCATAGAATACTGTATCTCCTACTTTCACGGGTTGTTTCTTAAATTGACTCCAAGCTTCTGGTCCAACCATAAACACCGTGCCTTTATCGGAATTGACTGCATCCATCCTTTGATTGGTTGGAAGAACAATTCCACCTGCTGACTTTTTCCCTAAGACAAACGGCTTAAGAATAACTCTGTCCACCAAGGTCTCTTGGCGAAATTTCATCGGTTTCCTCTTCGGTTTCAAGTTTAACATCTAATACTTCATTAAAGGCCCAGATCATTCCTTTTAGTACTTGATCATAATCCCGATCATTTGAAGGGCCGGTCAACTTCTCTTGTGTTTCCTCAATACGGTTACGAATCTGATCCATAACCATAAGAGTTACATCATTTCTTACCCACTCCTGCCACTGTTCCGGCCCTACGTTTAGCATCGCTAATATCCTTTACGCTTTGGGTTTAGTATTAGTTTGAGCCGCTTTAGCGGCGGCTTGCTCCTGTTGTTGCTTCATTTTAGCTTTATGTGCCTCATCGCCATGCTGCATATCTTGCTCATGAGTACGTGAGGCCGTCATTAATTCAATTCTATTCATCATTTGCATATGACGAGCTTCTTGTTGTGCTTCCATTTCTTTAAGTTGCATCTCTTGTGCTTTTTCCATCTGCATCATTTTCTGTTCCATTAGAGCTTTCTGTTGTTCTAATTGAACTTCAAATTGTGCCTGTGCTTTTTCCAAAGCGGCCGATTCCTTCTCCATCTGCATCTTTTGCTGTGCAGCGGCTTGGTCGGTCTGCGCCTTCATCTTCATGGCCTCTACCTTTGGATCTGGCGGAGGCGGAGGTGGTTGTTGCATCAAAGCAGCTACATTAGGCTGTTCTTGAGCTTCCAAGGCCCGTTTAGTCGCTTCCATGACATTAATGGTACCAAGAGGAAGTAATTGTAACAAGGCTTGATTCTTCTGTAACTTTTGTGTCGTACTTACTGCCGTTGGATCGGCGGTCGGACAGACATCGTAGGACTTAATATCGTAATCATCCTTCGAAATAGGTTCATCCAATACCAATTGGGCTCTTTCAAAGTTCTCATCGTACAGGGAATTCAGACGAAAGAGTTTCTTGAACTCCTTTGTATAGGCCCGATACACACGCTTGTAAATAGCCGTAAAAACTTTCATACCCTGTTCTACAGCCGTGTTAGTTGTTGTAGCGGGGGTATTCTGGCCGGGCATTTTCCCGGTAAAAATCTCTGCTACTGAGGCGAGTTCTCGTCCTGATTCGAGCAACATTCCGAGTAATTTAAAAAGGACTTCAGATGGTTCTCGTACGGGCATCGGAAACACTTGTTTCTTGATATCATCTCCGGTGGCATTAACGGACTTCCACTCACCCGGTTGGAATCGAGTCTCTCCGAGCTTAAGCCTAAGTCCTTTTCCGAGGAATCCAGATTGGAGGTTAGCAAGTGTTCCGGCATCAACCAATTGGTTAATAACCGTGTTAGCCGATTCATTTATAGGACCAAGTAAATGGCCAAACCCAATATCATAAAACCCACCATCGGGATTAGGAATAAAGCCGTACTTCGTGTAGTACGATACTGGGTCAATCTGCACGATCTCTTTGTCATCATTGAGGTGTATCCCGTCAGAATCAAACCTTGCAACAATTCGAAGAACTTTCTTACTCTTTTCATCAATGGTGATAATATACGGTTCTTTGTAATTATCGTCATCCAAATCTAAATACGTGTGCTGTTCTAAAATTACGTACGGTGTTGCCGCATCCAATTCACTTTGTGCGGTATTCCCGTGTGTATCCGCTTTTGACGGTAATTCCGGATAAGGTGGGTCTCCAAGATCAATGTCAAGGTAGATCTTAGCAAGTTGTTGAGATCTAAGCTCGTTCTTCGTCATGGGGCATATCTCGGTAACTCGATATGCCGAATCCAGAGACGAGGCCCAGTAATTAATAACTAAATCTTTGGGTCCGAGAAGTTTTGAGGCATTCTGTTTAAGAATAGGATCAAAGTATGTCTTCTTGAATAAACAACCGACAATTGGAAGCTGAATCAAAAGACGATCCATTTCCTCTTCCCAATCGGACATCTCTTCCATAAGTTGGTAATTCATATGTTTTGCCAACTTATCCGCTTTAAGGGCTTTCGCGCCTTGGGGATCGGCCCCGACGACTCGAAACTGTACAACCTTGCCATCCGCCGGAATCAGGGAGGGATACGCCCGTGCGGCAAATTGCATCGCAGCAGTGGCAAGCAACGGGTACTTAATATTTGAAGCTTTGGGCCACGGAAAGGATTTTTCTTCCTTTATTTGGGCTGCAAGTTTAACCCACGTATCAATCTGTTTATCCCAAGCGTCCTTACTGCGCAAGTCTCGCTTGTATCCATCGTGAACATCTGAACCAATCTGATCAAGTAGTTTTTGATCAAGTTTATCCGCAATATTAACTTGTTCAAGAAATTTGTCAATAGACGGAGGTGTAGACACAGCCGGAGCCGGATCAGTCTGTTGTGGCATAGGTGTACCCATCGGGAGCATACCTTCGTTCGGTTGCCCGCTGGGCCCCTGTGGAAGAGGCATCCCGGGCATATTAGTACCCGTGGACATGCCCGACATTTCAATAGCCATGAGATTGATTTCTAATTGACATGGATTGACCTAAATTACACTTTGGATGTGCCAATTGTACATTTTCCATTATATCTAACCCACCTAATGCAACCGGTTGAATGTGATCAATATGAAATTTTGATCCTTCTAATGATTCTTTACAAATACCACAAATTAAACCATCCCGTTTAACTAAAAAATCTGTAATAATATCTCGCCAACCTGCTGAAATATTTTTACGTTTACCATGTGGTTTTTTATTTTTATTTCGCCAATCTTTAACATGTTTACGATTGTATGTTGCACCTTTTTCCGTTGCATTATATTTTCGCATATAAATTTTAGATTGTTCTTTAGTTCTCATTATCAATAACCAGTTGTTGCGGACCGGCCTGATTCATGTAATCCAGAGGCATTATATTCCCGTTGATAAGCTTCTTCAGCTAATTCATTATTGGTGGGCGCATCCACCATTTTATCTATTACTAACCCAAGATACGCAAAAGCGTCCACTTGGTCATCATGTTTATCCCGTGGAAAACGGGTGAGTTCATCTTCAAAGGTTTGGTACCAATCAGCTTCTTTATCAAATCGAACCCCTCTTGCCCGAACTCTTGCTTGTATGCTTCGAGCCCTCTGACTCTTATCCATTGAAGGTGAGAGCTTAACAATATTTGGGAAGGTGTTACGTTTGATACTTTCTTCATTAAGAAACGGTCCAATAGCCTTTTCAATCTGACCCTTCTCAATTGCGAAGAGTTCCGGTTTATAGAAGTTCTCCAGATGAAGCATTGTATCGATGATGCCTTTGGCATCCATCCGTTCCCGAATAACATTCACAATGTGAAGTAATCCGTTTTCATCCATCCCACCAATTACAAACACGGTATAATCGGCCCGATCTTTTTCAGATACTGCAAAATCTGAACCAATATAATAAACTAGTAACTTCTTCCGATCTTCCTCCAATTGGGGAAGAAAATCCCGACGTTTGAAGAAGGCTGTTGATTCGTCAATTGGAACATTGAGGTATTCTTGTGAATAGACCTCTGGCATTCCTTGGGCAATATATTTTTCTCGTTCGGCTTCTAGCCACTCCCGAGTTCTCTTTTCAGGCCACAGAAGATTTGACCAATCGGAATCATGTGCCCGATATTTGATACTTTTCCACGGAAGTTTGTAGTCTGTCCAAAGTTTGAGTGGTTCATGTATAATTAATTTTGCTTTTCGTCTCTCTGCAAGTTGATATTCTGGCATTAACCGCTCAAGCATACTATCCATATGAAGAATAGTACCAACGATACGCACGATGCCGTGATCACTGCGAAGGGGGAGCAGAGCGCCAAAGAACCACTTACGAAACTTTTCACGTCTCTCCTTATTCATGACCTGTTCATCTTCTTCAATATCGTCACAGACGATGAGATCAGGTCTTTTACCCGCCCACTTGGCACCTCGCATCTGCTGCTCGGCACCTTTTGCCATCACTCGAAAACGATGACCATCCGGCATTTCTACAATTATATCTGTTTCAGCATCTTTGAGAAACGTAGGTATCCCAAAGAGCATATGAATATTAGTATTATCCTTTAATTCGTTCTTCAGATCGTTCAGAAATAAGATGGATTGCCCTTCCGTTCCTGAAATAAGTAAGATGAAACTCCTCTCCCGAAACAATGCACATGCAAGGGTATAACTGTGCGTGATCGCGGTCGATTTTGCGAACCC
>ERZ1292625.3658-Hain-H41-01um-R1-3658-length-12216-cov-3_pt1 | contig 12216 bp, 5 predicted proteins | sample MGYA00564400_ERZ1292625 | MGnify/ENA primary metagenome ERZ1292625 (study PRJEB36523, sample SAMEA6512639) | groundwater metagenome | collected 2019-01-08 | study: AquaDiva: Metagenomics assemblies of 32 groundwater samples
TCGAATACCGGCGCACATTTCTGTGTATGGGATGTGTACCTGACGCGTTCAATTTTTGCCGATGCGATCGTCCTCCACGGCGGACAGCTGCTTCCCTTGCGCACATCAAAGTGGGACACGATAGAAGTCGAGCGCTTTTCCATACGAACCGCCATCGGCGAATGGTCATTCGACCTTGCCGCAAGCGGACCGGCAAAGTGGCTGCTCCGCTCCACCTGCGACCGCGGCTGGGGCGCGGAAGAACGTAAAACGTTCACCCTCCTCAATCAAATGGCGAATATCCCCGCCGAAGGCATTTCCGTAAAGCTCCGCATCGAGGCGAAATTCACCCCGGCCCCCGGCTATGACCCATTGCTGCAGCAGTCGGAAGCGGCAGCATCCTCAATGAAAAAAATACTCGACCGCTATCGTCTGAACACAGGTGAAATGCCTGTTGATGCAGCAAAGCGTGCAGACTTCTACGCACAGCGCATCGCGGCATTGACCGCCGACCTCGCCGAAAGCAGGCTCGATCCGCGTGCCGGTGTCATCATACCCGAGCCGAAACGGTATGTAAAAAAGATCGGCGCGTATCCGATCCCGAAAAAAGCGGACATTGCATGCAACACGGAACATGACGCGGCGCTGGAATTGCTTACGCTCGATCTCGCCCGTTACGGTTCAACGGCCGCCCGTGCCGATATATCTGAAAAGGCTTGTGCAATGCGTATCGGTGTCCCCTCGAAGGATGCATCAGTAGCGGCGGCATGCGTACGGCTCGGTATCGACACCAATGAATTCGCACGCGCCGAAGGCTATGCGATAGCGGTCACACCCTCTGAGATACTTGTCGCCGGAAGCGGTCCGCGCGGCGTACTCTACGGTGTCCAGACGCTCAGACAGATCATACGCCCGGGAAAGGCCGGGGCCGAGGTTCCCGCATGCAGTATCGTCGACTGGCCGGACATGCAGTTCCGCGGCTACTACTTGGAAAATACTGCATCGGCATCACGTGACGAGTTGTTCCATCTCATACGCAATGTCTATTCATATTACAAAGCGAATGTTCTTATGGTAGAGATCAACTGGCTCAAATACGCATGGCGTTCACATCCCGAGGTATCAGCAACGAACGCGATCGCATTAAGCGAGCTGACGGCAATTGCCGACTATGCGAAGAAATACAAGATGCGATTGATACCCGCGGTGTTCACATACGGGAAAGTGGGAAATCTCCTGAAATCACACCCTGACATCGCTGAAGATGCAGCGGCGGCAAAGATCGGCAAGGCAGGGACATACTGCCCGAACAACGAGGCATCGTATTCGCTCATATTCGATCTCATGAGCGAGATCATCGACGCAACGAAATGTGATGCTATGCATATCGGACATGATGAAATAAGCGGAATGGTCGCCTGTCCCGTCTGCAAGGCAATGGCACCTGCCGACCTCTTCGCGAACGATGTGAACAAGATACACGGATTTCTCGCGGGAAAGAACGTGGAGGCGATGATATGGGGCGATTTCATCCTTGAAACAGCGCGATGGAAAGGATTCACCGCGAACAGCGGTCATTCCTCATACGGGAATTTTATCGTTCACCCTGCGGCTGATACGATACACAAGGATGTCATTATCTGCGATTGGCAGTACAGTGCATCGACGAATTTTCCGACCCTCGCCCATTTCGCGGAAAAAGGTTTCCGCGTCATCGGCTGCTCCTGGTATAACGACCAAAACAACTACTCATTGACGAAAGCGGTCCGCGAGATCGGCCAGGCGGGGATACTTGTCACCGACTGGGGCTTCCTTGCGGTGCGTTCACCATCGGCGAACGCCCTGCTCGGTGCCGTATATTCCTGGAACAGCGCGACGCCCGAACCATCGGCACTCCCCTACGATCCGCAGGCGGTTTTCGCGGCGTCAGTGCTTAACCGCGACCGTTCGTCACAGAAGTTCGGCGCATCGTTCACCCCGGTGAACCTGGGATCTGCCGCCAACCGAATGCTTATCGGCGATTCGAACGCATGGATAGGGCTGAGCGTACGCTCGGACCTCACGTATCTGCCGAAAGGCGATATCCGTCTCCTCGGCATACCCTACCGCATCGGCGATAAAGGTGTTGTCGTTGCAGCGGCGAACACGAAACGCGGGGATGCAGTGAGCGGAAAGATAGGAGTGAACGCAAAGTCAAAAGGTCTTGTGTTCCTGCACGGGGTATCGGTGGAGAACCCGACAGTGTTCAAACAGATATTCGGCGGCTATCGTGTAACATATTCGGATGGAACGTCCGTCACTGTGCCGATAACAACGGAAAACGCCGTCCACTGGACAAGCACTACCCCCCGCGTCAATCCCTGGGGATCATGGAAATATCAATTCGCATGGAACTCAACATGTGCTTGGGAAGGCATTACCCGCAGGGGAGAGGCTGTGAATTTGCAGGCGTATGAGTGGATAAATCCGCGGCCGAATGATACCATCATTTCTGTCGAGGCGCAGGCGAAAGATCTTCCGGGGCTTATGATAGGCCTTGTCGCACTCACGGCGGTGCAATGAAAACAACTGTTCGCTTTCTCATTATACTCGCGGCAGCCGCATTGCCGATCTTCACCGCAACAATGACCTACGGCACCGCAAAAGCAGTAGTCGACGGCACCGGCGGCACATTCGACAGGAACGGGGAACGCATTCTGGAGAAAATGGAGATATATCTCTCCGACAAGGGATGGAACAAGCTCTTTCCGATCGGCCGTGAAGACTGGACGGTACACACCAACGGCGGCGTACTCCATATGACGACGAGCTCGCCGTATGCCGTTTCCGTCTCCTACACACCGCTCTCAAACGGCATTCGCGCGGATATACGCTTCGATATCCCTCCCGGCACCGATATCCATTACGCGGTCATCGATGTATTCCTCGCGAAGAAGATATTCCTCGGCTGTCAGGCGAATATCGACGGGACTTCGATGCTGCTCGATCCTGCAAATACAACGCTCAAGCTTACGGCAGAGACAATATCGTTCGCGGCAAGGCAACCGTGGCGTCTTACACTGCGTTCAGCCCGCACCGGCGCGTGGGCGCTTCGCTCGTCGACCGGTGCAAAATGGAGGCCCGAGGAATTGCGCACATTCGATGCGCTTTACAGCATCGAGAACATCACCACGAACGGCCTTACCGACGCATGTTCATTCGAGATGACCGCCGATGCCGCCGCAGATGACATCAGTGCACTTATCATCAGCGGCCTCCCGCCGGATCTTTCAACACTTGCAATGGCGAATGTCGACCGATTCTTTCCATCCGAACGCTCCGTACCGCCGTTCAGCGACGGCGATGTCGTCTGCTTCATCGGCGACAGCATCACGCATCGCGGCACATACATCAAGTACATCGCCGACTTCTACGCGACACGTTTTCCCGACCGCCGCGTCCGCTTCATCAACCGCGGCATCGGCGGCGACAGCGCTCGCAATGTGCTTAAGCGCTTCGACTGGGATATCGCAACGGCGTCCCCGGCGCCCACCGCCTCTGTCGTCATGCTCGGCATGAATGACAGCGGTTACGACGCCGTCTATTCGCCCGCATCGAAACCGGATGCGCTCAATGCCTATCGCGAAAAAATGCTCGCGACCTATGCCGTCGATATGACGAACGTGTTCGACCGCCTTGCGGCCATGACCGGCAAGCGCATCATCGCCTTCACGCCCACGCCGTATGAAGAAACGGCGACACATATTACATCGAAAGTGCTCACCGGGAAGGACGGCACGCTTGAGATCTTCGCGAATTTCGTATCAGGTCTCGCCATTTCGCGCGGGGCATCGATCATCGATATGCACGGGGCGATAGCCCATATCAATGCAACAGCGCAGAAAAGCGTCGGCGGTGCTTTCACTGCCATCGGGAACGACCGCGTTCACCCCGATGAGGTCGGCAATCTCGTCATGGCATACTGTTTTCTCAAGGCGCAACGCGTGCCCTCCACCGTGTCCGCCGTCACTATCGATGCAAAAAGCAAAAAGCTTACATCATTCGACCGCTGTGCTGTCTCCGACCTGTCGTTCACCGGCAAAGGAGTATCGTTCTCAATGTTCGCCGGTGCGCTTCCCTTCCCCGTCGAAACCATGGCACGGACGGCGCTTCGCATCGTACCTTTTACCGACGACTGCAACCGCGAAATACTCTGCATCAAGGGCCTTCCGTCGGGATCGTATGCCCTTTCGATCGACACCCTGCCTGTCGGTGCATTCACAGCAGCGGAACTGGATCGCGGAATAAATCTCGCCCTCTTCGAAACACCGCAGATGCTGCAGGCTCGCGATGTCGCACGAGTGAACGCCAAGCGTCATGCGCTCGAAACGGATATGCGCTGGGCAGCGTACATCGAGGCCATACTCCGTCAGAACGGCGTCGACACCACGGACGCCGAATCGGTGAAAAAGTACGTCGAATCCCCTGCGGGCAAGTCTCGCGTTACAGCCTATATCGCGAAATACAATGCGGTGAGGCCGAAGGCCGCTGCATATGAGTCGGACATCGCGGCTCTCTTCGATGAGGTCTATACCGTGAACAAGCCGAAAAAGCGGCAGTATGTGATCGAATCTCAGTAGGATATATAAAAACCAGCAAACAGACGGGAAAAGACAGCAAAGTTCATCCATCTAATTTACATTATACTGTTATGGCATAGAATATCCGAGGGAGCTGCCGATGAACTTTCGCCGAACATTCATCCTTCTCATGCTGTGCCTGCCCTGCGCGGTCAACGGACTTGTCGTCGGACAGGCGGCGCTCGATCTAACGCCGCTGAGCGCGACAGTCAGTTTCGGCATGGAACAGGCCATGCTTTTCGACGTCTTCAGCATAGCCGATAAAAGCTGGAAAAAGATATATCCGCAGCCGACGGACAGCTATCAGGGAAAGGCCGAAGGCGTGAAATCAGTATTCCGTTCTCCGAAGAACGCGCCTGTATCCGCGGTCATCACGTACACACTGGCAAGCAACGGCATACGAGCCGTACTCGAGGCGGCCGTGCCCCCGAACTCGGGCGCGCATTATGCGGTTTGGGAGTTATTCCTGACGAGGGGATTATTCACCGATGCCGTCGTCAAGCGTCAAGAACAGCCCGATGCAACATTGACCGCCGATGGGTGGAAAACCATCGACGTCGAGAGCTTTACCCTCTCGGCGAAGTCCGGCGAATGGACGTTCACGCTTACCAGTGACGACGGCGTTCCGTGGAAACTGCGCTCGCTCTGCGACCGCACCTGGGGACCGGACGAAAGAAAAACATTCTCGCTTCTCCATCAGATAGAGAACGTCCCCGCAGAAGGGATGAAGTCGCAGTGCACCGTCGATATACGTTTCTCTCCCCGAGCGGACTTTTTCAGCACCGTAGAAGAACGCAGTTCTGCGAAAGCGATCGCGTACATGAGATCGCTCCTTTCGCGATACGACAGCGAGCCCGCACGTGAGTTTTCCACTGCAAGAGAGAACGCCGCATGGCTTTCAAAGCGCCTTGCCGAGGTGAGCGCCGACCGCACTGAGAACAGGATAGACCCGAACGCGGGCACCATCATCCCGGAACCGAAAACATACATCAAGGATAAGGGATTTTTCGCCGTTCCACAGAAAGTCGCGATCGCCTGCGGAATACACGAGGCCGCATTCGAGGTGCTCGCCGAGGATCTCTCCCGTTTCGGCGTATCGATGACGCGCTCAGAGGCGGCGCCCATTACGATGGGCGTGAACGGTGATGCATCGGTGGAGGCTGCAAGCAAGCGGCTTGGTATCGCCGAAAAACGCGAAACAGAAAAAGAGGGATATACGCTCGTCGTCACGCCGAAGGAAATCCTTATCGCCGGGGCCGACGGCGCCGGTGTTCTCTACGGCACTCAGACCTTGCGGCAGCTTATCCGCGCGGGCGCGAACGGCGCCGAAATACCTGCCGTACGGATCAAGGATAGACCCGATCTCCCGTTCCGCGGATTCTATATCGAGGGCGGGGGAAGGAATTCTGGCCCGGAAATGAAACGCCTCATACGGAATGTATATTCATACTTCAAAGCGAACACGATAGTCTATCAGGTCAAATGGGGCGAGCTAGCATGGAAGTCGCATCCAGAAGTGGCGGGAAAAGATGCGCTGCCCGTAAGCAGTCTCGCCGAGATGGCCGCGTATGCGAAAAAATATCATCTCCGTTTCATTCCTGCGGTATTCACCTACGGCAAAGTGATGGACCTCCTCAAGTCGCATCCCGAGATAGCCGAGGACCCCGACTGGCAGAAAAAAGGATGGCCGCACGGGGCGTATTGCCCGAATCGCCCCAAGACATATCCGCTCGTGTTCGATCTTCTGAACGAAGTGATCGATGCGACACAATGCGATGCAATGCATATCGCCCATGATGAGATAGCCGGCATGGTCGTCTGCCCCGTGTGCAAGACAAAGGATCCCGCCGATCTCTTCGCGAACGATGTGAACAAGACGCGTGACTTTCTGGAAAAACGCAATGTGCGGACGATGATATGGGGGGACTTTCTCCTTGAAAAGGATTATTGGGAGAAGCTCGGGGTAGAGAACTGCAACAGCGGCAATCCGCACTACGGCGGTCTTATCGTGCACCCGGCGCTCCAGAAGCTCAACAAAGATATCATCATAACCGATTGGCATTACAATTACCGGCCGAGCATCGATACCACCTATCTCTCATTCAACTATTTTTCGACGAACGGTTTCCAAGTCATCGGCTGTCCATGGCTCAAGAATGAGAACAACTACTTTATACCGCAGGTGATAAAGTCAATCGGCCAGCAAGGCGTGCTTGTGACCGACTGGGGGTTCCTCGCAACACGCTCACCCGCGGCGAACTCCATGCTCGGTGTCATGTATGCGTGGAACACATCGATGCCGGAGCCGAAAGCATTATCATGGTCACCGCAGGCTGTACTTGCCGGAGCTATCATCGACAAGGACAAGCCTTCGCGCATGCACGGGGCGCGGTTCACGCCGATAAATCTTGCCGCATCGGCGAACAGAACGCTTACCGGCGGCAATGCCTGGTTCGGCGGGGGATCGCACATGGACCTCTCGCTTCTGCCGATGGGATCACAGCGTATGATCGGTGTCGACTATGCAATCACGAACGCATGCGTCGTGTCCGGAAATACCGAGCTTGACGTACCCGCAACAGGCAAGCGTATCTCTATCAACAGAAAAGCAAGGAGCATTGTCCTCCTTCATGGGCTTACGCTCTTGGTGCCGTCGGTAACACCTATGACATACGGCTCGTATCGCGTAACGTATGCGAACGGGAGTAGTACAGAAATACCCATCAACAGCAGAAATGCTGTCCATTGGCTGAGCGGAGCACCGCGGAAGAACAGCTGGCAGCATTGGGCGTATCAATACACTTGGGATGCATCGCTCGCGTGGGAATGTGCAACAAGGTCCAGCGATGCGATCAACCTTCAGTCGTACGAATGGGTGAACCAGAACCCGGACGACGCTATCGATTCCATAGAGCTAATTGCGAAGCAGAATATTCCCGGGCTCATGATAGGTCTCGTGGCGGTCACGGCAGTGCAATAATATTCGGATCTTCCAAGGAGCAAATCATGAGCATTCAACATGCGCTCATCGCCATCGGTTTGAGCCTCGCCGCATCCGTTTTTGCACAATCGAAAGCATCACCCATTGCCGGGGATGTGTCCGACGAGGCACGTTCACTCATCGAAAAACCGCTGACGAAAAGTACGGCGGAGAAACACTGGCCGAAGAGCGGCATGCGGGGCATATACACATTCTCTATTGCACCGATCGGAGCCAACACCCAGGACCCCGGCGGATTTCTCAAAGAGGCGCAGTTCCGGAAATTCAAAGAGTGGGGCGTAAATCTTATCACCGTATCGCTTTCAGTCGATGCGGGGTCGGCATGGGATGTGAAACGCGGAACGGATGCGCCCCCCGTGCCTGCGGATGATGCACTTCTGCCGTATCGGCAGAATTTGAACGGGTTGAAAATAGCCCTGCATCTTGGCGAAAAATACGATATCAAAATAATCGCTGCCGCATCGGGAAAGATCATCGGCCGTTCTGTGAACTGGAAACTTGAACCGGGGCAGAGCGCCGGTTATCGTTTTGAGGACGAGACCATGAAAATCGCGTCGTATATCGCATACGAATTCGGGGATCATCCGATGCTTCTCGGGATCAATCTGATGGACGAGCCCAATACAAAGGAAGAAGTGGAACGCTGGCAGTCGAACACGATTCCGCTCGTCACGAGCGCGATACGCCGGCATGACACCAACACCTATATACTCATCATGCCCGCACCGTGGGGACTGCCGGGAGGGTTCTCATCGTTCACGCCGGTCAAAGACCCGAAAATCGTGTATGTGTTCCATGGCTATTATCCGCACAGTTATGTCCATCAGGGCATCGGCGGATATGTCGGGGATGATTATACGAACAAAAGCTATCCGGGGGGTCTTCGTAACTTCAAAGGCAACCCCGCAGTACACATCGGACGTGAAGAGCTTGAGGCGAACATCGCCGAGGCTGTCGCATTCAAGAAAAAGAACGACTGTATCATGCTGTGCGGGGCGTTCAGCGTGGTCCGATGGGCCCCCGGCGGAGCGGCGTGGGTGAAAGACTGTATCGATATATTTGAAAAGCACGGCATCAGCTGGTCCTATTTCGCATATCGCGGATGGAACGGATGGAACCCCACGTTCGGTGCAGGATCAAAAGGCAGCAATAATTCTGACGGCGGTGAAATGACCGAACGCTTGAAAGTGCTCATTGAAGCATGGAAGAAGAACACACGATAGTCGCTCGTAAGCGGACCGATGATCGAAGGTGACGTATGAAGACAGGAACATTCACAGAATTCAGGAACAACGGCATGATGCCGCTCATGATCACAAGTTCCCTCCCGACAGAAGAACACCGCCGCGTATGGACGCGCGGTGAGATACGTTCGATCTGGCGCGAGCTCTTGACAAAACCGGCTGCGAAAGCGAAAGCGCATGCAGAGCCAGACACCGTCATCTCCGGGCGACGCTCGTCCGTAACGATAACCATTACCGCAGAACATGATATCTCCATCGGAGGTCATATCATTCTTTTCCTTCCGGAATTCTGGGGCGGAATTGCGCAGGAACGCGACGCAACGACATTCTTTCTCTGGCGCTCGCCGAACACCTATCCCGGTTATGTTTCAAGTCATATCAGCGCACACAGCGAGGGAGACTCAGTTATCGAAGGGACTATCACCTCCGCCGGTTCGGTTCACGTTGTCGCCGATATCGCCATACTCGATAAACCTCTCCGTGCGGGAACGCCGCTTCATTTCGTCATCGGCGACACCTGCGGGCAGGGCGTACTGCCGATAGACTTTGACGGCACGTATCACTTCAATGTCGCTGTCGACGCTGCCGGAGACGGACAATACGCCGCGATCCTTCCCCACCCGACCGTTCGTGTCGTCGGCGGAACGCCGGAGCGATACCGAGTGACCGTACCGGCATGCAGCACAGAAAAAACGCTCCCCCTTCGCGCAACTGCTGTCGATGCATCGCTCAATCACACGGACGTTGACGGCACCACAAAGATCATTGCACATGAACAGAACACGCATCGATGTGTGACTGTCATCAATGAGACGTCCGGCATTGCCGGCAAAAGCAATCCGTCTGTACGCGGCGTCTGGGCAGACGGGAACAATGTATATTTCGGTGAGATACATACGCACACCGAATTATCCGATGCGATACGGAGCACCGACGATGCCTACCGCTTCGCACGCGACACGCTCGGTCTCGATTTTGCAGCGCTCTCCGACCATTTTGAGAAGCATCAGCCGAGCATGGTATATCCCGCCGACAGAAAATGGGATATGACAAGGGATGCGGCATCCCGCTTCAACGAGCCGGGAAGATTCGTCACACTCCTCGGCTATGAATGGGGCGGCGTACCGCATATCAATATTTACTATCGCGGCGCCGATGGAAAGTGTTTCCCCGCCGACGGAGAGACGAGCAAATCCCCGCCGGGACTCTATCGAATGCTCAATGACGAACACACGCCGTACATCGCCATACCGCATCATCCGAAATATCTCGCCGCTGCGGACTGGAATATCGCGAACGGCGAGCATCAGCGTCTGGTGGAAATATACAGCGGCTGGGGATCTTCGGAAGAAGGGAATGACAGCGCCTATCGATCCTCGCTTGCGCACGGTGTACGCATGGGCATCATCGCCGGCACCGACTGTCACATCGGACGGCCCGGTCAGGGCAATCGTACGTTCGAAGGCGGCGGGCTTGCCTGCGTTCTCGCGCCGTCGCTCACGAGGGAAAATATATTCGACGCGCTTTTCGCACGACGATGTTACGGCACAACGGGGACGCGCATGCTCATCGACTTCCGCGTGAACGGTGCGATCATGGGAAGCGAGACTCCGTTTGCAAAGGAAAATATCGTAAGCGTCCGGGCGATCGGCGAAGACATGATAGAACGAGTCGATATTGTAAAGAACGGAACGGTTGTGTATAGCGCATCACCGAACCGCGATGAAGTATCGATGGAATGGAAAGACATCGGCGGAAAAGCCTCATATTACGTGCGGATCACTCAGCGCGACGGCCATGTCGGATGGTCAAGCCCGGTGTGGACCTGCGACTAATTTTCCTCATAATAATATGAGTGATCGATTCCTTTCATAAACATCTCACGGCTGTTGATTTGGCCGGTAAGTGCATTCTTCAGCAACTTTTTCAGCGTGTTACTGTTTTCAGCGCTCTTTACCATTGCGTCCATATAATCCGTTTTGGCTATTTTGCTCCAGTCGACACATTTCCTCAGGCGTTTTTTCAATATCAGATCCAACCATATTCGGGCGCTTCTGCCATTGCCTTCCATAAATGGGTGCGCAATGTTCATTTCTATATATTTTTCGACGATTTCATCGAATGAATTTTCCGGCATAGCTTCTATTTGTTTTAATGTGGTCCCAAGAAATTGTGATGAGGCAAATCGAAAACCGCCCTTCGAAATGTTTTTTTGCCTGATCTGCCCGGCAAAATCATACAAGCCGCCAAGCAGATACGCGTGGATCTGTTGTAAACCTTTGATCGTACCGATCTCTATGCTGCCGATCAATGAACTTTCAAACAGCGCATAGGCCTTTATTTTGCTTTTTCCGTCTATGCTTTCATCACTATAGGTAAACCATTCGATAAATCGGTTTGCCTTTTTTCCAGGAAACTGTTTACCTAATGCGATAATTCCATTATAATCGAGCATATCAGATAAACGCTTTTTGCCGTCTGGTGCGTGAAGTTTCAACTGGGTAGTGGCACTAACCACTTCACTATTTTCCTTCTTCAGTCTGGCTTTAAGGTATTTCCAATAGTTTCGAGTTTTGGTATAGTCGCTTTGGTTGGTAAGAACGGCTACAATATCCAGCACTGAAAACCACCACTTGGCATTTTTCTCGTCCCATAAAGCTCGTACTTCACGGTCGTCAAAAAAACGTATGGATATTTTTTGCTGCCTGTTCATTTTATTAAGAGAAGAAGGAGTTTTCATTCGTCACCATCGCCGCCTCCGTAGCGGCTACGCCGCCAGGCAGCGCCTTACAGGCGCACGCGTGCGCCAAGGATGGCCTAGGCGCTACGGATAGCCATAGCCGCCACGCTTACACGGCCCAGTATACCACCCGCCGAATTCCTGTCAAATCCAACCCCGGCTCAGCTCCGTTCCATCGTCCACCCGCGTCTATCCGTGATCATACCCCGTCTCACCCCTTCACGCATCGTCATTTCGCCCGAAGTCACCGATATTTTATTTCCCGCACATTTAATTTGAACGAGTACGTTCAAATTAAATGTAATGACAAAGAATGTTGACTTCTTCACAACGCACCCACAGAGAGCCCGCATGATCTCCCCCCTTACATTTATTTGAGCGTTACTGCGCTCAAATAAATGTGCCGTATTGCTCGCCGTAGACGACATTATACTCTTCACGGAACGTGTCGTAATGCGCTTCCATGATCTTATATAGCGCGGATCTCTCCGCGTGCGCCAAGAAGGGCGCAGTTGGTGCCGGCCAGGGAAGGCCTAGGCGCCACGGGTGACGTTGTCGGTATACCCCTTGCTGCACATAATATTAAACACGGAATAAATCAATAATCAGCCTGAAAGTATTTTTGCATACCGA
>ERZ1292625.3659-Hain-H41-01um-R1-3659-length-12206-cov-11_pt1 | contig 12206 bp, 11 predicted proteins | sample MGYA00564400_ERZ1292625 | MGnify/ENA primary metagenome ERZ1292625 (study PRJEB36523, sample SAMEA6512639) | groundwater metagenome | collected 2019-01-08 | study: AquaDiva: Metagenomics assemblies of 32 groundwater samples
CCCGATTTACTAGCTACCCGATGGATTTCGGTGTCTTTTATTTCTGGCTACAAGGGATGCTTGTTATTTTCTTCACGGAACCGATAATGCCGGCTTCGGTTTCGGCATCATGACCATTCCACAGATGAGGAGAACCACGGCTGCGATTCTGATAGCCCACACCTCCGGGGAGTCCGGGATGGCGCCGAATGCGCCTGGCTTAAGCCCGTCTCCTATGAAGGTCCACGCGTAAGAGAAGACGACCTGTGCCGACAGCACGACGAGTATCACCGACACCGCATGGTCCCGTTTGAGCGCTAGCCTGAAACCCATGGCGAAGAACACGGCCACCATATTCAGAGTGACGACCAAGAGGGTCCAAGGAGAGGCCAGACTCTCTTTCATCAGTGCGACGACCGGCTGAACGTAGCCGAAAGGCCACGCGGTCAGCAGGCAGAGCACGGTCCCTATCAGGGCCAGTGATGAGAATCGCCAGAGCATGAAGTTGATGGCGTCCAGCGATTGCACACCGTCTTTCTCGACCACTTCGCCGACGGCGAAGAAGAGGTTCGAGGCCAAAAACACGAGCCCAAAAGTTATGAGCCCGATACTGAGCGACTCGTTCCAGGCTGCGAAGAAGCCGCCGACGCAGGTGACTGCGATGGGCAATCCAGCGTTGCGCAGCTTCAAGGTCTTCTTCCAGAAAGTTTCCATCAAACCCGTGAAGAGCATGATGGGTGCCGTGAGAGCCGTTATTGCCGCAGGATCTCCATACTGCTGTCCCCAGAGAAGCAAAAACGTGCCGATTGCGGCGAATAAACCCACACACAATGCGTTCAGGCGCATGGCCCTGTTGCCGAGGACGATGCCCTTGAAGTGCGGGTCAAGCCACCTCCCAAAGATGGGTGCGCATACGAGCGTGACTACCACCACTGTCCAGGCTCCGATGATGAAGTACGCATACGCCACTGTAATTTTGTCGGGCGAAACGATGAGGCTGTGGACAGTATAATTGTCCAACGCCTTGTAGAGAGCCGTCAGCGCGGCTGCGATAAGGCCCACCGCCAACAGGCTGCGTTCTATTTTCAGCTTGGGCACGACATTCCTCCTTATTGTCAACGGCCAAGGTCGCGAGACCAGGGCCTACCAAAGTTGTTCTAGGACAACCATCCTATAAGAAATGTCAGTAGTCAATGTGACTCGGAAACCGGGTTACGAGATCATATCTCGGACGAGATTTTAAACAGCGGCGCGTGATTTCTCCGCTCCTGCAGACCGCGTGGCTGAGATAAAAAAACGCCGGCGAACGTAATTTCGTTTCGCTCATGCATTCGCAAACTGCAGGAGTGTGTCGAGATGTTGTCGCAGCGTGGAGTCAATAGTATGCACGACATCTCGATGTAACGAAGGATCATCTTTCCCGGCTGGATCGGGGACGTCGTCGAGCGTCCCTGCGATTTCGCCAAAGAGGTGCATTTTTGTCCTCAAATCCGGGAATTGATTTGCGAGACTGTTTGGTTTTGTACTGAGCACCAGATTGTCCATCGCGAAAATAGCTGATGCGAGTTCCGCGACCTGCCGCGTGATCGGCGTGGATTGCTGCCCTTTCGGGATGTCGAGACCAATCTCAGCCAATGGAGGACCGCTTTGAGCCCATTCGTGAGCATACTCGCGGAGGTTGCGATGCCGCGGTAGCGAAGTCCCCATAGTGCCTTGCAGGCCGCGCGAAAGGACTTCGTATTCACCGTCCAAACCGCGTTCATTGAGCAGCCGAGCAGTGCTCAGGGCGGCAATCACAGAGCGATGTATATTTCCGTTGCATACGAAGAGTATGACTTTACTCACGGTGGCCTCCCTTCATTGCGGCATAGCCGGAGTTTCCAGCGTTCCTAAGAACTTTATAACTTAAATATCGCACTAAGTCAATAACTGCTGATTGAGCGAAACGTACCGGCGCTATGGTTCGTTGCGAAACCCGAGAGATACAAATTTCTCTGAGTCTGTTCAAGGTCGCTCACTGATATAGGTGAGTATGCAATGCCGCGTCGGCGAATATACATTTCAATTACGCGCATGATGAAGTCGTGTGTAATCACGATTGCATGTTCCGATTCTGGTGCTTTCTCGGTGAAGAAAGTTCTTATCCGTTCGTAGGTTATTTCAACCGGCTCCCCATTGACGCCGGATACCATTGCCTCAAACACAGCAGTATTAACAGGCCCTATCCCTTTCTCGTGAAGTCCTTTTTCCACATGTCCGTCGGCGTTCATTGCGATCAGATCGAAGTCCACCTCTTCCACAAGCGGTTCAGTCTCGATTTCTACACTCCCTCCAAGTCGTCGTATTTCCTCTGCCAGCAGATGTGCGGCGTGCTGGCATCTCTGCCAGGGACTGGCGAATATTTTGGTTACGCTCGAAAGCGGCATCTGGTCTCGCAGTTTTGCAATACGTTCTTGGGCGAATAATTCATCTAGGGGAGGATTCTTCTCTCCGGTACCCAGCTCAGCGAGCACACGGAAGGGCATTTCGCCGTGGTCTTTATAGGGAAGCAACAGCTTGCCATGTCTTAGGAAGAAAAGATTCTCTTTGGTATTCATAGAGGGTGATTATAACGGATAAAAAGGGAGGGGACAGCACCCAAGCTGCCCCCCCGATTACTTGCTCCGGGCTCAAAGAATCTCAATGAGTCCGGCCGGACCATCAACACGAACGCGCATGCCATCTGCGAGAACGGCAGTCGCATTCGGCACGTTTACGACCGACGCCATCCCGATTTCCTGGGCGAGAATGGCGCCGTGGCAGAGCATGCCGCCGACCTCAGTTACGAGGGCTCCCGTTTTGCCGACTGCTTCGATGGCAGGCGCCCAAGCGGGGTCGGTGCACGGTGTCACAAGGATAGACCCCGGGCGAAGTCTGCCCACCGCTTCTGTATCGGAGAGATGCCGTACGATGACAACTTCTCCTTCACATACCACGGTGGTCGCGCTGATTCCGCGAAGGGCCTTGCTTCTATCGATCGGATCGAGCCGGCCGATGATCGCAAGGTTGTCGCTGAACAGCACGGGTGGCACGGGGAGTTCGGCGTTACGTTTCGCCACTTCCTTACGCTCGATTGCGACCTTCAGTAGCTCGGTTGCCGCGAGGGGCAACTTGAACACCTCGGTCGGCTCGAGCTGGAAGATTAGATCTTCCTCCCAGTCGAGCTCTCTTTCGATCATCTTTGCGAGTTGCCGTAGGACGTCGTAGCCCCGGAGGTAGTGGAACTTCACCACCTCCCTCAGTCCCATGTAGAGGCGCGCGGATTGCGCGTCTCTGTCGAGCGAGGGACCGAGTTGCTCAGAGAGCTTCGTTCGCAACCCGGTGATTACCTTTTCGCCGGCTTCAAGTCGGTCGGCCGGAGATTCGGTTATCCGCGTGGAGAGCATTCGAAGTATCTCGGGCCGCTCGCGGTAGCGAGGAACCGAAATCTCAAGTTCGCGTTCGGCAAGATGGCCGAATGTCTTGATGACTTCGTCGATCGTTGTTTCGCCCCTGTGCAATTGGAAGAGCGCCAGCGAGAACTGGACGTTCGGATTGCAATGCAGGGGGAACGTGCTCGTGAGCGTGTTGAGGTAGCCATTTGCCGTCTCGACGTCGAAATTGTCGAGAAGGGTATTTCTGAGCCGAGCGTAGGCGAAGAAGCCCAACCGTGCCACCTTTACGAAGGCCGTGCATGCACGTGTTCGCAGGAGGTTGCAGACGTTCGCGTATTCTTTGACCGCGGCCTCGAGCGAAATTCCCGCGTATGGTCCGAGTGTGTCGATTGTCTCGGTCCACGACGGCAGGAATCGCGCTTCGCACTCCGACGCCGCGACTTTTTCAAGTTCATGCACATGGCGCATGAACCGGTCGTACGCGGCACGATAGTGTTCGGCTTTTTCCTCCCCGAAGAGTTCGATCAGTAGGTCTCGAGAAGGGTATTGATCGTAGAGCACGACTTCCGGGTAATTCGCGAAGGATGGGTCTGTGCCGATTTTCTTCAGGTAGCCATTGATGAGTTTGCAGTAATCCGGAAGCGGTATGCCGCGGATTCGGTACGAGAAGGCATCATGCACAATGCTACAGCGGGGCTGACCCGCAACGAGGTTGAAGAAACCGGTGTCGAGTTCCGAACCGATCTCATAGCCCATCTCCCTGCGCATTGTCCGTATCGCGCCGTCACCATGAGCGAAACAGTAGGTGAACAGCCCGAACGCCATTTGTGATGGGTGCGACGAGAGCAATTCGACGATGTTCTGGTCTGACAGAACGTCGCCGTTGAGTTCACATCCGAGCGCCTTGAGCCGTTTGGCTTCAAACGCTAGTGCGTGCTCCGTTGCGGTGATTGCTCGTGCCCGTTCATTTCGCTCCAAGCGTTGGAGACTTGTGATCGGACGAGTCTGATTGATGAACAAAAGACCGCTGTCGCGCTCGATTGCCCATTCGATGTCCACTTCAACACCGAAACCAGTGCGAATGCGGTGTGCCGTTTCGATTAGTTCTTGAAGTCGGACGTCCGAAAGCTGTGCGCCATCGGGCCCTTCTTCTTTTACGACCGAACCGGTCCTGTCGAGGAAGTAGCGCCGCGGAGTTACTGAGCCGTCGGCGTACCTGTCAGCGGTACCGCTCACGCATTCAACAATGATGCAATCGGACATACCGCTCGGGTCTGCGCTGAACAGCACGCCTGCGATTTCGGCGCGTACCATTTCCTGGACGAAGAGAGCGAGCCCGCCCTCGTCTGTTTGGTGAAGTTTACGGTAGGACGAGACGGTGCTACTCGATGATGCTTTCGCGCACTCGAGAATCGCCGACTCAATGTCTACCGGCTTCACGTTGAGTTTCGAAGTGAACTGCCCAGCCCAAGAAAGGTTCCCATCCTCACTCACTGCCGAACTTCGCACTGCGGACTCATGCGTTATGTGCTTGAGCCGATTGCGCACGCCATCGCACACGCGACCAGACGCGACCGCATCACTTATTTCTTCTACGGTGACGGGAACGAACGGTTTAACTCGAACGCCCATCGCCTCAAGTTTGAGAAGATTGAACGCTTTCGAACCGATGATTGTCGGGGTCATTTTCACGCCTCATGGGGGTTAGAGGTTGTTGATGTATTCGGATTTCAAAGATCAGAAAGATCTGGGCTTTTGTTGGCGTATGCCAAACAAAAACCGCCCTTATATCACGAACGAATGCTCGTGTTATAAGGGCGATTTTCTCGCGGTGCCACCTTAGTTGATTCTCACCGGCTCCGCCTCAGCGACACCGGTTACCTCTGTTACGGGAGAGCCCGGACTTCCACTCATGCGGAAGCCTCCTCATCGGGCCCAACCCCCGTTTCCGGGGACCCGAATCAATGGATTTGACTGCTCTCAACATATATCAGGGTCTTGAGCCTGTCAAGAAAGGGAACAGGCGGCGGTCTGCTGACCGCCGCCTGCATGGTTTGCTACGTATCCGCGTCAAGGACCGGAAAGGGTCCGAGAACGATATTACGGAGCGTGATGAACTTGAACAATGGCAGGGCAGCATCAAAGCCCTTAAGCCCGTCGTCGGGGCAATCGATTTCTGCCACGAAGTTGTAGACATGCCTGTTGTGCTGGACGCCGCCTGCAAACGATTGCAGGTACCTCAAGTTGAGGCCTGCAAGCCCGAAGGTTGCGCTCGTACCGGAGATTGCCATCGGGTCGTCCTTGAGCTGGAAGATTGCCAGCGCACGGTTGAGTTTACCAAGCGGCCGAATATCCGGACCCAGCACGAAGAATGTCGTCACGGCGGGGGCATCCTCGAACGCTTCGTTGAGCACCCCCAAATTGTGGAAGAGCTTGAGCGCTGCCACAGGGCCGAGCGCGGCTTCGTGGTCGGACCCGTTGCTCACGTTCTGCAGCGCGATACCGTTGCTGGTGTCGACCTCGACTTGCCAGCCCCACCGTTCGATTTTCTGTGAACAAGCGGCGATGGCCTGGTGATGAGCCCGTATCGTCTTGATGTCCTTCAACTTGACGCCTTTCTTCACGAAGAGCGCGAAGGAAAGACGCATGCGAATGGCACAAATGATACGGATAGGGCAGTCGCCGTTGTGGTATTTCTCCACGAGACGGCTGAACGTCATCAGCGATTCATCGACTCGTCCGCGGACCTCAGTTTCTGCCGCGATGATTCCGTAGGTGGCGGTGCCGTCGAGTAGCTTCGCCAGAATATCGCTATTGCTGTTGAGGTCAACGAACCCGGTGTCCCAGTCGAATTTCGGCCAACCGAGCATACGCCCGGCGATGCCGGCCGCCAGGAACGAGTAGGTCGTTCCTTTGGGCCCAAGTATCGCGATGTTGTGTGGCTGTTGATTTTCCACCTTTTCCACGTGTAGCCTCCGTTTGATTCCATATTTCAAGCGAAAAGAGCAGGAGCCTTGCGGCTTCTCGAGCTTACGACCTGCCTGCGCAGGCAGGGCCCTTGGTCTTTTCGCTCGCCGGGTCCTTGACCCGAGTCTGTGTCGAACATATTCGACAGAGACTCGGAACAATGAAAAGGCCCCCTTGCGGGGGCCTTTTCTGTCGTTTTTCTGTGGAATTAGACAGTCGCCCCCGTTCGGTCGGTAAAGAAAAAGAAGAATCCGAAAGCCTGCGCGAATGTCTTCATAGACTGCATAGGGGCACTCTACTGGTATACGGAAGCTTGTCAACAGGGCTCCACAAAGGGTAGTATCGGGACGGATAACATCAGCAGGGAGGTTGCGCGATGTCCACAGGAAACGGCAAACCCATTGTCCTCGTTATTCTCGGCGGTGCCGGCAATAATGTCCTTACGTCCTTTGCGTCCGCGAGCGAATTCAGCCGCGCAATGTATCAAGGTGGGCAAATGATGCCGCAGGCTCCGGCACTTCAACTGCCGATGTGGTGCAAGGAAAATGTCACCGAGGCCGACCTCGACAATCTGTTGCCGCACTATATCAAAATCATCGAGTCCGGCTTGGTGTCTGCCGTGAAGTTCATCGGCAAAATCCAAAACGAGGACCGCTTGCTCCAGCTTTGTCTGGACAAGAAAATCCCGATTCTGCACTGATAAATCCGGTATTGGAAGCCCGCCGCGTGCACTCAGTCGCGGCGGGCATCGCATTTCTTGACGCAAATAAAAGTGGTGATATCATCTTTTACATGAATCGGCAGTTCGCGATTATTGCGATTATTGAAACCTCCACGCGGGGGCTTTCGAGCTGTTAGATTCAAACGAATCAACGAACTCGAAGGACCTCCCGCAAGGGGGTCTTTTTAGTTCAGGTCTTTGGAGGAGGTGAAGTATGAGCGGCAAAATGGCTTCGGCGGCCGTCGGTATCGGCGGTGACTACCCAAGCGGAGAACCGGCGCATACGCTGGAGGATCCGAATGAGGTCGCACTGCAGACTATTGTGGATATCGTGAGACGGCATCTGTCGGCGAGACTGGTAGAGACAGTACGCAATCCGCATGGGCTCAAAGAAATAGAGCGCGGGATTGGTGTCGCCCTCACAAACGCGATGAAATGGCACGGTCCGGAAACATAAGTCGGCCTGTCAGTGTTGCAGCAAATATGCCCCCGTCCGTACGGGGGCAATCTTTTTAATGTGCTTGACAGTTTTTTCTGTCGAGCTATTCTCAAAATATGTCATACAAGCAGACAACAGGTCTCCTTCTTGGGCTCCTCCTTACCACCTCGAGTGGAGGTTCTGCTTGTGTCTAGCTAAAGGAAAAATAACCAGACACACGGAGGCCCTTCACCAAAGAAGGGCCTCCTCTCGTTTTGGGAGTGTACATTTTGTTCTTTGATAATTCGTTAGAGAGTAACCGGAACAACCGCCCCGATTACGGGGTAAACATTAACGAGGAAACTAAGTCATGAATGCACAAGACAATCGACCGACAAAAGTGATGCCGTTCGAGCAATACAGGCCGTTTACGCCGATTCATCTACCGGACCGGACGTGGCCAAGCCAGACGATTACGAAAGCGCCAATCTTCTGCAGCGTCTGCCTGCGCGACGGCAACCAGGCGCTCATGGAACCGATGAGCGTCGAGAAGAAATGTCGCATGTTCAACTTGCTCGTCAGTATGGGTTTCAAGGAGATCGAGGTGGGTTTCCCGACGGCGTCGGATACCGAACTCGAATTTGTCCGCAAACTCATCGACGAAGACATGATTCCAGACGACGTAACGATTCAGGTGCTCACACAGGCTCGCGAGCATTTGATCCGCGGCACCTTCGAAGCGGTACGCGGCGCAAAACGCGTCATCATGCACGTATACAACCCCACATCGGAATTGCAACGCCGTGTCGTGTACTGTCTCGATACAGACGGCATCAAGAAAATCGCCGTCGGCGCCGCGAAATTGGTGAAAGAATTGGCGGCAACGCAGCCGGAGACCGACTGGACTTTCGAGTATTCACCGGAGAGCTTCACGGGCACCGAACTCGAGTTCGCCCGTGAAGTCTGCAATGCGGTCATTGATGTATGGCAGCCGACACCGAACCACAAGACCATCATCAATCTGCCGGCGACGGTGGAGATGTCGACGCCGAATGTGTATGCGGACATGATTGAATGGATGTGCCGGCATATCTCGCGTCGGGACTCCATCGTCATCAGCGTACATACGCACAACGACCGTGGTACCGGCGTTGCGGCGACAGAACAAGGCCTCATGGCTGGTGCCGACCGTGTCGAAGGCACGCTCTTCGGCAACGGGGAGCGCACCGGCAACGCGGATGTCATCACCCTCTTCGGCAACCTGATGACTCAGGGAGTAGACCCGCGTCACGATTTCTCGGATATCACCGAGATTGTGCGCATCTACGAGGAATGCACCGGTATGAAGGTGGACCCGCGCCATCCGTATGCGGGGAAACTCGCATACACGGCGTTCTCCGGCGGTCACCAGGATGCAATCGGCAAAGGCCTGCGTGCGCAGTGGCTCGCGAGCGGCCGGTACTTCGAGGTGCCGTATCTGACCCTCAACCCGACGCATATCGGAAGGAGTCTCAAGGAGATTGTCCGGGTGAACAGTCAGTCGGGGAAGGGAGGTACGCGTCACATCATGGAAGAAGAGCATGGTGTCACGATGCCGGCCGACTTCCTGCTCGACCTCAGCGCCGCAATCCAGAAAGTCGCGGTCGCGACCGGTACGGAAGTCACGGCCGACCACGTATGGAACATTTTCCGGGGCGAGTACTTGGATAGGAAGAGTCCGTACGAACTTGTCGAGCACTCCGAGCGGCCGGTCACAGGAGGTCGGCAGCTCACCGCGACGTTGCAAGTGCACGGCAAGACCGAAGTCGTCGTCGGTGTTGGCAACGGTCCTGTCGACGCGCTTGCACATGCGATGCATGAGCGTTTCGGCATCGAGATGAACGTGCTCGGTCTTGAAGAGCACGCCATCAAAGGCAGGAGCGGCTCGAATGTACCGGCTATCGCATTCGTCCCGATACACTTTCCCGGACGCGAACCTGTCTGGGGAGTCGGGATGGACGTCGATACGACCACGGCGAATTTGATGGCGGTGTTGAGTGCCATCAACCGCTCGCTCGCGAGCGTCCCGACTATCTGACCCTCTACGAATTCGACCCCGCCGGCTTCGCCGGCGGGGTATCTTTTTGCGTGAATGTTGATTTTGTGTACACTCTTAGCCACGGGTCGCTTGACCCATTTGTTCAGGAGGAAAAATGAACATAAAGCTTACCCCCGGGCCATCGAGGCCTTGGAAGACTCCGCGCGATGAGTCACCGTCGGTCGAACTGACTCCCGGGCCGTCGAGCCCATGGAGCGTCAAGGGCTGGCTAGCGGCGGGATTTCCGCCCAACGACAGCCGATTGCCGCCGGCCGTGCGGCAGCAGGCGTAATCAATCGCGCAACACTGGTCTGCTCTTTGTTGTTTGGCCGCCGGCGTATTCTCGCCGGCGGCAAGACTTTTCCACTCCTGCCGTGATTTGATAGCGTATACTTTTGTATATATGGATATGAAGAAAATACTCGTCGTCCAGTCACGCACCGATGAATCCCGCATCGCAGGGGAGCAGTCGCATTTTCGAGCGGCGCTCGGCGCCACGGCGGATATCTCATTCCTGTCCGCGCTCGACGAACGGCTTGCGTGGAGTACGCCGGATGAATTTCTCAAAGGAATCGACGGCGTGATATTCGGAGGCTCGTCCGATTTCGATTTTCACGGCGGGCGACCCGCAAAGGATCCCGCGCGGCTCATGTCACTCATCCTTCTCTCCCGCACGCGCAATATTATTTCCTACACGCTCGCACAGCGTCTCCCGCTTCTTGGCGTCTGCTTCGGTCATCAGATGGTGGCACAGATGCATGGCGGCGAAGTGGACAACGATGCGGCACAGAGCAAGTTCGGTTCGCACGAAATCAGTCTGACGGAGGAGGGTGCGCGCGACCCTGTCTTCGGCCATCTGCCCAAATCGTTCTTCGCACAGTACGCGCACAAAGACAGCGTGACGACACTGCCCTCGGGCGCGACTCTGCTCGCGCAGAGCCCGTCGTGCGCTTTCAGCGCGCTCCGCTATGCCGACAAGGCCTACACCGTACAATTCCACCCCGAAGTCCTGAAGTTCTCGGACATTCCGGGCGGTACCCGCGAGTCGCCCGAGGCTTCGCGTATTATCCCGCTGTGGGCGCAGTACGCCCTTGCTTGACCCCGTGAGATAAGCAGGACGAACTTTCTGCCAAAAGCTTTACTAGGGCTCAACATCTGGACTGAGTGCATACTCATTTAGTTTTTATCTCATGGGGTTGACGCAAAATGCCCGCGCGTATATACTCCTCGGACCATCGCTCCTGATGGCATTTTCTTTCCGCCGTGGTTGGTTGAAAGAAACGCCCGAAAGTCACTCGACTGGAAGGCCTTAGACCGGCCAGAGTCCGCCGTTTAGCGGACGTTGGAAAATAAGTCGGGAGAGTTGGTTTGAACTTTGACATACAAGAAAGAAGCATCTGTATCGGGTCCTGTAGCGGGAGCCGATGCGGAAAAACAATCTATGTAAAAACCAGATTGGTAAGTTCGAGTTTCCTTAAGCCGGAAATTCGAAAGCAAAAGCAACACACAAGCAAGCAACACAAAGAAAACAATTGGTAAGACCCTAGGAGCGTTTTACTAGTTGAGTAGACAGTAAGGAACAAGAGAATATCCATTCTTTTGTTTCGTCCATCCTAAAAAAGAACTAAATCAAATTCGCAAGAGTTTCTCGTATGCGCTCGGATCCGTCCGCAGTGCATACCTGCATTAATTCTTTTGCTTAGAGTTTGATCCTAGCTCAGGGTGAATGCTGGCGGTATGGATAAGGCATGCAAGTCGAATGGGTTTAGACCCATGGCAGACGAGGTAGTAACACGTAGGAACGTACCCGGAAGTCGGGCATAACCGGTCGAAAGATCGGATAATTCCCGATATGTCGCAAGATGAAAGATTTATCGCTCCCGGAGCGGCCTGCGTAATATCAGCTAGTTGGTGAGGTAATGGCTCACCAAGGCTATGACGTTTAGGGGAGCTGAGAGGCTGACCCCCACCGATGAGACTGAGACACGGCTCATACCCCTACGGGGGGCCGCAGCCGAGAATATTCGACAATGGGCGAAAGCCTGATCGAGCGATACCGCGTGGTGGATGAAGCGCTTCGGCGCGTAAACATCTTTTATGAGGGAGGAAGTAATTGACGTTACCTCATGAATAAGGGGCTCCTAACTCTGTGCCAGCAGGAGCGGTAATACAGAGGCCCCAAGCATTACCCGGAATTACTGGGCGTAAAGGGTGCGTAGGTGGTCGTATTAGTCGTCTGTTAAAAACCGGGGCTCAACCCCGGAAATGCGGGCGAAACGGTACGACTCGAGAGCGTGAGAGGTGCATAGAACTCTAGGTGTAGGGGTGAAATCCGTTGATATCTAGGGGAATACCGAAAGCGAAGGCAGTGCACTGGCGCGTTTCTGACACTGAAGCACGAAAGCGTGGGTAGCGAACGGGATTAGATACCCCGGTAGTCCACGCCCTAAACGATGATGACTGGCTTTACGGAGTATCGACCCTCTGTGAGGCGAAGCTAACGCGTTAAGTCATCCGCCTGGGTAGTACGGCCGCAAGGCTAAAACTCAAAGGAATAGACGGGGGCTTGCACAAGCGGTGGAGCGTGTGGCTTAATTCGTCGCTAAGCGAAGAACCTTACCAGGGCTAGAA
>ERZ1292625.3660-Hain-H41-01um-R1-3660-length-12205-cov-21_pt1 | contig 12205 bp, 10 predicted proteins | sample MGYA00564400_ERZ1292625 | MGnify/ENA primary metagenome ERZ1292625 (study PRJEB36523, sample SAMEA6512639) | groundwater metagenome | collected 2019-01-08 | study: AquaDiva: Metagenomics assemblies of 32 groundwater samples
TTACTTATTTTGCAGGTAGTTTTGGATACTTAATAGGTAAAGGTGAAAGTGTATTTTGGGCAACCCAGATACAAAGCTCAAGTGGAAATCCGCCACAAATTATATCTAACTTTTTATTTTTAGCTGCAATTTATTATGTATTGATTTTTCTCGATCAAAAAGAAAAACGTCTTAAACTTAAATATTTTATAATATCTTTTATATTACTCGGTACGATATCTGCATTTAAAATTTATGCAGGTGTAATATTGCTTGGAACACTATCAATTATTGGGTCTTGGAATTTAATATTTAAGAGAGACTTAAGATTATTTTTACTCTCTTTATTAAGTGGAATAATGGCATTAGCTCTTTATATTCCAAATTCGTCAAATACTGGATCTTTTTTAATTTATGAGCCATGGTGGTATATAAGAACAATGATAGTTGAGCCTTCAAGATTAAACCTTCTTGACTGGGAACTAAGACGTCAAACTTATATTTATGAACATAACTGGAAAAGAGTAGTCTGGCTTGAAGGTATGGGGTTTTTAATTTTCTTCTTTGGAAACCTTGGAATGAGAGCCCTCGGGCTGTGGGAATTTGTCAAGACAAAGGCAATATTTAAAATTGCTATTATTCTCTCTTTAACACTCCCACTTTTATTTTTACAAAAAGGTGTTGCTAGTAATACATCACAATTTTTACAATATTTCATATTACTATTTGGAATATTGTCAGGAATTGCTGTATCAAAAATATTAGTAAACAAAAAATTGTGGATACTGGCTCTAATAATTATAGTTTTGATGATTCCCACACAAGTAAGACTATTCAAAGAATTCTACATCGAAGATGGTTACTCTAGTCGGCCAGCCTTTGCAAAAGTTAGTTCTGAAGAATTACAAGCTTTGAAATATATTAAAGAAAATACTGATATTAATTCAATCATTTTAACTCCACCATATAATCAATATCTAAACCTTAAAAAACAAATTCCAGATATTTGGGATTGGTTTGATACATCATATATCTCGGCTTTGTCTTCGAGAAGAACATATTTTGACGATTACGAACAAGTAGACATCATGGGCTATGACTTCCGACCTAGATTAAAAATAAAAGAGGTTATATTTAATAGTGAAAAGTTAGAAGAAGTAAAAACAGCGTTGAAATCCACCAATGCAAATATATTGTATTATCCACGGATCATATCCCCTAAACTAAATCCGAGTGATCTCGGTTTATCAAAACTTTTCGAAAATTCAGAAGTCGAGGTGTGGAAAATTAAATAGCTTCAGAAATACATCCTATAACTTGACAATGTGTTGTGGTGGTGGTGGTACCATTAGCCTCAGATTAATCGAATTTGAGTAAATTGTAAGCAACTCATAGTTTTTCGATTTCTAAACCGTTATCTTGCACGACATACCAAAAAGGAGAAAGTAACAATGTTCAATTTTCCCGCTGGAATTCCAATTCCGCACGATGTTCACGAGCAGTATGCTTTGAACGTCAAAACCGCATGGACCAAGTTTCATGAATGGTGGGTTAAAGCACGCGACGATGCCGATGGCGAATTGGTTGACCCCAATAAGATGCCTACGGATGTTCGCAAAGCCTTTGATCTCATCAATGAAACACCCATTCCGGCGCGCGACGATGGTGCAACTGGAGCAGATTCCTGCTACATAATCAGCGTCAAAGCGCAAATGTCCGAATAGCGTCAAGCAAGAAATTAGAGAAGAACCGCCTAGGGCAATTTTATCCTAGGTGGTTTTTTAATGACTAAATTTTGGAATATTTACCTCACTTTTCTGATTTGATCAATTTTTTAACTACTCTATCAAAGTCTGATTCAATTAGCTGAGTTTTATTAAATTGCATCAAGATTATAAAAAACAACTTCCCTAGAAATTTCTCTGCCTCCTTCGTTTTGAACTACTCGAATTTTTCGAATAGTTGAACTTTTGTGTTCGAGTTATTTCGCTCACAGTTTTAGGATTAAATTAAAATAAACCCTTTTTATTTTTTCAATTATGCTTCCGGATTTATGATATGTGACCATGGGAATTCCACCAAACTTTGTTTCCTCATCATATGTATATTCAAGTACTTCATTTGTTGGCTTAATCAAAAATAATTCTATTATTTCTTCCTCACCAGCAGTCGGAGAAGAAAGTGTGAAATAATATTTTTTGTCTTTAGAATCAATAATTGGTTCAAAAATTATTTTTACAAAATCTCCATCACCAATATTAAAACCGTTTAATATTGTGGTTCTTATTAAAGAACCTTTTTCATCATACAAATTAAATAAAATATTTTTCTTATTTTTTAAATTTGGATTCTTAATTGTTGTCCCGATAGCAACTAGGTTTTTATCCGTAGAAACAAAAATTTGTTTGAATTCTCTTAACCCATAGACTGAAACTCTACCCATATCACCATACCCCGGCTGATCACCAGAGGGCACCATCTTGATTGGTATTATCATTAAAATTGGTAACACAAATAATAAAAATGCGATTAGACATGTTGTAAATATAATTATATTATTCTTCATTTTTTAGTATTTTATAACCTATTACTACAGATAATCCTGCTAAAACTGAATGGATCAAACTTTGCACACCTAATGGGTCGTAAAACTTTTGCGTTACTACAAATGGTGTTGGCAATAAGTCATACCAAGTACTATAAATTCTAAAAAGTGAAATAGTCATTGATCTATCTGAATAAAATAATGGAATTAAAACAGCGAGTAATGCCCATATTGCTACTAGCCACATTAACTTTGGTCTTTTAACTATTAATATTGTTAAAAATGGTGATATCCAAAGTAGCCAAGATATATGGTAGTGTGAAAACGAAAACATAATTAATAATAAAACTATAAAACAATTAAATAATTTAATTTCTTTTCCGTCTAACCAAGTTGAGAAAAATAAAATAGTAATTGCAAACATTGGAATAATAATTGACTCCCCTGATCCAATCGTAAAATTTGGTGTAAATATTCTAGTTGAAAGTCCAGACAGTAAAGCAGAATCGACAAAACTCTTAGACCAAAATGGAATAATTGTAAATAAAAATATAGAAATCGGGATTACAACTGAGAGAACTTTTTCTTTTATATCTTTTGCTTTAAGAAATAAAAACGGCACAAATAATAATGGGTAAAGTTTAAATGCTATAGCAAGTCCTAAAAACACTGATGCAGTTAATAACTTTTCTCGTTTAATATATAAAAAAGCAATTACTGTTAATAAAACTGCATAGATATCAATGTTTGAAAATGCATAAATTAAAATAATTGTAAATGGATTAAAAAGCCATAATGTAAATGCCTTTTCGCCATCTTCTCTTTTTTTAAAATAATTTAAAAGTAAAAATGCAATTAATATATCCATAAACAGAAGTGGCATTTTAAGAAATAATAGATATTTAATAATATGTGGATTATTAACGACAGAATTAGCCCCAGCATCAATAAGCCAATTGTTAAAATTATTACCTAATATTGGAGCAATAAGTGCTTGATACCCACCTATTGTAAAGTATGTTAAAGGAAAATATACAAATTCTTCTTTTAAAGGCAAACTGGCCTTACTTTCCAGTAGGAAAGTATATATGTCAGTTACACCAGATCTTAGAAATGATGTCTGAAATGCAATAGTTTTAATGTCTGGATGAAACAACAAACCAGATACAAAGAGTCTTAATATAATAGCAAGTAGTAAGAGTTTACGCATATTCATATATATAATAAGCTGAAATACCTACAAAAACAGTATGCAATAAACTACGAGACATATATATATCAAGATTTAATCCTAAAAGATTCCAAAATGGAGATAAATTATAAAGGGAGGGATTTATTGCTGAAAAAAGCCCTATAGAAAGTCCTGAATCAAAAAAGGTAATCATCCCAACAAAAGTAACAAGTAGCCCAACAAATAACGGCCAGTGCTTTAATTTTGTTTTAACTAGATCAATTACAAAAAAGGGCATTGTCCATAAAAACCATTGAGGATGAAAGTGAGTAAATATGAAAAACACTAAAATCATCACAAAAAATCTTTTCCATAAATCTTCTATTGCAGTTTTTTTGTACAAAAACAAAATATATATAAAGATAACTGCTGCCAAAAACAAAATTATAGACTCCCCACCTGAGATTGAAACGTTCGCATAAAAACTCTTAGTTGTCTGATCTGCAAGCATCGCTGTTCTTCTAAAACCTGAGGACATAAAAAAAGGAAAGGCTGTAACCAAATATGTAACACCAGCAATTGCTAAAATTTTTATTCTCTCCCACCACTCTTTTTTCACAAGTGCAAGTGGAATAATAAACAACAGTGGAAATATCTTAAAAGAAGCACCAAGTCCTAATAAAATTGCAGCTAAATAAAATCTATCTTTTTTAACTGCAAAATATAATGCTGCAACACTTAAAAAGGTTGGTATTACGTCAAATTGGCCAATCATGTATGTGGCATAAAGATTAACAGGATTAAAAGTCCACAATGCAAATGCCCATTTCTTTTCACTTTCACTCTTAAAGAGACTCATCAATAAATAAGCAATAGCTATATCAAAGAAAAAATATGGTAATTTTAATAAAAATAATAATAAATTAAGTTGAGGATTTCCTAACGTAGATTTGAAATCCAAAACAAAATTATCATGAACTGTTTGGTCTACTATCCATGTTGTAAGAAGAGAAAAACCTCCTAGAAAAAAATATGGTAGTGGTGGATAGTTAAAAAGATTTCTAGGATAAACTTTTAGATATCGATCATCCTCTGGTAAAGACCAGAGGTAATCGTAAAAGTTAGTAATATTACCGCCAGCAATTACTTTACCAGCAAAATCAAAAGGTATGACATCAGAATGATAAGTGGTGAGAGAAAGAACTATTCTTAATATTATTCCAATTGTTAAAATTATTGATATAAAACGGTTCATAGCTTCAAGCTGAATCTCCTCTTTTTCTAAAAATTAAATAGACTGATGTAATAATTGCACTAATTGAAATTATATCAAATAGCAATCTAAATGGTGACTCTTTATATTTTACAATTACTTCATGTTCTCCACTAGGAACTAAAAATGATATTTGGCCATATGGTTTACCTGAAATTATCTTTATTAATTTACCATCAATTTTTGCGACGAATCCCGGATAATTGTACTTATTATAATTAAATACAAAATCTATATCACTAATTGTATCAATTTTTGCATCTAAGGCATTTTTCTCTTCAATTTGAAGTTTTACTAACTGATTAATTGCATACGCTCTCGGATAATTTTTGTCAGGCCTTTTTTCAGTCTCTTTAGGAAGCCTTAGATATTCCTCAGAAGTTTTTAAATATTCAGAACTTGCAATAGGCACAGGAATATATCTATTTATGTAATAATCATCACCTCGGCCTAGATATTCGCTAGTTTTAAAATAATTAAAATTAAGTCCGATTGCAAAAAATATGATAATAAATGGTATATATTTTAGTTGTTTCAGTTTGGAAAAGGCTATTATAAAAAATGGGCTCACCAATGTAATCATCGCTAAAAATCTCCAAGGGAATTGAAAGTACGGAAGAAGTGGAAGATTCCTCCAAAACCAAGCCGATCTAAAATTCATCATGAAGACACTTAATAATGAAATTATAATTCCCCAGCCTATAAGTATCTTTTCCTCGTTAGAAAACTTTTTCTGGTTTAATAAAAATATTATTGAACCGAAAATTATTACTAAAATTCCAACGGCTCCCATATAAAAAGACATTGTGTCATAATTTCCTGGAACTGATGCCCCATATCCCCAGTATGGAGTTATAAATTGTTTTAAGGCAGGGTAGTGATCATAAAAGTTAAAAACTGTGTCATATTTCATTAACCTACTTTCTAAAATTGCTGGAAACCAGAAATAGATAGAGCATAAAAGACCTAACAATATACCTTTTAATGAAATCCAAAACGATTTACTTGCAATAATGAACAATATTAAAAACGGTATAAACATGTAAGCCATAATGTTGTGAGATAAAATAAGCCCTGCTATTGATAAAGCTAAAATATAAGGCTTCTTTTTAATTACAGATAAAATTATTAGAGGGAAAAATACAAAGGCAACAATTTCACCAATTGTTCCTCTAACAAACATTTCAAGTGCACGATACGGCGCGTATACATAAAGAACTGCTCCTGCTAACGAAAAATCTTCTTTTGTATATTCTCTTAACAATTTGTACATGAAATACATCGATAAAGGAATTGAAAGTCCAAAAACCAATTTGACACTATTAACTAAGGAGAATCCGACTAGATGAAATATTTCTGCAATGTAAAATGGAAGTGGGTAAACAAAACTAAACAATGGATATCCAAAACCAAATGACAGATCTGGAACATATCTGGGTGGAAATTGTAACATTTTAACGACTCTGTCCATCTCAAAAAGCCAACCGATGTGAAGATCATCTGATACTCCAAAATAACCTTTAACAAAAAGGTATCTAACTGCAGGTATTGAAAGCGCAAGAATTATGAAATAGAGATATTTAGATATTAGTTTTTGTACTTTTTCCATATTAATATAAATACTACTAAACTAATTAACGATAATATATTAGCAATACTTCTGATAGGTGTATTTCTGAAACGGCCATCAACAGTATAACTACCTTTTGATAAGTTAATTGAAATTCTTCCAAGTAAATTATTATGATTTGATGGATATACTTTTCCGTTGACTTTTACTTCCCAATTTGGGAAATAATAAACAGGTATTTCAATCTGCGCATCTTCTAATACTTCTACTTCATATTTCCAACGATTGGAGTAATTTTCGAATGTATTTGCACCAATCTTACCTGAAATAACTAGGGGGGTGCTTTGGGCAGCTTCTCTAGGTTCTAGTGCAGTCTTCGGTAAATAATCAAGTATTGCACCTTTTCTCTGCGCTTCCCAAAGCTCCCCGTTCAACTTTTCATCTTGAGTTATTTTATAGAACTCTCTTGGTCTAAAATAACTCCAATTTAAAATTACTGTCAAAACAATTAACAAAATACTTAAATAAATTTGCCATTTTTCTTTAAACACTGATACAACAAAACCACCAAGAACTGATGCTGTAAAAATTGAAAGTGACAAAAATCTCCAAGGAAATTGGAAGAAAGTTAAGATACTAATTCTCTCCCATATAATTGTAGATTTGTTATGAGTCATGAACGCTGACATTATGAATGTCATGAATATTGACAGCACTAAATATTTTGTATTCTTGCCTATTTTTTTAATAAAAATAACTATTATTGATATCACTGCTAAGATCCAATGAGGCCACCCAATAGAAAAGTTCATACCACCGAGAGGTCCAGGAATTGACGTTCCATATCCCCAAACTCTATCTAAAAATAATTGTCGAATGCCGATAAAGTTTGCCCTAAAATCTAATTCAAAACGAGTTAGACCCTCAGTCTGAACTAAATCTTTTTCTAAAAATGCAGGGAGTATAAAAAATGATGATAATCCAAAAGCAAGAATAAAAGAGAGGATAACCAATTTCAAATCCTTAAACTTATTAAAATACAAAAAATAAAACATCCAAACCAAAACCACAGGAAGAAATATTATAGTCATAATGTTATGTGTAATTAAAAACAAAAACAAAGTTAATATAAATAATTTATAATTTTTCTTGTACCCAAAATACAAAACAAATGGAATTATCGCTAGTGCCATACTCTCTGTAAGTGCACCTCTTACATAAACGTCAAGTGCTTTGTATGGAGCAAAAAGATACAAAACTGCTGAAGTTAAGCCAGCATATTTTCCCCACAACTCTTTGACCAATAAATAAACACCATAACTACCAAAGGTCAAAGCGACAAAAAATAATAGCTTTGCTGTAGCTATATAACCAATAAAGTAACTTATGATAGCTCCCAAATAGTATGTAAAAACTCCGTAAAAATTAAAGAGTGGCATTCCATTACCCCAACCCATATCAGGTACCCAACGACATGGTATTTGAAAATCAGAAAAACACTTCCTCATCTCAACAAGTCTAATAATATGTAAGTCATCCTGATGGGAAAAATATCCACCACTAAATAACGGCCAAGAAACAGAAAGTCCTAAGACAAAAATTATCAATACAATCCAATATTTGGTCAAAAACTTAGCCATATTAATATAATAATACTAATTAACGATATATAATTTCCTATTTTTCTAATTGGTGTATCTTTTAATTCTACTTTAATTTTATGCTCACCTTCAGATAATTTGAAGGAAATTAATCCGTAACAAAAGTCAGTACCTCTACAATCATTATTATAATGTTCTATTCTTTTGCCGTTAACTTTAACAACCATTCCCGGAAAGTCAAAGAGTGGAAGTCTTACTGAAGCATTTTCCTCTACCTTGATAATTCCATATTGAAAATCGCTTCCTTTTTTATATTCTAAAACTTCTGCTTTTCCATCCATAATTTCGAGGATCTTCGGAGCTTCATTAATTGGAGGAAGCGTTGCATAAATTGGTAAATAATCAAAAATTGATATTGTCATCTGTTTTTGCCAACTGACACCTGAGAATTTATCGCTATCCGTAATATCTAACCAGTCTTTAGGAACAAAGAATGAAATATTTAAAACAATTGAAGCCAGAATTAAAATCGTTCCTAAAATATATGCATACTTTTTGCAAAAGTATGTAAAAAATCCAGAAAGTAGGCAGAGAAGAAATATACTAACTGCCAAAAACCTCCAAGGAAATTGCATATACCATAGAAATGGCAACTTTACCCATATAAAGCTTGATTTCATGTGAATCATGAAAACAGTTAATAATGAAGAAATAAAAATTAAAAACGCAAGAACAGATAATTTTCTACTCTTTTTGTAATTTAAAATAGCTAGCCCCACCGTGAGCAAACCCACGACCCACTGCACAATTCCCAGCGAAAGATTTAATAATTCATTCGGAAATCCTGACGAACCGTATCCCCACTCACGAGATATAAATAATTTATACAAATTTACAAAATGTGCACGGTAATCAAAATAACCTGAAAGCATACTTTCGATGTGAACAAATTGACGCTCAAAAGCTACAGGCAGAAGATAAAAAGCTGAAAGTCCAAAACCTAATAACCCACTCCAAATGACTTTAGATAAATTTACCCATTTTTCAGTTGATAACCAGTAAATTGCCCATAAAACTGCCACGGGTACAAAGATTATAGTCATTAAGGTATGGGTTGTAGCAAGCATTGCAATAGATACTCCTAAAAATAAAATAAATGATTTTTTACCAGTCATTACTACTTTGTAAATTAGCCAGAATATTAATGGAAAAAATATCTGAGCCCAAAATTCACTCAAGGCTCCTCTAACATAAACTTCAACTGCTTTATAGGGAATATATGTATATAGTACTGCAGAAACAAATCCAGCCCACTTATTTTTGAGTAATTCATTTACAAGTAAAAACATTGTTAAAGCAGAAAATATGTAACCTGTAACAAAAAGTATTTTAACTACATCAATATACTGAATACCTACTCTATGAATCACAGCACCGACGTAGTATGGAAATGGTGGATAATAATTAAACTGAGGATATCCATACCCATACCCAGCATCAGGAACCCACCTGCATGGAATTTGGCCATCATCAAAACATTTGTCCATTTGTTGAACACGAAATGCCTGTAGATCATCTTGCATCGGAAAGAATCCAGGTCTTAATAAGTTCCAAACTGCAGGAATTGTAAAAATTATAATAAGAATATACCAGAAGAATTTATATTTACTTAATTTAAGCATAAAGCTATATATATTCTATACTATTTTCTTGACAAATCGACACCCTTTGGTTATAATAATACTACAAAGACCTGTATCTCGAACTGTTACCGGATGGTGGCGTGTAGAGGACAACTCTAATAGAGACGTGGTTGGAAAGTCCCAAAGCAATTTGGGATTTTTTTGTTACTACTACTTAAATTCCCAACAATCTTCAATTCTATTCTTAATTTTTAACCAATATTTTGAGGCGTCTTCTTTTTCTCTATCTTTATACCTTCTTATAGTCCCTGCTATCATATCTGCAAGTTGAATAAGAACATTGGTTTTTGAATCAACAAGTGTAATGTTGTTAATCACTTTTTGTTGCTTTGAGTTTAACTGCTTTCTGAGATAAGTTAAAAACTTTTTTCTAAATATTCTGTCTCCACTCCCATCGATTCTAATCTTTGCGTTTTTGATTGTTCCTTTGTTGTATTGAAGTACTGTTTTAATAAAATAACTGTAAAATGATTGCTTGTCATTTTTAAGTTGTCCGCTTTTTATTTTTGTTTTGTCAACAACTAATGCTCTCACCCTAAATTTGTATTTACTTACTTCTTCTAAAAAGGCAATTCTTGTTTTAAAAGTTGATCCATTAAACTTAAACTCAACTCGATCAGAAAACTTTAATTTCCTTCTTAATTCCTTAATAGCAACTGCAGTTCTCTCTGCTTCCAATTCATCATCATAAATAACACAACAAATTACAAAGTTTTTACTGGCTCCTTTATCAATCTTAAAACTTGGATCCCCTGAGTCGTCAATAAATACTATCATGACTAGATCATATCATTTTTAGCAGGTCTTCATTTGATTCTTTAATATTTGAAGAATCATATAAAAATATAAATTTAATTTTGTTTTTCAATTAAACTTCCTCCATTTACCTTCTGAAACAACTTCTATTTTATCTTTGTTAACAACAACTGCAGAATTATCATCTAAAGCGTATACAGACTCAGTTAAATCTTTTGATGCTTTCTCTAAATTTTCTTCATTAACTTTTGGAAACCATTTTGAATTTAGATGAGGAATAATTTGAAGATTAACCAAATTCATGCCTTCCTTAATTTCTAAATCGTATTTTTCTCCAAACAGATTTTGTACTGAGTTATATATTGTTGGACCAGCAATACAACTTCCTGCACTTATTCCTGCATAGACTTTAATTTTAATTAATTCTGGTAGCAATTCTTTTAGTCCAGATTTATCAAACCAATGCATCAAATGAAAAGTATTTCCACCTCCTACAAATATCACATTTGACTCTTCAAGCCTTGGCAACCAATTTTCTTTTGGTAGTGCTGAAATATCAACGATATCTACAATATAATTTTGTCTTTTAAGATTTGAGTAATCATTAATTAACCAATCTTTATCTCCTCCTTCAAAATTAGCAGCAGTCGGTATAAATGCAATTTTAATTTTGTCTCCTGATAGCCCAACCAAATCCTCAAACGCCTTGACAAGAGTTTTATTACTTAATCCTGCTGATGTTAGAAATAATTTCATTTTTTTAAAAACTTTTCAATTTCTTCCATTACAATTTTACATTCTTTTTCTGACTTTCTAAAATCGTGGCCCATGTTTGGTTGTCTAACTACATATGGACTATTGGCATTGTCTACAATTTGCTCTGTATATTTAGGTTCAACTACTACATCGTTTAATGCAATGAAAATCATAATTGGTTTATGAATTTCTTTAATCTCGTTTTTTGCTGAATATTTTGTCCCATCTTCCACAAATGTATATGGAACTTCAAATATTATAAACTCCTGTGAATTGTTTGGTAAATCTCTTTTTGAAGTTCTAGATTTATCAGTTTTCCATTCTCTATCTGAATATTTTCTATCGGGTGGCGGACACAATGCAACGATTTTTGTAACTTCCTTTATTCTATTACCTGCAATTATTGACACAAAAGCACCCATACTATGGCCAACAAGTAAAATTTCTTCCGGATTTTGATTTTTGTATGACTGCACCATTTTCTTAACTTGTTTAATATAATTTGTTATTGTGTAATTTGTTGTGTCGCCAGTTTTCCATAAATCACATGGATCAAGTCTTTCTACTGTATAACCCAGTTCCACTAGTCTGGTTTCAAAAATCTTCAGGTGAAGATAATCTGGAGAGTCTAAATATCCGGGAAGTAATAAAGCTAGTTTCATATCTATATTTTATTTTATTAATTTTAATATCTTTTGTATTTTTTGGTAAGTCCAACTTATTATGAGTAATAGATAATGCGTAAAGATACCATGATAGATAATGCTTGAGGGAATTAATTTTTTCCATTGGTTAGCACTATCTGCCAATTGTTTAAATGACTCACCATGATAATGTGTCACGATAGAATC
>ERZ1292625.3662-Hain-H41-01um-R1-3662-length-12204-cov-4_pt1 | contig 12204 bp, 11 predicted proteins | sample MGYA00564400_ERZ1292625 | MGnify/ENA primary metagenome ERZ1292625 (study PRJEB36523, sample SAMEA6512639) | groundwater metagenome | collected 2019-01-08 | study: AquaDiva: Metagenomics assemblies of 32 groundwater samples
GATTCGAACACTTTTTCCGTACAAAACGGGTATAGCTTTTGCCGCCCGTACTGCTGCATAGGTATCGCGAGGAGGTTTAGGAGAAATATATTCGGTCATTCCACTCCGCACATTAAGTACGGGGAAAACAATGTCAATTGTAGATTTTTGAAGTGCACTCAAATCGAACGGATGCTTTGCTTTAAAAATGGTATCGACAAGGTAGTCAACATCCATCATGGGCCGCCGCCAAAAGGAAAAAAACTTTTTGTTATTTCCAAGCGAAAGCCATGTCTGCAGTCCGTGCCGTTCTTGGCCTGCAGCAAAGTAGGTTGCTGAGCCGGCAGCACCACTCTCAGCGATAATGATGTCGGGCATGAAGCGCGGGTATGCCTGCATGAAACCCGTGAGGACACCCGCAGTGTATGCGCACTTCATGCCGCCCCCAGATAGAACCAGTGCGATCTTTTTATCCTGCTGTATCTTTTGGCCCATTCACTATATAATAGCCTGATGAATGAGGTTGATTTGAAAAAGGTGCCACAGCCAAAGACCACTGGCAAAGAAAAAAAACGCGGTCAGGGCCGTTGGATACCCAAAGTCCCGACACCGGGGAGTGATTGGGGCGGGGGACTCACCACGGCAATTCTCGTCCTCTTGGTGCTTTCAGCTGCATACTCATACTTTTGGGATTCTAGTGAAAGTACGATAGAGGTCCCGCTTTCTACTGTGGCAGCAGATATCCGAGCTGGATCGGTCGAACGTATTACGATCGCAGGAGATTCTCTCGATATTGCATACCGCGACGGCACCAAGAAAGAAGCAAAAAAGGAAAGCGATGAGTCACTCTCCGCATCACTTGCAAACCTAGGACTCACGGGCGTCGACCTTGCACCAGTCGCCATCGAGGTTAAAGATGAGTCTGGTTTTAAATACTGGTTCTTCTCGCTCGCCCCCATACTCTTGCCGCTTATTCTTATTGGTGTCTTTGTGTGGTTTTTGTCCCGCCAGGTGCGAGGCGCCGGTATGCAAGCGTTCACTTTTGGTCAGTCAAAGGCGCGCATGATAGATCCGCGTGACTCGGCCCAGCGTGTGACGTTTTCTGATGTCGCTGGTGCAAAAGAAGCAAAAGAAGAACTTACCGAAATCGTCGATTTTTTAAAGAATCCAAAAAAGTTTTTGGATATCGGTGCGCGCATTCCTAAGGGTGTGCTCCTCATGGGGGCACCGGGCACCGGCAAGACACTCCTTGGCCGCGCGGTCGCCGGTGAGGCGGGCGTGCCATTCTTTTCGATCTCAGGCTCTGAGTTTGTCGAAATGTTTGTAGGTGTTGGCGCAAGTCGTGTGCGAGACCTCTTTCATATGGCGAAGCATGCAGCACCGGCGATCATTTTTGTTGACGAGATTGATGCCGTGGGTCGCGTACGCGGCACCGGCGTTGGTGGTGGTAATGATGAGCGCGAACAGACACTGAACCAAATACTCGTCGAAATGGACGGCTTTGAGCCAAACGAAAAGGTCATCGTCATGGCGGCGACCAATAGGCCTGATGTTTTGGACCCTGCGCTCCTTCGCCCGGGGCGTTTTGATCGTCGGGTGACCATCGATCTTCCAGACAGAAATGATCGCGAAGAAATTTTGAAAGTCCACGCGCGCAAAAAGCCACTTGGCGAGGATGTGAATCTCCGTGTTATTGCAGAGCGTACGCCAGGCTTCTCGGGCGCTGATTTGTACTCGTTGATGAACGAGGGGGCCATTCTTGCAGCGCGCGAAAACAGAAAAAAGGTATCACAGTTTGATCTCATTCGCTCGATAGAAAAGGTGATGCTCGGTCCAGAGAGAAAGTCACACGTCTTGAATGCAAAAGAAAAAGAAATCACAGCGTATCACGAAGCGGGCCACGCCTTGGTGTCGTCAATTCTTCCATACGCAGATCCAGTCCACAAAATATCAATCATCAGCCGCGGTCGTGCAGCTGGCTACACGCTCAAGCTCCCTGACGAAGATACAAAAATGCAATCGAAGAAAGAATTTTTGGATGATATCGCCGTGTCCTTGGGTGGCTACGTTGCAGAGCGTGTCGTGTTTGGTGATCTCACCACGGGTCCTTCGAACGATCTTCAGGTTTTGACGGCACTCGCACGAGACATGGTGACGAAGTACGGCATGTCGGACGTCATGGGCCCGATGGCACTTGAAGGCGAGGGAGGCAGAACGCTTTTTGGTCGCGGCGTGAGTGAGAAAGAGTATTCAGAAGAAGTCTCGGCAAAAATCGACGCCGAGGTAAAAGAGATTATTGACACTGCGTATCACAAAGCACTCCACATCATCACCGAGAAGCGTAGCGTCCTTGACGCCATTGCCAAAAAGTTGGTAGAAGTAGAGACACTAGAGCGCGATGCGTTTGAAAAGATACTTATTGCAAACGGCGTCACCCCTAAAGCAAAAAAGGACATAGAGCACGCCAGCTAGTCCGTCCACAGGCCGCTATTGTCGTCTCAAGGGTAGATGAGATAATGCCAGTGTTACTAAATAATAAATAAAATTATGGGATTTGGAGGAAGTGGTGGAGGTGGTGAACCGAGAGAGCCAGGGGAGCAGAGACATTTCACTGAACCAGATGAGGAAGGAGAAGAGCCGGTGGCGCCGGGGCAGATTGATCCGCCCGGAATGAATCCTAATAAGCATCCCGGTGCAGAGTAGAGTAATTGATTTTTTAAATCCGCTTTGTAATAATAGGAACATTAATTAAGATAAATAACATTATGGCTGATGACATGGAGAAAGAAGTAGAAGGAGAGGAAGAGGCTGCTGAGGTGAAAGAGGGAGGTGAGGATGCAGAAGAAACGATGGCATAAGTCATAATACAAAACCGCCCCAGTGGGGCGGTTTTGTTATTTGACGCTGGCGTTTCAAAAGCATAGAGCACACTCATGCTTGGTCGAGAAAAGAAAAAGCGCTCATGTGGCAGTTGTTCTGAGTGTTGCACCGTGATGGCGGTTGATATGGACAGTAAAGGTATGGTGACGAAGCCGCCTGGAGTACCTTGTGAGTTTCAAAAAGCGAAAGGCGGGTGCGGGGTGTATGGGAGTCATCCAGCAAGCTGTAAATCGTTTCGTTGCGGCTGGCTCCAGGGCATGGGAAAGAAAAAAGATAGGCCGGATAAAAGTGGTATTGTTATGAACCGCAGCTCTATCGATTTAATCGACGGTAATGAATTAGCAACGCTTATAGAGGGGAGGCCAGGTGCATTGAAGAGTCGTGCAGGCAAGCGGCTAATGAGACAAAATCTCGCAGACGGAAAAATCGTGATGCGGATGCACACTACCGGTGCTCGTGATGTCATTGTAAAAGAGTCGGTCCATGTAGACTCGCAGTTTAGGCGAGACGCTGCATGTTCTCTGATACCGATTCAATTTGTCCCGTCGAGAAAATAACGTATCTGCGGTATAGTACTCGTATCCGCCCACAAGCCAAGCTTGCGAGCGGATCCTCGAAGAGAATGAAAGTGAGCTTTCATTCTCCTTCTCGTCACCGCCCTTAGCTCAGTCGGTTAGAGCACAGAGCTTATACCTCTGGGGTCCTTGGTTCGAGTCCAAGAGGGCGGACTAGCAGAAAATTTTGACAAATGAGAGCAAATACATACAATAGAACTGTATTTCTAATTTGAGCAAATATGACAAAAATAAGTGGGGGTGAGGCTTTACATGCTTTCTCAATTTCACCGAGGCGCGCCAGGAAGCATGTTGCTCGCCGTTCTCCCGAAGGGATATTTATTGCAACTGCAATAGCCTGGGCTGAGTATATGCTCGTGAGCCTGTTTAGAAATAAATAAACCCGTAAAATTAGGTGTCCAGCTGCGAGATATTAAATGGAGCACTATGATCAATCGAAAATAGGAAGATGCATTTCGTGGACGGGCGACCACAACGTCTATGCGTATGGCACCGATGAGGTGATAAAATTTTCTAAATTTGATTTTTTTCTTGGATACGAAAAAACAAAACACAAAGCAATTTCAGATATTGAAATATGCAAAAAGTTTTTTGGAACATACCTCCTCGAAACACGCGTTGTCAGTTCTGCGTATGAACGACGCGTCGCGCTCGTCCAAAAGAGGGTAGCAGGACGATTTTTGTCGAAACGCGATCTCCAAAACTCCACAATCGTTGATCAGTTTGCAGAAATAATGACCGCATATCGTAGACTTCTTGCAGAACGCCATGCGTACATTGACCTCATCGGCGGACGCGGTGCACTCAGTGGAACCATGAGCAATATTTTTATTGATGATGCAGACAAACTCATTTTCTTTGACGCTACAATTTTTGAACTCACTGATTTTCACCCTGTATGGCGAGTGTTCTTATGGCCTCTGTTTACACTCGCGTATATATTGCAGAGAGCAACTATCAAGAGATTTGAGTCCACATAATTTTGTGATAGTTTGACGAAAAAATACAATGTGGTATTGTTCTCAAATGATTACTCCGTTTGAGCGTGCAAGTGCGCGTTTCGTCAAATTTAAGATCGGCTGTTTATTTAGTCATAAGTGGTCATATTCGACAGATGGTATAACGCGAACATGTGGAGGTTGTGAACGTATAGAGATAAAAAATTATTTTGGAGTCTGGGTAAAAAAGCTCCTCTAAAAAACTGATCATCAGTGAAGTAGTTTCATGAGTGCAGAAAGCCAGCCTTCAGCTGAGTCAGTTGAACAGCAACATTTTCAAGAAGCTCAGCTTGTCACAGAATTACTTGAGCGCTACAAACGTAGAAGGGTAAGCCATGCGATACTCGGGGGTTTTGCACTTGACGCTATTCGTGGTGACCCCTATAAACCAGGAAGGGGGCAAAGAAAATCGCTACGAGACCTTGATGTGATGATACTTAAATATACAGATGAAACTCTAAAAAATTTTCGTAGTGATCTCAGCGATCTACAAAAATCAGGCAGATTGAAAGTTTTGGAAGTCAGTATCAATGTAGCTTCTCGTCCTGAGTATCGAAATAGATTTCAAATGTCGACTCGTTTCAAGCAACGCGCTAATGGCGGGTACGCGTTCGTATTTCGTGACCTTGAGGAGCCGATGCCTGATAACTTTACTCAAGTTGAGCAACGTTCACTGAAACTTTCAGGGAAAGAGGGTGCATTAGTAATCGATACTTTCGGGCCCGCGATGAACATAGCATGCTACATGACGCGAGTTGGTTTTATGAAACCAAAGAATATCAGTAAGTTGAAGGAATTTACAGAGAAAGTTTTGGCTGACGGTTTTATAACTGAAGATGAACTTGAAAAGCAGTTGAAACCGTTTGAGGAGTTCTGCAAAAAGATGCACAAAAAATACCCCACACACTATGCGTTTATGGTGATGGGTGTTTTTATAGATGATTATGTGTTTCAGTCCAGCATTTGGAACATCTTGCCGAGTCCTCTTCGACGAATGTTTTTAAGGATATAAATTTCTAGCGAATTTGCATGCAAACTGAGTAGCTGGTATTTTGCACCACATGAGTACAGAGCGGGGATGGCAGATAGCAGGGGCGCGGACAGCAGGTGGGTCCCTAGCGTTTTGACGCATCTACATCTCACGGGGTAGGTGGTACGATGCCTTTATGTTTTATCTTATCGGAGGCACACCACGAGCTGGAAAGACGACTATAGCCAAACGTCTCTCGGGCGAACTTGGTGTCCCATGGATCTCGACGGATACTATAGAAACGGTAGTTTCAGAATATGTGCCCGAAGATAAATACGCAGAGCTTTTTCCTAAGGGCGTTGTTCGCAAAGAAACTAATCAAAGTAACGATTTGATGTATTCAAAGTATTCTGCGGACGAAATTAAGACTTTATACTTTCGACAGGCTGCGACACTATGGGATGCGCTGGTGAAATTTATTGAATGTGAGTTTAGGTACGAGCATGAGTACATTCTCGAGGGGTATCACATACCGCCAGAACTTGTTGTTCAGCTTCAGGAGACGTATCCAATCAGAAGCGTTTTTGTGGGCCGTGAAAACGCGACCGAGGCGCTCGAAGCAATACTGCAGAGCACTCAAAAGGGGGACTGGGTGATAACAAAAACACAAAACAAAGAGACGTTTCCTAAAATTGCACAGATGCTTAGTGTTTTTAGCCGTGATGTGCGGATAGAGGCTGAGAAAAGAGATTTGCACTACATTGACATCGGAGCCGATTTTTCAAAAGGCGTTAATCAAGCGGTGCAGTTTTTGAAAAGTGAGGATGGAGTAAGGCATACGTTATAAAAACTCCAACCCGCACCGCGCACTTTCCTTATAGGCTAATTCGGGCGAATAAGGCCTATAGTCTCTGCAATTCCATTTTAGTATTTTGCATAATACACCGATTCTTGACAGGAATATGGGAGGAGGCGCATACTGCCGGCATGATAAAACATGCTTCGGTAATGCACTTGATAAATTCATTAGTTGTGGCGAGCTCTGTACTCGTCTTTTTTATTATTCCAATGGCTGTACACGCAGCCAATCTTGGGACTTTGACGAGTGTTGCGCATGGCGGCCGTACGCTTCTTCAGGGTGATGCTGTGTATCGGAGTGACTTTAGCTCCATTTCAAACAACTGGCAGTTTAACTTTTCATGGCCTTCATCAGTCGCAAACACAAATGCGATGCTCGCGATAGTGCGTGGCACATTCGGAAACATCGAGGGTGGAGTGCCTCAGAATGGGGTCAATTACAGTGCAAATTTTCAAGTATGGCCAGCGGGTAACAATTCAATAAGCAAGAGCATCAATCTTCCTCCCCTGGGGGGTCTCACGCCTCAGAGCGGTACGTATACAGCACTCGTGGCATCGACAAATGGGACTTTTAACTCGGCAGGTACCATGGAGTGGTTTGCGTCAGGTGGTACGTCTGGGGTTGCACCATCAGACTTCTCACTCATCACGTTTGATTACCACGCTGATGATGTGATAGTTGAGCTACCCGATGCAATCAGGGATGTGACCATCGGGGGCAGGGTAATTACAGATGGCGAACAAGTATTTAGAAAGGAGTTAGCACCGCTCAACGGCAGCACCGATAATTACTGGACGTTTGATTTTGACTGGCCGGATGCGGTACCTAATCAGCAAGCACTTTTCATGATATTTCGCGGCACGTACGGGAGCGTCGAGGGTGGGGTACCGCAGAATGGCGTAAACTATGGCGCCACAGTGCAAGTTTGGCCAGCGGGACATAACGAGTTCGGCAAGTTTATAAACCTGCCACCGCTGAAGCATGCATCCACCACTGAAAGTACGTACACCGTGATGATCGCAGAACGCGATCCAAAGTTTTTAGCAGAAGGTCTCGAGCAACAGGCGCTCTGGTTCTCCTCTGGCGGCACCCAGGGCATCCCTCCCCGCAAGTATTCAACACTTACTTTCGAATATAAAATCTATGAAGAATGTTGTTCATCAGTTGTCTTTTTGCCCGGGATGCAGGGGAGCATCTTGAATGCAGACGGAAACACAATTTGGCCAGTAACGCTTGGGGATGTGGCGTCTGATCTTAATGCACTTGCACTTAATACGGACGGTACACCCGTAACACCAAACGTTACTGTTGCCGGTGTACTTAATACAGCCGTAATGGGGCCGCTTTCTATCCCTATTTATCAAGAGCTTAGCGATTTCATGAGCAGCATAGTCACCGCTGGAACGATTAAGGAATGGGTGCCTTTGGCGTATGATTGGCGCTACTCACCGGAGCATATACTTACTCACGGTGTGTTGACATCGAGCGGCATCGTGGACTTGACTCAGCGAATCGAGCAAGTTGCAGAGAATTCCGATACGGGAAAAGTCACGATCGTCGGACATTCCATGGGGGGCCTCATGGGTAAAGCACTTATTAAAAAGTTAGTAGACAGCGGTAGAGGAGATTTAATAGATAATTTTGTGATGGTGGGGTCACCACAGCTTGGCACTCCGCAAACAGTCGCTGCGCTCTTGCATGGAGAAAAAGCTGGTCTTGGCGATCTTGGCTTTCTGAACCTTGCAATCATTACTAAAGCAGAGGGCCGCGCGCTTGGGCGGAACCTTGAGAGTGCGTACAATCTGTTACCGTCAGAACAGTACGACGCTGCAGTAATCGACCCTACTGTGGTATTTGATACTGTTACTCCGCTCACGCAGCAATGGCGGGATTCGTGGGGCATAGGACTTACAACATTTAATGAACTCTTTGAGTTCCTCTCTGGAAACTTGCTTGGTATACAGGTTCGTACCCGCCCAGCCTTTGGTGACGTGCATCTACCAGAGGTACTACGCGAGGATTTGCTGACCAGTGCAGCACTCTTCCATCAAGAGTTCGATAACTTTGTTTATCCGGCAGGAGTGCGGGTGGTGCAGATAGCTGGATGGGGTCTACCAACAATCAAGGGTATAGAATACGTTGAAAGCCACAACAAACTTGACTACAAACCGCGTCTGACTGTAGAGGGCGACGAAACTGTGGTTTATGCGAGTGCCGTGTCTTCAAATGCCGACACCTATTACTTCAATCTCGCGGTTTACAATGCATTGGATGACACGCCAGACTTTAGACATACGGATTTATTATCCGCTCCGCCAATCCGAAATGCGTTGGAATTGCTTTTCTCTGGTGAGCAAGTTCTGTCGAATACGTATTTAACAACGTCAAAACCGTTTCCTGAAGACGTGGGAGACAAACTGCTTGTGAGCGTGCATTCACCGGTAGCAATTGGTGCGTACGATAGTCGAGGTAACTTTACTGGAGTCACGCCAAATCAAAGTAGTAGTGATGCACAGATGTACGTAGAGGAAATTCCCGGCAGTCAGTACCTTACCTTTGGCGATGGCAAGTACATTCTTCTACCAGAAGGTGGGCAGTACTCTTTTGTCTTTGAAGGTACTGGTACAGGCGAAGCGACTATAGATGTTCAGACTTACTCCAACGATGTAGTAATGCCGGTGGCAACTTACTCAAACATTTCTGTCACCGATGCCACGAGCGCGGCATTTGTCGTGACTGCACAGGCATCAAGCCCCAATTTGGATATCGACCAGAACGGTGATGGACAGATTGACGCTGTGGTTATGCCAGACGGTACAGCAATTTCAATAGAGCAGGTTATTGCCTCGCTCAAAACTGCGACGCAATCACTTTCAATCACAGAGAAACTCAAAACCAATCTCTTAAAGCGCATTGCAAGTATTGAAAAGAAGGTACAGAAGCAAAAAGAAAAACAGTCCAAAGTACTCGCCAATTTGACTGTGCAGATAAGTAAAAAGGCAGGGAAGGGGTTAATAGATTCAGCGTCAGCTACTGAGCTCACGATTATCGTGGATGAACTGGTTGCGGGTAGCAGCAGTGTGCCCATAAGCCCAGAGCTCATTGCCAATCTTGAGAACAAAATAAACAGTCTCATTGTGCCCACCAACCTAAAAAACTCTCTGATCAAAAAAGTCGAGCGAATAAAGAATACAGCGCAGATATCCCGATCAGTCGCAGGCATGACAGCTGTTGTGACAAAAAAGAATGTTACAGGCAAGATGTCGGATGCTGATGCACAGGCACTCATTAACCTCCTGACACAGCTAGAGGGTGCGTTATAATTCCTTTATGTCAGACAATTGGTCAAAAACCTTTTTCGTGCTCTCGCTAATAGGGTTCGGGGTGGGTTATTGGTTAACAAACTCCATTCAATTCGGATTGTGCGTAGCAAACGAAGTCACGACTGACGCCTCCTGTATTAACTTCTATGAGAGGGTAGGTGACCCTGTTTTCTTTGGTGCGGGTGCGTTGGCGCTGGTGTTTTTGGTATTGCTCTTTACTCCGCAGGCAAGGTCTGCGTGGAAAAAGTTTGCTGTCTGGTTTGTCCCACTTGCTGCTTTGGTATTCATCTTTACCCCCGAGCCGAGTGGTTGGATCAACATCACCCCCGCTCCTGAGCAGGTCTTTCAGTATGTAAGCCTCGTCTATGTTGTAATCAGCCTCTTCATCATCGGGCTAGTGACATTCAGTCGAAAATAATCGTTGTAAGAGTTGTTTTGATTTTTTGTTTGACGCCCAACTGAGATAGGGGCTACTATCCATCGATGCACGCGTTTGCCACCGACTGTTTTGGGTTTGAGACAAAGAATCCTGTTATACGGGCAGTAGATTGGCGTCACAAATGGCGGAGTGAAGGTCATCTCATCCGCAGTCTGAAGAATTATGCAAAAAAGGGAGTTGTATCTAGGAGAGAACGCTTTGGCGAGATATGGGGAAGAATAACAAGCGGATATCCAAAAGAACCGCAGGGGTTCATTCATATACTCTCACCACAAGGGTCACCGCCAGAGCACAGCACGGCGCTTGAAAATTGGAGAACATATTTGCATTCGCGTGAAGCACGAAAGGGCGAGTATCGACATCGCGCGTATTTTTTAATTGATGCGCCAAAAATTCAAACTGACACATATAAAAAAAGATACTTAGTCATTCCAGACACGACACCTAAAGCTGGGCGAGTAATTAAGGCGCTTTTCATACGTCGCGACGGTATCAGCAAAGATGCACAAAATAAAATCGAACAAATATCTGGTGCAGCAGGATGGCCTGTTTTTGATATTCAGTCGCTTAAGCGAGTTGCATGATAGCGGAGTGCACAACGGGTGGGTTGATGGTTAGAGTGAGCGGGGCAGTGGCAAGGGCCGAGCCGAGAGATCGACAGGGATAACGAGTGGTCGGTTTGTGTCTTTGATGCCATCAACGTAGATGGTTTTTTTTGACCCGTCTTTTCGTTCTATTTTTATTTTCATTTCACCGCCTTTGTTTGCTTCATTAAAAATGTGGCGTGCGTGCGATCCAGTGATTACGCCGTGATCGTCGGCTGCGGTGGCGAGGGCCTGGAATGCTGCTTTATTGTTGTTAAAAAGTGTATGAACATGTGGCGCGAGTTTGTGTGGGTCATAACCCAGAGCATGCAACTGGCCAAGATCTGATTCAGGAATATCCTTTGATCCGGCGCCGCCGTAGCCGAGGACATAGGGGGCTGCAATTGCAACTGGAGAGAGTTTACCTTTTACATAGCCACCGTACCCAGGTCCGGGTACCACTGATAGCTCATCGAACGATCCGCCTAGTGCCATCTCGATACCACCATGCGCTGCCTCGTGTCCAGCCGTGTGGCTAACCTCCTCTCGAATGGGAACACGATGCTTTACTTTCGAAATCTCGACGACGTCCCCAGTGCTGAGTACTCGACGCTCTCCAGCTCGGATTATATGGCTCATACTAATAGTACTTTAGAAACGTCCCTCACGTTTCTGGCGATTCGAAGACTACTCGAGATGGAGGGTAGAAGACTTGTTGGTCGCGAGAGATTTCAGAAGGGGGTGGTGTGCGAGGGTTGGGTCCTCGGCGACGAGTGCGTGCGCCTCAGCACGGGCGGCTTCGACCAGTTTTAAATTTTTGAGCGCGTCCATACCGATGTCGGAGAGTCCCCACTGGCGGCGCCCATAGAGCTCGCCCGCGCCGCGAATCTCGAGATCGCGTTCGGCGAGTTCGAATCCATTCTTCGCTTTAACTATAGCTTTCAGACGTTGATTTTCTTCTGCAGATTTTTTTTCAACCATCAAAAAACAGTAGGGTTGATGCGATGAGCGCATGACTCGGCCGCGCAGCTGATGCAGCTGCGCTAAGCCGAATCGGTCTGCGCCTTCAATCATAATGACCGTTGCGTTTGGCACGTTGACCCCGACCTCAACGACTGAGGTTGAGACCAAAATGTGTATTTCGCCACGCTCAAACGCGCGCATCGTGTCCTCTTTTTCGTTTGGTGACATTTTGCTGTGCAACTTTTCAATGACGAGTGAAGGAAAGATTTTTGCAAGACTTTTCATTTCTGCCGTCACTGATCGTGTTTGGAGCGCGAGCGCTTTTGTCGGATCGGGCTCGTCGATGCGCGGACAAATAACGTATGCTTGGCGGCCCTCTGCAATAATGCTCCGCAGCTTTTCATATGTCGCACTGCGTTTTGTTGGCGGCACAATTTCGGTAACAATTTGTTTTCTCCCTGCGGGCATCTCGTCGAGTACGGTAAGATCAAGGTCACCATAAATAGTGAGCGCGAGCGTGCGTGGGATGGGTGTCGCCGTCATAGAGAGAAGGTGCGGCACGGTGCTGTCTTTAGCGCGCGCGAGGGCATACCGCTGTGCAGTGCCAAAACGATGCTGCTCGTCGATGATGACA
>ERZ1292625.3663-Hain-H41-01um-R1-3663-length-12202-cov-4_pt1 | contig 12202 bp, 11 predicted proteins | sample MGYA00564400_ERZ1292625 | MGnify/ENA primary metagenome ERZ1292625 (study PRJEB36523, sample SAMEA6512639) | groundwater metagenome | collected 2019-01-08 | study: AquaDiva: Metagenomics assemblies of 32 groundwater samples
CCGACGATGTCTATGAACAAGCGCTGACGCGGCTCATGTCGGAAACCCGTTTTACTATGGTTCCCTATGAACAACAATTTGTTTCGCTCAAGTATCCCTGGCACGTACTCGATGTGATGACCTATCTGTTAGGGCACCACATGAAAGCAGGACGGGGGAAGAATGTAGAAATCCGTAATAACGTGAGTTTGGAAGGGGCGGTGTATCTGGGCAACAATGTCCGGATATTTGAAAATACCAAAATAGTCGGCCCTGTTTTTATAGGGGACAATACCATTATCGGAAACAATAATATGATCAGGGATAGTTATATCGGCGAAAATTGTGTCACGGGCTTTAATACAGACATTACGAGAAGCTATGTCGGAAATCATTGCTGGTTCCATAGTAATTATATCGGCGATAGTGTGCTAGAAGGAAATGTCAGTATGGGATCCGGTTCGGTACTGGCGAATTTGCGATTGGATGAAGGTAATATATATTCATCAGTTGCCGGAGGAAAGCACAATACTTACAGAACAAAATTAGGTGCCATGATCTCCCGTGATGTCCGCATTGGCGTCAATGCCAGTATTATGCCGGGAATTAAAATCGGAACAAACTCATGCGTCGGGGCAGGGGTTGTCCTTGATACGGATGTACCGGCAGATTCCTTCTGTGTAGGAACACGCGGCTACACGATAACGAAAAATATCAAAAAAATCTCTGACGACCGTGCAACGTATAAAGCAAAGTTATAATGTATGATCCGATCTGTTGATATTATTATTCTCCACGGATGGAACTTATCAGGAAGCAAATTTTCTGCGTTGGCGAAAGTACTCGGATCTTCCGGCTACCGCGTTTTCACTCCAGACTTGCCGGGTTTCGGTTCTGAGCCTCCACCGAGTAAACCATGGCATGTGGTTGATTATGCGGAGTTTCTGAAAGTATATGCAGACCGCCATAAAATCCGCAGGCCGGTTATCATCGGACATTCATTCGGGGGAAGAGTTGCGCTTAAGTTTTCCCAATTGTATCCAGACGGTGTCCGCTCGCTGATTTTGACGGGAACGCCGGGGTTCAGTCCCATACCAACCAAAAAGCTGATGTTTTTCCTGATTATTTCCAAGCTCGGAGGCATGCTTTTTGCATTGCCGGTCATCAACCTTTTGGCAGACCGCGCGCGGAGGTTTCTGTATTACATAGCCGGGGCGAGGGAATTCTTGCGGGCAGAAGGCGCCATGCGGCAGACATTCAAATATATCGTGCAGGATGATCTCGTTACCGCTATGGAAGCGGTACGCGTGCCGTGTCTCTTAGTATGGGGAGAATTCGACGTTACCGTTCCGCTGGTGATTGGCAGAAGGATGGCAGAAGTCATACCCAAGGCACAGCTCAAAGTTATTCCGGAAGAGGATCACGGCGTTCCGTTTAAAAATCCGAACCTATTTACCTCATATATCGTCGATTTTTTGCGTAGCTAGTATGGAACTTGTTGTCATTCTCGGCGCTGTGGGATTTATCCTGCGTATTGGATTTACGCTTTCCGGTTTGCTGTTTCTTTGGTGGCGGAAAGAGTACCGTCTGGACCGGATGGCCATCCATCTGAAGACCAAGCAGGGAGAAAATGTGTTGTTTGGAAAAACGCACATAGCCTTATTGGTTGCCGTTTTGCTTTGGCCTCTGATGCCGGAGGCCGCCATAATACTGCTTTCTTTGGGTATGGTTGTGCTCGGGTTTACCTATCTTATGCGCATCCGGCGCTGGTTCTTTCCGCCGATTTCCCCGAAGGTGCTCGTTTTGGGCAGTATGTCGTTAGTAGGGATTGCACTCGTCGTACTGATAGTGCCGATTCCGCCTATCATCGCCCTTGCGATAGCGGATCTGTTGTTATTCCCGTTTAGCACGCTCGTTGTGGTGGGAATGAGTGTGCCGACCCGCATCTATCATTGGATGGTTATCCGTAAGGCAGAACGCAAACTTATGCATCATGAGCCGATGATTGTGATCGGCATCACCGGAAGTTACGGCAAGACATCGGTAAAGGAATATCTAGCTACGGTGTTATCCCACCAATATAGCACCCTAAAGACCGAGGCGAGCAAAAATTCTCCCATTGGGATTGCGGAAGTGATTCTGCGTTCATTACATGACCGTCACCAGGCGTTTGTTGTGGAAATGGGAGCATACAAAAGAGGCGAAATTGCGCACATGGCCCATATGGTGAAGCCCGAAATAGGGATTCTTACCGCAATTAATCCGCAACATCAGGACCTCTTCGGATCCATGGAGACCACGATGCAAGCAAAGTACGAACTCATGTTGGGATTAACCGGACGTAAAATCGCGATTGTAAATCTCGATGATACGCGGACACGACTGATGGGTGAGTGGGCAGCAAAGGACGGGTGTACCGTGTGGGGCTGGACGATGCAAGACGATACCAATGCCACCAAGACAATCCCCAATATGCGCATATTCAGAGCAGCGCATATAGTTGCTGATATGAAGGGCATTACGTTTGATTGTCATGTGGGGAACGAAAAAATACGGGTGAGAGCCCTGGTGCTCGGTGTGCATCAGGTGGGAAATATTTTGGCAGCCATCGCAGGAGCAGTAGCCAGTGGCATGAAATTGGCTGATGCGTGTGCTGCCGTGTCTCAGGTGACTGCTGCACCCGGTGTTATGCAAGTAGTCCCTGGTCTCAACGGGGCAACCTTTATCGACGATACGTTCAATAATAATCCGGATGCAGCCAGAGCGGCATTTATTTTTTTGGGACAACAGAAAGGTAAAAAAATCGTTGTATTTCAACCCATGATAGAACTTGGGACATTTGCGGAGGCCGCTCACGAGGAAGTGGGAAAAATAGCCGCAACGCACACCGATGCAATATTGCTTACGAACAATAATTTTTTCCCGTCATTTGAGCGCGGCGTTCGGAGTATCTCCAAAGACGTGCCGCTTCTTGTAAACAATCCGGTCAAGACCGCTGGGTATATCCGCACACACATACACCAAGGAGATGTTGTGCTTTTTAAAGGGAAAGATGCAGCGCATGCGCTGAGGATTCTTAAAACGAAATGATATGAATAATTATTTTCGGCGTGTTATCTCCGCTTCACTCTCGCCAAATACGGAGGCCGATGACGTTTGGCAGGCAGTTTCCGCCCTTTTTACTCCCCGGAAATGGCGTCGGGGAGAAGCAATTGACGGTATAACCCGTTGGTTGTGCGCGTATAACAATGCGAAACAGGTTTTGTTTTTTAACAGCGGCCGCTCTGCGTTGCTGGCGATACTGAAAGCATTTGATATCGGTGTGTCAGATGAAGTCATTATCCAGGCGTTTACCTGCGTTGCTGTGCCCAATAGTGTGCTGTGGGCGGGCGCGACCCCAATCTATGCTGACATTGATGGCACCTATAATCTCGATCCCAAGGATGTAGAAAAGAAGATTACCAAAAAAACAAAAGCAATTATCGTACAACACACGTTCGGTATACCTGCCGATGTAGCCGCGCTGCAAACGCTTGCCAAAAAATATAACGTATTGTTGATTGAAGACTGCGCTCATGCGTTGGGCGGTGTTTATAAGGGTAAAAAGCTCGGATCGTTCGGCGACGCTGCCTTTTACAGCTTCGGCCGGGACAAGGCACTGTCAAGCGTATGGGGAGGAGCGGCGATGATACGCGGTGTTCATATAACACCAAATGAAAAAATGAAAAAATATCACGCGCACCTGCCGGTTCCGGGGGTATCCTGGATACTGCAGCAGTTGCTGCACCCTATTGCATTTTCATGTATTCTTCCGCTGTACACCCTGGGGTTAGGAAAGGTACTTCTGGTAGTACTCCAGAAATTGCGGCTTCTTTCCGTTCCGGTATATACCGGAGAAAAGTTTGGCGCGCATCCAAAGGATTTTCCGGCGCAATATCCCAATGCGCTGGCGTCGTTACTGTTGTTGCAGCTTACGAAGCTCGATCGGTATACGCGTGTGCGACAGCAAAATGCACAGTATTATACGTCAGCCCTTGCTCCAGCACGAGGTAGTACCGTGCCGGCGTTTATCCCGGGGGCCGCGTATCTTCGGTACCCCGTTTTGGTAGATAAGCCGGAGGAGCTGTGTGCCGCAGCAAGAAAACACGGCATACTGTTGGGTAATTGGTACCATAATAACATCGATCCTGCCGGCGTCGATTTTCGGGCTGTCGGGTATACGGTCGGCAGCTGTCCCAGGGCAGAAGATACAGCCAGGCATATTATTAATCTGCCGACGCGTATACACGCCGGGGAAGCGAAGCGTGTTGCCGCATTTTGTACGGAACATGTATGAATACGGTAGTAATCACATGCCTTTCCGTAGGCCAGATGGCAGCAAATTGTTATCTGGTATCCGACATAAAGACCGGTGAGGGGATAATTATTGATCCGGGTGATGACGCCGAGTATATAAGCGATACGCTGCTGAAATTACACATTACCCCGACGATGATTGTTGCCACGCATGGTCATTTCGATCATCTGATGGCCGCCTATGCCCTGAAACTCGGATTCGGTATTCCGTTTTGTATGCACCCGCTTGATGCATTTTTGGTTAGCCGTATGGAGCAAACAGCGAAACATTTCCTGGGCGTTCCCTATGTGGATCCGGCGCCGTCAGTTGATAGAAAACTCCGGGATGGAGAGGTGATTGCTGTAGGATCAATCCGGCTTACCGTACTGCATACACCGGGACACACACCGGGGAGCATCTGCCTCTATGAAAAACAATCAGGAGTGTTGTTTACCGGGGATACCATATTTTCGACAGGTGCCGTCGGCAGAACCGACCGATCGTATGCAAACCGCGAAGTACTCCTGTCCTCTGTATACCGGATATTGTTGTATCCTAAACGCACCAGGATACTTGCCGGGCATGGGCAGGAAACGACAATTGGCGCCGAAGCTAGCTATCACGTACAATAGCGATATGTCACTTCGGTTTGAGCCCTTCGAAGACCAATCATCCTGGGAATTGTTTATACTCAAAAATTCTCCTCAGGCACTTTTTCAGAGTTGGTTGTGGGGAGAAGTTCAGAAGCGTACCGGTCAAGCAGTGTACCGGTACGGTATATATACAGACGATGCACTCGTCGGTGTTGTGCAGGCATCTGTCGTGCGTGCGAAACGGGGATCGTTTCTGCATGTACGGCACGGGCCGGTTCTTGTTTCTCTCGATACACAGCGTTGGAAAACGGTCATAGAGTTTTTATCCGGTGAAGCGAAACGATTGGGGTGCTGGTTTGTCCGGCTCAATCCTTTGGTTGAGGATACCCCGCCCGCAAGGGAGTTTTTTCGTGCCTTAGGGTTGATACCGGCCTCCATTCACCGGATGGATGGGGAATACTGTTGGGTATTGGATTTGGGGGTATCGGAGGATCAATTGCTTGCCGCCATGCGCAAAACTACCCGGTACGAGATCCGCAGAGCCCTCAAGGAACACGTCAAGGTGTATTCGACGGTTGATAAAACGTATCTTAAGGAATTTTTTGATCTCTATACCTCGACGAGTACCCGGCACGGATTTGTCCCCCATACCGGCATACAGGAAGAATTTGAGGTATTCGCGCGTCATAAGCAGGCGATGCTCTACGTGGGCAAATACGAAGAAAAAACCGTTGCTGCCGCAATTATTTTATATTACGGCAATCAGGCTATTTATCATCACGGCGCCAGCTTGCCTTCCAAAGCACCGGTGTCCCACGCTGTGCAGTGGGAAGCGATTTTAGAAGCCAAGAAACGAGGAATGAATGTGTACAATTTTTGGGGAATAGCTCCACAGGGCAGCCCGAAACATCCCTGGCGGGGAATAACATTGTTCAAAACCGGCTTTGGAGGCAGATTAGTTGAGTATCTTCATGCCCACGACCTCCCTGTTTCGCCGCTGTACTGGATAACCAGACTTATAGAAACCGGAAGAAGGATGCTTCGCGGGTATGATTAGGAGTTTGGCCTGACGGGTTTGTATTTTTGTAGGTGACTTCCTATACTATAAACGGGGAAGTGATACTGGGAAACTCATGAAAAAAATATTGCACCGGCACCATATTTCATTCAAAAATGCGTTTAGTGGTTTATTCTGGGCCGTGACAACGCAGCCTAATTTCCGCGTACACATCGTTTTGTCGCTTCTCGCTCTTTATCTGTGCTGGTTTCTTGGCGTGAGTGCCCTCGAGTGGACAATTATCGTGTTTACGATCGTATTGGGACTATCGGCAGAACTGATCAACACCGCGCTTGAGGCTATGACGGATTTAATCACCAGTGAGTGGCGCAAAGAGGCAAAAATAGCCAAGGACGTCGCCGCAGGTATGATGCTTACCGTCGCTTTCGGCGCGCTTATTGTTGCAGCATTTATATTAGGGCCGAAACTCATGATTCGGTTCGGTTGGTAACTCTATGCAATTACTCCTGGGCGTCGTACTATTTTCCTGGCTTATTCACAGTGTATTGTTTATCCCGTTTATCCGGCTCCTGTACCATATCCGGCTGCAGCGGCTCCAACAAGTGACCCGGGACATGTTTAATAATCGGACGCCTCTTTTTGATAAATTTCATCATCACAAGGCCGGAACTCCGGTGGGCGGGGGGCTCCTTATTATCACGCTTACCACGATATTGCTCCCGGTTATCCTCATGCTGATGTATTATTTTTGGGTGCCGGTTACATCGGTGTATCCCATGGCCAGTGAGGTAAAAATCCTCATTTTTACCTTTCTGTCATTCGGATTACTCGGATTACTGGATGATGCAAAAAAGACATTCGCCTGGGTCAAAAACGGCTTTTTTGGCTTACGCCTCAGACACAAGTTGCTGCTTGAGATAATGCTTGCCGCTATCATAGGGTTTTGGCTTGTGCATGACTTGAAAATCGGGATCATCAATGTGCCGCTTTTGGGAGTATTGCAATTAGGGTGGTGGTATATACCATTTGCCGTGTTTGTCATTATTGCGTTTGCGAACGCATTTAATATTACCGATGGGCTCGACGGACTTTCTGCGGGGGTGCTGGTGATCGCACTTTTTGCTTTCTGGTTCCTTTCGGCTTCTATTCTCGATACCGTATTATCCATATTCATTGCGCTTTGGATCGGGGGCATGCTGGCATTTTTGTACTTTAACGTTCTTCCCTCCCGTATCTTTTTAGGCGATGTCGGGGCGCTTTCTTTTGGCGCCACGTTTGCGGTGGTAGGGCTTATTTTGGGGAAAACGCCGGCTCTTGTTATCATAGGGGGGATTTTTGTTATCGAAGTGAGTTCCTCACTTATTCAGCTCGTGGCAAAATCCATGACCGGACGCAAAGTGTTTGCGGCAGCCCCCTTACATTTATGGCTTCAGGTGAAAGGCTGGCCGGAATCAAAGATCGTTATGCGCTTTTGGATTCTGGCAATCGTGCTTGCCCTTTTTGGATTGTGGCTGGCACTCTTCAATTAAGCGATTGTTGGACTCATGAATATTTTCACTACATTTATCCGGGGAAAAGAAAAAAATAACGGGGTACGGCATGTCAAAACGACGGGAATCGGTGATCGATGGTTGTTGGCGACGACCATCACCCTGGCGGCAATCGGCATACTCATGGTGTATGACTCCTCCGTTGCCATCGCACTCCGGGATTTTGCCAATCCCTATTATTTCGTCCGTGAACAGGTGAAGTGGCTATGCTTGGGGTTTTTGGCATTCGGTGTATTTTCCAAGTTGCCGTATGGTATATTCCGGCGGTTTGCCGTCCCCCTGCTCATCGGGACGCTGGCGCTGCTCCTGGCGGTGTTTATCCCCGGTTTCGGAGTGCGGGCTCTTGGGGCGCATCGGTGGCTAAATTTCGGCATATTTATCGTGCAGCCCGCGGAACTAGCCAAACTCACCATGGTTATATACTTAGCAGCCTGGTTTTCTACCAAAGAACGGGGCCGCCTGCTCGCATTTTTGTTGCTTATCGGCATGGTGGCAGGACTCGTGGTCATCGAACCGGATTTGGGAACCGCCGTAACGATTTTGGGAACTGCACTTGCGTTATATTTCGTTTCGGGAGCTCCGGTCATGCATTTTGCCGCCCTTATTCCGGTTCTGCTTGCGGCAGTCGGGGGACTTGCCGTCGCGCAACCGTACCGGTTGAGACGCGTGTTAACGTTTTTAAATCCCGATGCGGATCCCTTGGGGTCTTCGTACCAAATCCGGCAAGTGTTGCTTGCGTTGGGTTCAGGAGGATTGTTTGGCGTAGGGCTTGGGAAATCGCGGCAGAAATATGAGTACTTACCCGAAGCAAATACCGATTCCATATTTGCAATATTAGGCGAGGAAACCGGCTTTGTGGGAACGACAATTGTCGTGTTGCTGTTTCTCTTTTTAGTGTGGCGGTGCTTCAAAATCGCACGGAGGATAGATGAACCGTTCGGGAAAATGCTTGTCCTGGGTATCGGTTCATGGATAGGTATCCAGACGTTTATAAATATCGGTTCGATGGTGGCTGTATTGCCGCTTACCGGTGTGCCGTTACCCCTCATATCGTATGGCGGGTCAAACCTGGTCATTACATTAGGAGCGTTGGGGATTGTGTATAACGTCAGTAAAAAAGTACATGAGTAAAACACCGCATCAACCCATCAGGCTTATGATGACCGGAGGACATATTACCCCGGCCATCGCAACCATCGAAGAGGTGCATGCACAGCATCCGGATTGGGAAATTGTATTTATAGGGCGTAAAACCGCACTGGAAGGGTATGCAACTCATTCGGAGGAATACCGGTTAATCCGCGGCCTCGGATTGAAATTTCTCCCCATTTCTACGGGAAGGCTGAAGCGTGAAGGAGGAGTGAGCGCCGTCATTGCCCTGTTGAAGCTTCCTGTGGGAATAGTTCAGGCCGCATGGTATATTGCGTGGCAAAAGCCCAGCATAATTGTATCTTTTGGCGGATACATAGCATTACCGGTGGTATTGGTCGCGTGGGTGTATCGGATACCCATTGTGACCCATGAGCAGACGACACGGCCCGGGTTAGCCAACCGTATCATCGCGCGAATAGCTACAAAGATATGTGTGAGTTTTCCGGATACGGTAACACAGTTTCCCTCCCATACGAACCTCGTCGTCACCGGTCTCCCGGTGAGACAGAGTGTGTTCTCTGTGCCCAAAAGCAGTCCGTTTACGTTAGATCCCACGTTCCCTCTGCTTTTTATCGTCGGAGGAAGCACAGGATCGACCAGTATGAATGACGTTGTGTTTCAAGCACTACCTGCACTGTTGTCCCGGTATACCGTGGTCCATCAGGTTGGAAGAATTTCTGAAAATAGTGCCAAAGAAGTGCAGGAGGGACTTGATGGGTCTGTACGGGACCGGTACCTACCGTTGCCGTATATTGCCACCGATGCGTATAGTTTTTTGCTCCACAAAGCCGCAATGATCATTGGAAGAAGCGGAGCCAACACGGTAACGGAAATAGCAATTGCTGCAAAAACCGCCATTTTTATTCCGCTTCCGTGGTCGGGGGGTCATGAGCAATACTATAACGCAAAAATTTTGCAAGACGCCGGCAGCGCGCTGATTTTGGAGCAAAAGCATGTATCGGCTGATTCCTTAGTTATGCATGTTCATGCGATGATGGAAGCACTGCCTGAAAGGAGTCGGAAGGCGAAAGCGTTCGCGGTACGTATTGGGCATGACGGGGCAAAGCGCTTCGTTGCCGTTATTGACGACATACTGTCCGTCTAATCTATTCATGGCATCACGACTTCACGCATATACGATAAAACGAGCGGCAAAGATTGCCGCACGTGTCATGGTACTATTCCTCTGTACGGTCGGACTTTCCTTATTGGTGGTTCGTGTATTTACTATAAAAGATGTCGTCGTCGATGCGCCGCTTATGGCTATCGAGTTGGATAAGAGCCGTTTCGGAAAAAATCTCCTATTTTTGCCCACGGAAAAATTGCGGGCGGATCTTTTGAATAATTATTCACTGCTGTCGGAAGTCCGGTTCGAGAAACAATACCCCGGAACATTGGTCGTTCATTTGATCCGGAGAAACACATTTGCCGTTCTTCGCTCGCAGGGAATTGTATACGCACTGGATGAGCGGGGGCTCGTTTTGGGAGGGGTCGGCGACGAAGCGGGGTATCCGGTTTTGGAATTTCGGGCCGGCATTTTGGCAATTGGCAGTGAGGTAACCCATCCGGGAGTTATTTCCGGTCTCGCTTTTTTGAAGCGGTTGGGGGGGAGTATCCCAATCTCGCGGATATTTGAGCGGGATAGCCTGTCCATACAGGCTGTATCGGGACATACAAACATATTTCTTCCTCAAATCGGCGACATAAGCGGGAAAGCAGATACTTTACAAACAATTGTAGAGGGGTTTAGAATAAAAGGAGCACTGCCCACCGTGATTGATCTGCGGCACGAAAAGCCGATCATTACGAACTAATAACCCTAAGAAAGCTCTTTATGGCACGCGATCGTATCCTCTCCGCAATAGATATAGGCTCCTCGAAAATTGTCACGCTTATTGCCTCAATAACAGAAGAAGGTGAGGCACGTATTATCGGTGTGTCCTCGTCTCCAAGCCGCGGACTCCGGAAAAGTCAGGTGGTAAACATAGAAGAGGCCACTGAAGCGATTTCTGCTTCCTTAGAGGCTGCGGAACGCATGGCGGGTGTTTCCGTCGCACAGGCTTTTGTGAGCGTGGGTGGGTCCCACATCGCATCGCTCAATTCTCATGGTGTCGTGGCAGTGGCAGAGCCGGAAAAAGAAATTACCGCTTTTGATGTGCGCCGGGTCATTGATGCAGCAAAAGCCGTACAGTTACCGACGTCACGCGAAATCCTCCACGTGTTACCCCGGGGATACAGCGTGGACGGTCAGGAAGGCATTGTCGACCCCGTCGGTATGAGCGGGGTGAGATTGGAAGTAGAGACACACTTGGTCACGGGCGGAGCTACGGCCATACGGAATTTGCATAAGTGCGTGAGTGAGTTGGGTGTTGAGGTCGCCGGCGTCGCCTTTGGCGGTTTGGCGTGCGCGACGGCAACACTTTCCGATACGGAAAAAGAACTCGGTGTTGTGCTGGTTGATATCGGCGGGGGAACAACTGATGTCGCAATTTTTGTGGAAGGTGCACTTTCCTACTCATCGGTGATCCCGGTAGGAGCGATAAATATTACCAAAGATTTAGCAGCAGGGTTACGGGTGTCGCTGGAAAGTGCCGAAAAAATTAAATTGCGTTTGGGTCAGTTACCGAAAACGCCGATTACCATTGAGGAAGATAAGCCCAAAGGCAAAGGGGAAAAAGACGATGAGATTGATGTGTCTGATTTGGGGTTGCCCGAGGGCATGCGGACCATATCCCGCAAAACATTAATCGAGGGCATCATAAAACCTCGTTTAAATGAAATATTTACCATGGTGGGATTGGAAATTAAGCGTAGCGGCTTTGGCGGCATGACTCCTTCCGGGGTCGTTATGACCGGAGGCGGCGCACTCACTGTCGGAGCGGTAGAAGCTGCCCGAAGGAATTTGGCTATGCCCGTGCATATCGGCATACCGCAGCGTGTAACGGGATTAATTGATGAAATTATGACTCCGTCATACGCAGCCGGCGTAGGGTTGCTTCTTTGGGGTCACACGGCAGGAAAAAGCGATTCATCCGGTTCTTTGCTTTCCAATTTTGGGAAGCTGGGAAGTGGAGTACAAGTGAAAGGACTTGCCGGAAAGCTCGTCGATCTGGTAAAGTCATTCTTGCCCTAGCATATACCCGCCCCCTCAGACTTGCCCCTGATGGAATTATCACTTATTCTTTTTTTTAAGTATGTTAATAAAACCTGATCTCGCACGATTTGCCAAAATAAAAGTTGTCGGTATAGGCGGAGGCGGCAGTAATGCCGTTAATTCCATGATCATTAATAGTCAAATTAATGGTGTGGACTTTATTTCCGTCAATACGGATGCGCAGGCACTGTTGCTGTCGCAAGCGCAAAATAAAATTCAAATCGGGGAAAATTTAACCAGGGGATTGGGCGCCGGCGGCAGCCCGGATATCGGGCGGCAGGCTGCGGAGGAATCCCGGGAAAAAATTGCCGAGTATTTACGGGATAGCGACATGGTGTTCCTCACCTGCGGCGAAGGCGGGGGAACCGGCACCGGAGCTACCCCGGTGTTTGCCGAGATAGCAAAGGAATTAGGAGCGCT
>ERZ1292625.1196-Hain-H41-01um-R1-1196-length-32839-cov-7_pt1 | contig 12201 bp, 25 predicted proteins | sample MGYA00564400_ERZ1292625 | MGnify/ENA primary metagenome ERZ1292625 (study PRJEB36523, sample SAMEA6512639) | groundwater metagenome | collected 2019-01-08 | study: AquaDiva: Metagenomics assemblies of 32 groundwater samples
CTTCATGATCCGGGGCTTTTGTGCGTTCTTTTTGATTTCGCACCTCTTTTATTGTCTGCCCTTGAGACGCACAAAAGCCCCGGATCATGAAGACTCCGAGGCTCAAGTACTTGTGTTACAATCAAACTACTTCTTCTTGAGGCTCTTGCAGACGAATTCGTCACACGGACTTTGGCTGCAATCGACACATCTCAGTTCGGCAGGACCTCCAATGCATGATGCACCGGGTGTTTGTGCGTCCTGACAGATGTAGGAGTACATGTCAGGATCGGGCTTGAGACAAATCATGGGACCGAGATTTGTCTGGCAGGAATATTTCTCCACACCACTGGTCTGACCCAGACTGCTATTGTCTTCCTCACCTCCACATGCCATCATCCCGATGAAGCACGCTGCGATCACAATGATCTTCTTCATTTTGTGTTTCCCTTCGCTTCGTTGTGCTTCGTTGACAACATGTTAATCAGGAGTCGCCGCGTGCGCCCGATGGATGTCGGCGTCAGCCGAGCTGTCGATCAGGGCGGCGACACCATGGAAGACCAGTCCAGTCCCGATGATGATGAGCCCAGGCACGGCAGAGACGTTGGCACTCACACGCTTCCCGTTAACCTCCATGCCGGGATCAGATGCTGCGTAGAGCAGATACACTCCACCCATGACGTATTCCATCGTCGCCAGGACCTTGAAGCCACCAGACCACCCTCTCTTCATCGCAGCCTGATCCTGCCAGAAAATGGCATCGTTGAGATGAGTCGTCTGAACATCTCGTCTCTTCACTTCAGATTCCTCGTTCAATCTGTCAGCCCATATCTTCAACTCGGCTGACGTCAGCTGAGGGGGTTCAGACGTTGCATCCAGTTCCTTCTCATCAGCCCGGCTCTTCGTCGGAGCAAGCATCATCCCAACAAGACATGCTGCGATGATCGTGATCTTCATTGTATGTTTCTCCTTATGGTAACATTATAATACAACTGATTAACGAGAACATCTTTTTAAACACCCCTGAGCGTCAGATCTGTCAGACCATGGCCAACACAAGTTTGATCCTTCCAGAGTCCAGGACAGAGCGTGGGCATCATGGAACAGGTCTTCCTAGGCGGCGTAGGACGCGTGATGCATCTTCCTCTCTCTGCGGATGATGACAAAAAGAAAACGCGAAAGTGATAAAACATTCGATTCTGCTGCAGTACAATAAGATCATATGCTAAGCTTAGACAGGTCGGCGACGGATCCATACATGACCATACCTCGATTTATCTACAAAGACGGTGTCTAACTTCTCGCTGGTGATCTGTACAGGAAGCCTTATCCAGGAGCTCCTATTGAGCTAGAGATGCTGGTCACTAGTGATGGCGTGACAGGCTACATCATACCTGGTGAGAGCTGCGAGCCACTGACATCATTCTGCGTGATGGACACAATGACAGGAAAAATATTCCACTGGGCATCTATACGTGATGATATTGTCGTCGAAAGACCATGATGTCAGTGCCCTCTCTATGTTACGAAGATGGAACATCCCTCTCTCCAGGCGATCTCTATGGAGTGTACCGTCGCTGGCCGCCCTACATGGAGATAGAGATGCTGGTCCGCACAGAACGGGTGGATCTAGATCGTCTTCTGTATGTCCAAGATCATGACATGACCAGGTTCTACGTGATGGAGACCAGGACAGGAAAAATATGGAACTACGTTCATGATCGTGACGTTGTTGTTGTCGATCTAAAGTCGTTATGACGTCATTTTCTACGGCTGACATGATATGGATCAGTACTGACTAGCATATGCGTTTCCAGGGCAGACCACAAGCTTCACCTCGTGACCTGGGTTCTTCTTGGAACGCCAGGCTTGAAACACGAGTGAAGATAATAGAAACGCGAAACAAACAACCGGGCCCAGCGTGGTATAATCAAACATATGGATCTAGACAAGTCAGAGGTGGGGTCAATTCTCTTCTTCGAAAGCTATGAAACCAAATGGAGGATAGATTCGATCGATACAGAGTCGAAGAGGGTGTCTATGTCATACATCGACGAAGAAGATCGAAGACATGCCCTATCTCGGTGACGATATTGTCTGTCCTCAGGACATTTTCGATCGCTTCTACTTCGAGGGCAAGAAGATATCAGCGGGTGATCTGATCCGTGTCAGTTTTCTCTCCGGTCTCTGTGGTCACCTCATTACCAGCGTGACCATGATGGGTGAGTTTATATGCTTGAGATCAGACGTACCAGGTTGCGTGAGGATGTGGACTGGAGCAGGTCTGCGTGACATCTATCTTCCCATGCATGACGAAAATGAGTCAGTGCCCGACCTGAATGATCATTATCGCGAATACGCCGCTACCTTCAAGATAGAGAAGATCGCTTAATGAACCTCTAATAGAGAGACTGCAGGGCGGGAAGCTTCAATGATTGACTCTTTTTGATCGATCCCCTCAGATTCTATGCCATCCTGAGTGGGAGGCAATTGATCGATCTCTATTTCATTGACATGGGCGACCTGCCATGTACAAATGTCCCCGTAGGAGGGAGACTCGGATGGGCAGGTGGACGGGGCTCAGGGCAGCAAATTCTATGAGGCGATGCTGGTAGGGCAAAAATGTGCTGACAACACTACAGACACATTTGCGAGCGACTCGAGTGACCCGTTGACTCGTACGTAGCTTTTTACCGATCAAATTGCCTATCCTGTGCCTGCAGATAGAATATAATCTAGTATGCAAGAACCACCTCAAATTAGATACACTGACGACATTCCACTCGTCCCCGGTGATATTTACGAGACTTACTGGTCAGGTCTCCCTGGCGTCCAGCGGGTCATGCTGGTCATGCTTCTCGCAGAAGAGAACGCCGCACGGGAAGACCATCCTTATGGATCTGACTATATAACCTCCTGGTTCCGTGTGATGGATATTGCAACTGGAGATGTATGGAGTTTCAGTTCCAGTCATGATCTTTGCGTCGCAAGATTATCGCAATGTCGCGCAACGTATCGAATCGTGACATAACGTGACATAACGAATCGCAACAAAACGGATCGCAACATAACATTGCGCTGTCCGCCCCGGGGAGAAAACAGACCGTTTTGCTGTCTAGACGGAATAATTGCCTCTCCTGTCTCGTCACAACGAATCTACCCATTTCAGCACGTTTCATGACGTAACATTACAGTGTCCAGCCCCTGCTAAAACCTACTGCAGTTCCGTCTTTACGGAACAATTGCCTATCCTGTGCATGGCGATGTGGTACAGTCTTAAAATGGTTGAAACAGCGGTAGAAACAGAGCGTCAGATGGCGCAAAAAGCTCCCCGTTCACTGTCTACCGGCGCTGAAACGGATCTTTTCTACATAGGAGACGTTCTTTTCTACTCAGACGGCCGTACTGTCTTTCCCGGAGACTTGATAAAGCTTGAGTGGGACTACATGTCCAAACATTGGTGTAGGATCGGATTGTTCGTGGGCTTGGATCATCCTAACATATTGACCACAAGGATGAGGCACGCAAGGATATGGTCAGAGAGTGGGTTGGAGGATGTTCAAATCCCGTTCTGCCCGCCCCCGGGCTCGCGGCGGCATGGTATCTCGACTACATCAAGAGCTACACGATAACGAGATTATCATGACAGACCTCATCTCTTCAGACGGCGTGACTGTCAGACCTGGTGACATGATTGAGGTGCACTTCAGCGACCCATTCATGATCCTCCATAGAGGGATGTACGTCAAACACAAGGAGTCCTATTTTGAGATGTTTGAACAGCTACCATCTGGCCAGGAGTGTGTGCGCAGGGTCTATTTCTTCTTGCTTACCATCGTGACATCTGGCGCCATCAAGGACGTGAGCTGGCATTACACTTCACCTACGGACACGCTTCACGTGATATCATGAGTGAGATATTGTCTTCAGACGGTGACAAGATTGAGATAGGCGATCTGATCGAATTCAGGGCGTATAAAGATCATGATGCAATTCTCAGCGTACGAGTCGTGCATACGAATAGAGTTGGACTGCTGCTAGAGATCAGTGATGAAGACATAGACTGGGGAGGCAAGCTGACACGATTCCAGTTCTGGGGCGAAAGAGGTCTAGAGGGTTTTTCATACATGCTTGTCGACGATCCGACCTACACGCTTCATAAGTTATCATGAAAGACCTTCTTTATCCAGATGGCACTCCAGTGATGCTAGGTGACCTTGTCTGTCACAGCTGGTCCTATCTAGAGAAGAAGGAAGGATATGGCATCGTCTGTGCGATCGAACCAACCAGCGAAGTTGTCGCCGGTTACCTCGGACCACACCGCTGTGCAATCATATTCATGCCTGCTCTAGAGCATAAGATCGTTCGGCGTTTTGGTCTTAACATAAAGAAAGTTGGTTGAATGCTCATGACAGTCATTATGCATATTTCAGCAAAGCTCGGCCGAACTTTTACTGGGGCTATACTCAAATAATGAATTCTGCTCGAAAAAATATTCACTTTGACAGTTCCAACCGCTCATTATGCATATTTCAAAAGCAGCGGTTCACTTTTTCATACCCCACCCCTGTCAAACGAGCAGAGAGCCGTTGAGAAATATTCACTTTGGCTTTTCTAAAACATTGAGCTTTCATATCATTATGCATTTTTTCGTCAAAAACGTGAGTGCCATAGGCTCAAAAAATGCATATTTTCGGCAGAGATATTCATAATGACTGATCACATCCAACCAGGAGATCTTGTCAGGATAAAACCGAACGCTATCTTCTTGTCCAATTGGACCGGTCTGATGGGAATCGTCTTGAAACAAAATCAATGGCACGTTGCTGGCGCATCGAAGTGGCACGTCTTTCATGTTGATCCCGTGCCAGGAGGCATGAGCAACATTCAGATCTGGTATGCTGATCGTCTAGATAAGGTCTGTTGAGCGATGTCACACACAATCAAGTCATACCCGTTGATGTCGACGGATGAACGAGAAATCGTCATAGGAGACTTGATCAAGCTTGAGATCGTGCCTGATCTCAGATCTATCAGATCCGTGTGTCATATCGGGATGTTGATAAGCGTTGATGAGGTTCTGCTGCCGGGTCGTCATACTCGGAAGATGCAAGTCTGGTGTCGCGATGGATTACACACGTATCATTATTACGATGATCAAGATCGACTATGGAAATTGAGCGATGATTGATCTTCGATCTACGGATGGCACGATCGTGAAGCCCGGTGACCTGATAAAGATCTCTAGATTCGACGGTGGCCGGCGACAATTCATAGGACTGTTCATCAGACACGAATATAGATGGCCAGTCTCTTCACCGGACGTGACGACGATAACGTTCTGGGATGGTCATGGGTTGGATGATCTGTCGTTCTACACAAATGATCCCGATCCGATCTATAGGCTGGACGTGATATCGCTATGATCGATGATATCCAACCAGGAGATCTGATCCGGATCAAAGACGTGTACTGGCACAAGGGATGGCGTGAGGCACGAGGAATCGTATTGAAGATGACAACAGAGCTTTCTATTGATGACGAAGGCTACAATGAGTACGTTCACTATGATGTGATGATGTTCAACGGCCCGAATGGCGTGGGTGTTGACACATGGAATGCTGATTATATCACGAAGGTGTGTTGACATATGTCTGATATCCAACCAGGAGATATCATAAAGATAACGAGTGAGTCTATCCTTCCCTTCACGTCAGAATGGACTGGATCATTTGGAATCGTCATAGAACGTGAGACGAAGCCTAACAAATACATGGGCGGCGATCAGCCAAGATGGGTCGTCTTTCATACTGATCCGACACCCGGTGGTGTTGATCAGATTCAGGTTTGGTACGTCGAACGATTAGAAAAGGTTTGCTGACATGTCTGATATCAAGCTAGAAGAGCTTGTGTGGGTCAAGGGAGTCGATACCACAGGAAAAGACAAGTTCCTTCGTGGCATGGTGATCCAGCACCGACCGTGTGACTGTGGTTCCTGTGAGCCACCCATCAATAGGTTCCTGGTATTGATCGCTGATGAGGCTGGTATGCCTCATGTTGAATGGCATGACGAAGACTTTCTGATGGTGTGTTGAGCATGTCTGATATACGACCTGGAGATCTTGTCAAAGTTCGCTTAAGCGCCTTCTCGCTCGACGGCGACTGGGTTAAAAACTGGGCTTCAGCTAGAGGAATCGCGCTTAAAGTTATAGAACGATATGATGAAGGCTTTGATGTTTTTGTCTTCTTTGCAAATGCTCCAGCTCTATATCCAAATCATCTTACAACTTGGTATGCTGGCAATCTTGAGAAGATAGAGTAGAAGAACATTTTGATTTCCAATTGTGTTTGGTAAAGTATAATTTCAATGTTAGGTTGGTTAAGGTAGCCACACAGTTAACTAGCCTTGAAATATCTCCTCACTTTCTAGAGTCTCTGTACGATACACTTTTTGCCCCGGCGTTCAGCTGGGCGGGTAGGATGTGCGATGGCTGAAGAGATCAAAGAAGCGGGATCGAGTGCTCCTTGTCCTTGTGTATTCTGCAAGAAGGAGGAGGAATATCTCAAGTCTGACAAGGCTCGGGAGGAGAAGCTCTATGCCAAGGGCGCTGTTGGCCGTGTCATGGCACATCCCACCAAGATGCCTGCGAAGATGCCCTCCAAGCTGACTGAGTTCAACAAGACTCTCAAGGCTGGATTCATCGACGCACACACGAAGGAGATCACTGCTGCGGGTGCACCTGCCTGCACGGCGGTGTTCGACAAGCTTCAGGCCAAGTATGCCGCGTGTCTTGCGGAATACGCCAACTCTGAGAATTATTCCGATGAGCACTTCGAACTGCTCAAGAGGAAGGTCTCTGAGGCCATCATCGCAGACGGTGGCAAGGGCAGTCCCACGGCTGTTCGTGAGGCCTTCGCTGAGAAGATGAAGGCCTTCAACACGGCGCTCAAGAACGATTTTGCGGCATTCACGAAGAATGGGGGCATTCCTGCTCCCCAGAACGAAAGCGTAAGAAAGGTGACCAGCATGGGTAGCGACTCTGAAGGCGTGGTTGACATGTTGAAGGGCGATGTCTCAGACGCTACTTGGCGGGTGGCTGCCGAGAAGATGATTGAGACGGCGAAGGCTCCTCTCGTCGGGTTCGTGGTTGGGACCGGCAAGATTGACAACGCCGCGGCAAAGCTCGCGCTCATGGGTTTCTTTGAGTCCGAGCTGGGCACCGGCATCCTGGCGGGTCTCGTGGGTGGGGCGCTGACTGCCCTCCCCTTCGACGACGACGGTGGCAAGAAGAAGAGGCTCGCGAAGGAGCTGCGGACGCTCTTCTTCCAGAAGGGAATCAAGAAGGGCGCTGACATCCTCACGGCACCCATTGAGCAGGCGCTCAAGAACATCGCGGCAGGTGGCGATGTGGATGCCAGGATCGAGGAGCTCTTCGGCAACCAGCTGAACGCACTTCCTCCTGCGGTTCCGGTGGAGGAGACGCAGCAGGTCGAGGTCACTCAGAAGGAGAAGGTCGCGGTTCCCGCAGCGCAGTAACCTGGTCGCAAAAAGATTATAGAAGCTACGAACCTTGGATATGGGCAGCAACACGGGTCGCTGGGAAGCCTCCTGTGGTAATGAACGTCATGCGTCTCGTCTAACATCCCGAAGCACATATCACGATAAGTGGTGCTCTATGTGCTGGGCGAAAAGGACACCTTCCTTAGAAGAAGGAGAATCTGGGTGCGGAATCCCAGGACGCTGACAACTTTTTGAAGTGGATGTGTGAGCACGGTCGTACTTGCGCAGTGAAGTACAGATTGTTGGACATAAATCACTAAAGTAGATTGTCTTGTGGTCTTAAATTGCAGTGAACCATAAGCTCCATCAACAGCGCTTCGGACTTTGATGGACATACTCGCAACGCATAGGAAGCACTTATGACGTGAGCGTCTCAAATCGCTGAGACTCCTTGGTGTGACCGTCACACGTCCGTCTTTTAAACGGAAGAAGCTAGGTTCAATTCCTAGCAGGTAAGGTTCAGAAAGAGACGAGTGTCAGACCGTTAGTTCAATCTCCCGAGGGATTTATTCGGCATTAGCCGCTCTGGATCCTGGGCGAAAAGAACATCTATCAACGCTCAGCATAGTCTGGGCCGGGTGTAGAAGATCTGGGTACGGAATCCCAGACGGTGCTGACACAATTCTTTTGAGGAGAATAGATGTTGACGACCCTTGACAAACTTTTGCTTGGATTCTATGTCGGCTGCTTTCTCGCCGGTGTGGTCATCGTTCATGAAACCTCGAAGAGAATGAAAGAAAGAGAGAGAAATTCTAAAGGATTGTAGTTGTCTGAGTGGTGTAGCCCTTAGCGGGGAAATAAGCACAGACGATGCAGAAAGCAAGTGGACGACGGCCCGGGGTGTAGAAAGTGAGGCATGGCGTCAAAACCATGACTTATAGATTCTGCATTCATCGCACCAGTCCATGGCATAGAGGGCAATCGCAATGCCCTACAGGTCCAGCTCCTGCGCGTTGAGATGTTCTGGCTCGGCCATAAAACGATCGAGGGTTGGAACATTGACAGGTGAGAGGTGGAAGTCCTCTCTTCAGACAATAGTTCTACCGGAGGAAGTGCACACATGGCTGACGTGATCGATATGTACAGAGTCTACCTCGCTTCATATTCAAATGTCAATGGTGCGACAGTCGATAAGGCCTTCTACGAGGGTGCCACCGACCTGGAAACGCTCGTCGCGGTCGCTCTAGGGGCATATGATGCCAGTCTTCAGACAAGACCTTCGATGTGCACGAACTTTGAGGATGATTTCAACGAGATGATCGAGTCCACGCTTCCTCCCGAAGAGGATGAGGCCACGACTGAAGAGACTGTTGCTGCAGCTTAAACGTCTTAAAAGGAAGAGGTGATAAAATGGAAGAGGAAATGATCCGCCGGATGACCGGCATCATCGTGAAGGAGATCGTGCTGACGACCCTGAAGACGCTCGTCATTCCGGCGGCAATCGGGTTCACGGCATACAAGGCAGCGAGCCACTTCTTCGGAAGCACCAACAAGGGAACGTAAAAAATGAGCAAGAAATGGCCAGACATAGGTGAGAAGACGGAAACCACGGTGAAGGCAATAGGACATGCGGTGGCGATGAATGTCACGGTGTTGATCCTTTCTTCGCTAGCCTTCAAGGGCATTTCCTACATCTTCCGCCGAGTCATCGCACGCTGATGGGTGGGAAGAAGAAAAAGCGTAAGCGATACACTGGTCGTGACCTGGCCTTCGTTGCTCTACTTCAAGGGGCAACGAAGGCCAGTGTGCATTTGGACCACAAGAAAGAAGAGGATCGACTCAAGGCTCGAGCAGCCAGATTCTGGGAAGAGGAAGAGGACCTTGATGAAGAAGACTTCTTCGACGAAGAGTGTGATGAGCCTCTCCCTTTAGAGGATGATAAAGAACAAGCTCACCTCGTGGAAGCACGAGTGAGAAAAAAGATGTAATTGTTGGTATAAGACGCTTAAAAGATGTCCTCACTTTTTTCCAGGGTATAAAATAAAACATTGGTAAGTACTCGAGGGCAATAACATACCATGGGGTCCACGTGATCACTGCTGGAGGAGAGCGTATGCCGGAGGAGGAGATGGCGGTCCAGTTGGATCTGGTCATCAAGACCAGGGTGACGAGGGTCATCAAGGTCCCGAAGAGTCCCACAGCCGAACAGCTCAAGGCAGCCTTGAGTCTTCTCGAAGAGGAGGTCGGCGCTGAGATCGATGATAGGATGTTGGACATCGTCGACGTCGACAATTGCGAGGATTTCTACAAAGAGATGAAGCTTCGTCATGCCACAAACTGAAACACATCCAAACGAAAAGACCCAAGCTGACTCAAACTGAGACAAGGCGATTCTCTCCTTTGTTTTCTTTTTGACATCCTTGACGGCTTTTTTCTTCAGCACGTCTGCATGTGTGCATGTGTAATAAAATTGTCCTCAAGTCTCGGCAATGGTATAATAAACCTAGTTGGGCGGCAATAACAAAAGTGGTGTCTCATTTTGAGCAGCCACTCCAATGCCCAGCTAGGAGAGCGTCGTGCCGCGACACACCCCAGGAAAGTTGTACAGCGTCCCGAAGGCGGGAAGCTTCCGGCGTGGAGGTCCCCTGCCCACTGACCCGTGGGAGGTGCTGAACAAGGAGAAGAGCGTGGTCGCCCGGTTCGAGAACGGGGCCCTCTGTCGGGGGTACCTGAACGCGGTCCGGGTGGCTGTCGAGGGTGACAAGGCGAAGGCCCTCGAGAAGCTGGCCATGCTCGGCCGGCGCACGCTGAGCAACGATCCGCCTCTCACCCAGAAGGAGCTCTCGCAGTTCGAGGGAGCCAACAAGCGGGCACCCAAGGAGACAGAGGGTGTCGGGAGCGAGGGTGAGGCGCCTCGCGCAGCGAGGTAAGCAGGTCTTCTTCATCACAGAAGAAGTGGTGGACGAGCGCCGGCGCATGCAGTGGGCGCGCCAACGAAGGGCAGCTTGACCTGAGAATGGTTGGGCTGCCCTTCGTCTTTGTCTGTTCTTCATGTTCTCGAACATCACTCGTGCAGTCACGAGATGATGCTTTGGACATATCACTCCATAGCTCTCTTGGCAAGAGCTCATATCTCCACTCAATCTGTCGAATCTTTTAAAAGCGACATGTCAGTGCTTAGCCATCACCTCCTTTCTACTCTTCTCCCTTGTCCACCGAGATGATTCCCCCGAGTTCATATGGCTCGATGTGCACCGAGCAGAGACTCTCTTCCCTCTCTTCGGTCGGCAACCACCAGCTGAGACCCTGACGATGCTCTGCTGGCCAGAGCCCATCCATCGCACGCTTGATGAGCGAATCATCACTCTTGCCAGTTCTCAATTCCATCTCGTGTTCCAGATACTCGCGCAGCGCAGCCTTCGCACTGTCCATGTCACCGTCGATGATGAAGAACCTGAAATCGTTTCCAGTGTCTGCGTTGAAGATTGCAGTGACCTTGAACAGCTGCTGGGTGGCCATTCTCAAACTCCGTTGTGTCTGGGTTTGTGCCGCGGTAACAAGACAATTATACCACGTCCGAAAAAGGAAAACATCAATTTTTTCATCCTGATTCAAAACTGACATCTCTAGACGCCATTGCGGGTGTCCAGAAAAAAAAAGATGATGTTACTAGCACGGAGTCTTGTCTAAGAGCTCCTAACACATCCTGATTAACTTGGATGTTGTTGTGACGTAGAGACCAGAGAAGAGCTTCACTACCTCACGGGGCAAGAACAGCAACATCCCCCACCACAACATTCCATGCTGCAGCGCTGCACTTCGAACACGATATCCTCGATCTTCGTCCCGATCGTGACCTCAGTGTCACATCCCATGAACTCTTCGAGATGCTTCTTCAGGGTACTTGCCATCAGAGGTGCAGCCTCACCGAAGTGAGACTCGATGGTGATCGTGATCCTCTTCTTCGCAGCCTTGCCCATGTCAGGGTTCTCCGTAGATGCCGTGGTCAGCATCACTGATCAGTGTGTCATCGTCACAACCAACTTCTGCAGGATGCTGCTCACCACAGCAACGGCACCTTCCCTCGCTGATACACTGAGGACAATCCTCAGCCCGTTCCTGAACGTGATGACCAGCAGGGCAATGATCGAGAGGACAACCCGCTTCCCTCGCCACGAAGCTCATCGACCTCTCACCGAAATTGCACTTTGCCATGTATCCTTCCTCCTCACTCGTGTCTCTACTTCGAGTTGAACTCCACGATCATGTTGCGCGAGGGATCTGCGAGATCGACCATCGCCTGATCGACCTCCTCCTTGTAGATGTAGATCTTTGCGCGATCGATGGGACCCCACTCCTTCCCTCCCTGCAGACCGAAGCCCACGAAGTAGTTCTCGTCGTGGATGTGCTTGATCATGTAGATCGTCATCATCTTTTCCTTTTCTTTGACCGTGAAGTCAGGACTCGCGCAGAAGCAGAAGTCCCATGTGCAACCGCACGTGTTGCAAAAATCGTAGACCATACGTCTACCTTCTCTACTCCGTGAGGCCGTCCGCGATGTAGCCCGCAGGACAGGTGGACCTTGCCTTGATTCCCTTCCTGATCTCGTCGGCAACGAACTGCGCCCTCTCCCGCTGCTCGTCAGTGATGTAGCCATATCCCTGGCTGACGACCATGTTGGCGATGACCAGCTCCTTGATGACATCGAACTTGATGTATTC
>ERZ1292625.3665-Hain-H41-01um-R1-3665-length-12201-cov-4_pt1 | contig 12201 bp, 10 predicted proteins | sample MGYA00564400_ERZ1292625 | MGnify/ENA primary metagenome ERZ1292625 (study PRJEB36523, sample SAMEA6512639) | groundwater metagenome | collected 2019-01-08 | study: AquaDiva: Metagenomics assemblies of 32 groundwater samples
GGAGGCCCAGACGTCGGCCCCGCCGCCCCAGACCTCTTTGAGCAACTGCGGGCAGGGCGGACCCATGACCAGTATGGCATTCCTATCCTTGCCGGAATCGGAATCAATGACATCCCTCCAGACGTCCTGGACGACGTCCTACACCGACAACGCACCAGCAGAGCCCGACGACTCCGCTGGATACAAGTCCCTTAGAGGAGGAGCCAACGTGAACAGTCGATCAAACACACCCGTACCAGTCCCCCCCAACTCCATCGGGGTCTCGGTCTCCACGGAGCATCCCGACCGCTTCGGCCTTGCTATGAAGGATGACGACGGCCAAGTCTACTTCCACGAGTTCTCCATACAGAGATCGGGGAATAAACAACATGTCTACCTAGACAACGTATTGGTTGCAGTTATCGGTACATTTACCAGGGATGTTACTCCCGCTGCATCGAGACCGTTGCCCCCCCCGAAGCCCAACCCCGTAACTCCTTTCGGTAAGGTCGAGGATCGGACACCAATCTCACCTGATGAGTGTAGGTACATGATAGAGTGCCTCATGAATTCCTACGGAAAAATCAAGGCAGAAGGTACAGGAAAGGTGACGCGGTAACAATGGACGCTATCCTTATTTCGTTCATGTTGGCCTTCGTGGTGCTGAACTGCCTCTCTATCTACCTAGCGATGGAGGCCAACAAGTCTCTACAGGCAACCCTACACGACATCAGGACGACGATGATCTTCAAGTCTGGGGAGATCGCCAATGCGGTGTCGCAGGCCAACGATTCCGGCGTCAACAAGTGGACGATGCAGATGTTCGAGAAGTTGACGGAGGCTATGGCCGTCGAGCGTCTAGGACGTGACGTCACTGGATTCGTCCAACAGAAAAGGCTGGACCGCCGTGAGTCTACCCAGCCTCCCCCGTCACCAGTTCCAGCCCCCCCAGTATGGCCTCCGCCCGGAGCCAAGGGCGTCCTAAGATCAGAAAATTAGAAATGGAGGCCGACGATGGCCCTACTGTCGCTACCGAAAGACCCGAAGAAGTTGGTTAAGGCCCTTGACGAGGAGATCGCACGTGCCGAAATCGAACGGAACATCCAGAAATCGGGTTGGAAGATCGTCGACCACTACCTCGCCGGAGTCCGACATTTCAACATCGTGGACCCAATGGCGGGAACACTGGAGATTGCTTTCGAGAACTGGGACGGCAATCTTCAACTCCGGTACGAGAAAATCCTGCAAGACTTTTCCACCGAGATCGGTCGTCTCCTCAAGATGAACGTGGAACCAGTGGGCTCCAGACGTGGCGAGTCCCTAGACTCCCTACGGCAGGCCTCCATCGGTCACGCCTTCTTGTCATCCATCACGGCCCCAGTAAACTTGGACGCCCTAAAGACCGAGTTCCTCAAGATGGTTGTGAAGTACGGGACCGCCGGCCTGGAGCACTGGGAAACCAACGATCCCTTGTTTCCGGACTGTGTCACCGTCGTCCACCCCCGGGAACTCTTAGGTCTGCCGGCATGGTCCGATGGTCAATCCTCTAAGTGGGGCTTTGTCCGTAAACGTTTCGTCCCTCTGGAGTGGGCTAAGGAGCGTCTCAGTAAACAGTACAAAGTTCGATTCCCCTCGAACGTCGCTGAGCTCAGGGCCGTGGCCGTGGAGTGGGGTTCTACTGCCCCCGGTGAAACCACGTCGACGCCCCAAGGGACTCCAGCTCTTTCATCCGGCGGCATTACTGCTCCACTGGACAAGGCTCCCTACAATCAAGGGGGTGCATCCACTAAGATCAACGACTCCGGGAAACCCTCTGAATCAGGCCGTTACTTCGTGCCCTTCGAGGAAGTCTACATCACGGGACACTCTCCGGAAGTCCTGTGCCGCATGATCGTGAAGATCGGTGAGTTCATCGCGGTCGACGAAGACTACGAGCAGCCCGGTCGTCAGGTTCTCTGCCCCCTCCTCATTGGTCGCTACACGGACACCGGTCGCTTCTACGGCCGGGGCTACGTTGGTCCACAGATTCCCTTCAATGACACCATTGAACGGATGTTGGGTAACTTCTTCCAGAACGTCATCGACATGGACCTCTATGGTACTGTCCTGATACCCGACACCTGGAACCTCGACACCGAAACCTTCAAGGTAGGCCGACGACCACGTTGGCAAACCTATTCTCCGGACATCAGTGCCCCCAATCACAAGGCCGAGGTCATCCAGCCCGTGACGTCCGGACAGCTTCCCGCCCGTGCTGCCGAAGTCGGCATCAGCATCGCCCAGGACCTCTCCGGCCACGGCCCCATGTTCGGTGGTGAGGCCTCTGGTCGAGTCGACAGTGCGTCCGGCCACGGCTTCCTCTTCGACGTCGCCAACATCCGACTCGCCATGCCGTCCCACTCTATTGCGGACGCCTTCGTCGGCCTCTATGCCCGTATGCTCCAGAGAGCCAAGGCCCGCTACGGTTCAGAGGGGTCTGTTCGTCCCCCGATCATTGACGAGGCTATGGCCGGCGTCATCATCGGAAAAGACGGAAGCCTGGACCTAACGTCAAATCCCATCCCTGATCCCTGGGAGTTCCACATCGACATCCGGGACCGTATGCCCCGTGACATGTTCTCGCGGAAACAGGAGTTGAAAGAGAACTTCCAGATGGGCCTCGTGTCCCCGACCCAGTTCTGGCTTACCGTCTACGACGAGAAGCTGGACATACCTGGGATTCCTAGGGACCTCATCGAGTCCTACCGTAAGGCCATCTGGCAGGTCGTCATGTTGTTCCGTGACGGCCAGGAGCCCGGCCTCATCGAAGTCGGTGAAATGGCCATGAATCCGGAAGTCCAGTTGATGGTCGTCCAGCGGTTCATGAACAAGATTGAATACTCCCTGGCGAAACAGGGAGTACGTGAGGCCTTCGAGAAGTGGAAGATGGTCCTGGAGGAGTCAACCGGCAAGGGGTTCCCATCCGGCCTGATGCCCCCCGAGATCGCGGCCCAGATGCAGCAGAAGGGGGCTTTTGGTCCTCAGCCCCCCCAATAGGTGACTTATGATGGATGGTGGAAGTTTTGGTCGTGATGTGGGTCAAGCACTCTTGACTGCTGCTGTGGTGATCGTGGTCTTAACAATAAGTCTGACCCTATTGGTCTCCTGGTTGGTGGGGGGGTGCCAATGAACTTCAAGCGTACCATACAGGTAGGAGCCCACCGTGTGGCTGTCAGCGAGTCTCCCGCCGGGGGCCTCCGGATGACAAGCCGACTTGGCCAGTGGGACCCCTTTAGAAACCGGATCGACCTCCAAGAGGAGGCCCCCGACGACCGTAAGATAGAAACCTTTTTCCACGAAGTAGTCCACAGTATCCTGACGGGATATGATAAGTGGGATGAGGAACTCGCAGCAAACGCCTTGGGAGAGGGCCTTGCTCTCTTCATCAAAATGAACCCGGACGTCATCCGAGACATCCTAGACACCTACAAGAACATGGAGGAGAACCCCAATGCCTGACCCAACTGACCCGAACAAACCCGCTGGCGACCCGAAGAATGATGGGGGGGCTGGTGGAGAACCGAAGCCGGTGACCCACAAGATCATGGTGAATGGGTCTGAGAGACTCTTGACCACCGAGGAGCTGGTGACGTTCGCCCAGAAGGGGGCCTCCGCTGACGAACGGTTCCAGGACGCCGCCAAGCTGAAACAAGAGGCCCAGCGTGACCGGGACGACGCAGCCCGGGCCATGAAGATTGTGTCGGCCCTCGAGAACTTCGAGAAGACCGGCAACCCCCAGGACTTCAGGACTGCTGCCTCCGAACTCGGGGTTGACCAAGCCCAGATTGAAGCCACACTCAAGGAATTACAGGCGGCTGGTGGTAATAACCAGCCCCCCCAGAACCAGCCCCCCCCAAAACCGCAGCCGGTGGGGTTCGCTGGCCTTGACGACGAGCTAAAGTCTACCTTTAAGGAAGTCGTCGGCAAGATTTGGGACGAAGACATAAAAAAAGGACTTGCATCTGACAAGGTTTTGATGTATACTGTACGTAAGGGAGGCGATCAGGAAGCTAAGCTGATCGACCTCACCAAGAAGATCATCCGACGGCGAGTCCTCGAAGACCCGCAGTCAGCGAGCAACAGGGCCCGGTCCATTTCCGAGGCGATCCAGGAAGCTAGATCACTCGTAACTGACATCGGTACCTTGACCCAGCCGGAACCCCCACCGGGTTTCGGACCTGCTCCACCGACTGGAAGTCCAGAACTCTACCCGAAGACCGAACCCAAGAGAATTGAGTCGACTCAAGCGGGCTTTTCGGACTTCATTGGGAACAAAATCCTCTGGGCCCTAACTAAGGCCGGTAAGATGGACACCCAGTAGTTCACGTCCTGCCCCCCTGAGTCACTCCGATGGGACCGTGTGCGTCCCGTCGTTTGAGTCTTCCTTCAGGGGAATTCTGGTATGGCTACTCTATCTGATGCCATCCAGTATACACTACTCGAAGAGTTTTTGCCGACGATCTCAAGTCAGTCGGTGTTCATGGACCCGGTCTACGCCCAGATCAAACGATCTTCGCGTCGGGTCGTGAATCGCGGTATTGGCCGTGGTCACAACGTGAACAAGACCTTCGTCATTGGTGTGTCTGGTGGTGCGAAGTTCACGACTGTTGCGGGCAGCAACGTCGTGTCCGGTCCCGATAACTTCAACATGTTCGATACGCCTCAAACGTATCCGGGCATCGACGAAGTTACTGCTCCTGCCTACTTCACGGCGACGATCGGTCTGATCGAGCACCGTGGTAACTTCTTCCTTCCGCAACAGTTCTTGCGTATGGACCAGTATGCCTCGTCCATCGGTTCGGTGGTCGGGGACATGATGAAGGGTGTTGCAACCCTCATCGCTCACCAAGAAGCGGCCCAGTTCTGGACCGACAGCACCTACTTTGCCCTTGGCGACCTTGGCGACACGTCCGCAAACGTGGCCAACGTCTCCGGGGACACGGCGGCTGTCACTGTGGACCTCGCGGGCACTTCGGCTGGTGGCAAGGTCCATCGCTTCCTCCAAGGCATGTTGGTTGACATCTGGGATTCGACTGGGGCAACCCAGCGTAACCCGGGGTTCATGATCGCCATTGACGACGTTGACACGCTGAACCGCGTGATTACGTTACGTCGTCTTGACGGCGGTGAACTCCAGACCACGACCACCCTCAACGGCGGCATCACGTACGGTGGTGCTGGTGGTGATAATGACATCATCGTGATCCGGGAGTCGTTGTCGAAGGGTCCGACCAACATCAACACGTGGATCAAGACTAGCGGTACATTGTTTGGTATCGACCTTGCAATCCACTCCTCGTTCAAGTCGTACGTTCCATCTGCGGAGTCTGCCGCACTCTCTGAGTCCCTCCTGAATAAGCGATACTATCGCTTCGGTGAGGGTTACCCGGGCGTGTGGCTGGACACCGCGATCACCACGAATGGTTGTCTCTTGGGCCTCATTGACAACCTTGATGGTTTCGTGTCTGGTTCCAACTCGCAGGATGGACGTATGCGATTCGACCGCAACGGAGAGATGCTGAAGCCGAACCTCGGGTTCTCTAGCTTCAACTACTCCTTCAACGGTCGACCCGTCACTGTCCACACGTCACAGTTCGTTGACGCTTCGACGTGGTACGGCATCCAGTTGGCCGGCGGAAATCTCGTTCGGTATGTGCCCCCGGGTATCCCGGGTGCCCAGTCCGACGGCGAGATCGGAAACGAGTTGGAGTTTACGGCCCCGATCAAGGGTGCCTCGAACTCCATCTTCATGCACGCTCTCTCGGGCGGAAAGCCGACCGACTTCGTGCAGGCTCCGTTCCTCCGTCAATGGAACACGTTGCCCAATGATCCCCGGTCCATGAAGCTGACCGGAATCACGGAAATAACAGCCTAAGCTTCCTCCTCCCTCAGAGTTTTGGGTGGGGCCTAAAAACCCCACCCAAGACTCACCTTTAGAGATTCACGTATGTCTTGGACTACTACCGGAGACCAAACAGTTAGGAAGGTAGCCAGGAAAAGATACAAACTCAGCGATGCAGGTAAGGCCGCGAAAGGACGAGGTAACAGGGAACGAAGAAATCGGAATAGGGCCTTAGTTAGGGAGTATAAGGAAAAATCATCGTGCGTCTTGTGTGGTGAGAAAGACTGGCGTTGTTTAGACTTTCATCACAAGGACCCATCTACTAAGCTCTTTACAGTTTCGAGAGGAGCGGGTTCTCAAGTGAGCGTAAAAAGAGTGATAGAGGAGATGGAAAAGTGTGTAGTTCTGTGTTCTAATTGTCATAGAAAACTACACATACTGGAGGAAGGTGATTATGTTTGAGGTAGTACCAGGGACACATCGGGTCAAAGACACGGAAGTCGCTAGGTTCCTCCGACGTGAGTTGAGGGAACCCACTTTGTTTACTATGTGGCACTGTCAGTCCCAGAAGTGGTGTCTCTGCTACTGGATTCATGAAGGCCACCATAAGGCCGATCTCATCCAAGAGGCCGGCGACGTCTTCGAGAAAGGACCCCAAATCTCCCCGGAGGACGTATCAACCTTGAGGCTGATGCACAGGACCCCAGACTTCCAGCGTATCAAGAAAAGACTGGTTGCCGCCGAGCAGGATGAACTGCGGAAGATGGACGAGGCTACGAACGACATGCGAGACCTCCGGGCATTCATCAAGAAACGTACCGGAAACCAAGTGTACTTCCAGTAGGAATCCTATGGCCAAGAGCATCATTGCCAACTTCGGGACGTTCGCTGCGACAGACAACGCGAGCTACTTCATCCCCATCGCTGGGGAGATCAAGTTCGATTCTGGGGTCCACACGGCTCGGGAGACCGTGGAGATTCCGATTCGGACGCCAGGCGTGCTCCGCAAGTTGCGGGTGTGGGTGGCCAGCAATACGGCGACAGTAACTTCCACAGTAACCCTGTTGGTGAACGGGTCAGATTCCACGTTGGTTGTGTCTATTGGAGCAGACGGGGTTGGTACATTTGTCGACAGTTCCCACGACGTTACGATCGCAGCTAACGACAAGGTGTGCCTGAGGATTACGGTCCCAACGGAAACCGGCACAAACACACTTACGATCACGACCTGTTCGATGGAGTTCGAGCCTACCGACACGACGAAGACGGTGCAGATATTCGCGTCGGCGGGGGACAATCCTTCCCTCTCCACGGACTCGACGACTCGGCATCTGGTTCCTGGGGTGATGAGCCTGGGGTCAGCGGTCGTTGAAGCGAACCTAAAGTTTCGGATTCGTACTACCTGCACTATTCTCGGTCTGTATGTGTATGTTCCGACGAACGCTCGAACGACCGACACGACGATCGGAGTCCGCAAGAACGGTAGCACGACTTCCCAGGTTGCGACGTTCGGCTCGGGGATCACCGGTGCCCAAGAGGACGTGGCCGATACGGACTCGTTCGCGGCAGGAGATGACTTCAACCTCCAAATCGTTACTAGCACTGGTGGAGGGGCCATAACTTTCGCCGTGGCCTCGGTTGAGATCGTCAGCACCAACAACACCTTCCCGCTGTGCATAGGATACGCTCAGGGGATTGCACACGGCCCCGGAACGACTCTGTTCTCTGGTGTGGCTGGTGGGTTGGACCTAGAAAGTACGACAGAAGACAACGCGGAAATCATCTCGCCGTTCGCGTTCACGGCCTCTGAGCTGCACTACTTCATTTCTGCCAACACCAACGCGGTGAGTGCGGCAACAGTCACCCTTCGCAAGAATGGTGCTGACTCCGCGTTGGTGGTGAGCGTAGCGGCTCTAGCGACAGGCCTAAAGGCGGAGACTTCCCCAACCTCGGTGAGCGTTGCGGCGGACGACACCCTGAGCTGTGAATCGGATAACCCCGACCCGGCGGGGTCGATCACGAGGACTTGGATCGGCCTCCTTGCGACCACACCGTCCTCCGGAGGAGTTATTCCGGTACTCGAGAATTTCAGACGACAAATGAGGAATTAAGACATGCGTTACCTAAAAACCAACACCGCCGTCATTGTCCAAGTCGGCCCATTCTTGGACAAGACGGATGGTGTCACCCTGGAGACGGCCCTGACCATCACCAACGAACGGATTACGGCCATCGCCGAGACCGACGATGGTGCGGCTCCCACCCTTATCTTGGACAATATCACCGGGGCGACTGCGGCAACGGACAACGACCTGAACTACATCACCAACGGCGACAACGGAATGATGCAATTGGAGTTGTCAGCCGCCAACCTCAACCGGGTGGGCCGCTTCCGTGTCACCATCACGGACGCCGCAAACCACTGCCCCGTGGTCGAGGATTTCGTGATCCTCCCCACCCAGCAGTACGACTCCCTGTTTGCTGGAACGGACGTGTTGCAGACCCACGTTACCGAAGTAACCGCTGGGCTCATCGCCGACGACGTCTTGAACCGTAACATGGCTACCGGTACTGACAGTGGTTCTGCCACCGTTCGTACGGTTCGTCAGGCCCTAAGGTTCCTTCGTAACAAGTGGGACCTCACCGCCGGTACGCTGACGGTCAAGAAAGAGGATGACACGACTACATCGTGGACCGGGGCAGCTACGACTGATGGTGCTGCGGTTCCGGTGGTGTCCCTTGACCCGGCTTCCGCCTAGAACAGTACGTGAACCAGCACGGGCCATAACGGAGCTTTTCATAGTGTTCCAACTGCTGACAGGTTGGTTTTCAACCCCCACGGCGATGCTGGCGGCTTCCCAGACGAGCGGCCCGGCACCCCTAGGGATCACTTTTGACGTTTTCCGTTCAGGTTCCGGCATCACCAGCCCCCCCAACAACGGCAGTGGTAGCCCAAGCCCCGTGGCCTTCAACTACAGTTGGCATTTCGGGGACGACGATACTGCTACGTGGACCCATACTGGGGACCCTAAGAACCGTGATACGGGATGCCAATCGGCCCACGTTTACGAGACCCCGGGAACATATATTGTCAACCTGAGGGTAACTCGTGACAATGGTAGCACCGAAACCTACAGACAAACCATTACCGTCACTGACCCGGATGTGGTCTATGCTGGGGCCACGTTTCACGCAGACTTCACTTTGGGGAATGATACCACCGGGGATGGTTCCATTGGTAACCCCTGGAAAACCTCCGACAAACTTTTCGACATCGTATTCGCCTCCAACGGTCCCCGTAGGGGGCTCTTGAAGCGTGGGGAAACTTTTACTTCCACCACGACGAAGAGCTATACGAGTGCTCTGGTAGGGCCCTTCCACATTGGGCCTTACGGATCGGGTGCAAACCCTATCATCAGCAAATCTACTGCCAACGAAATTATTGTGTTGGGCAACGGGATGACTGCTGGAGCACGGTTCGTCGACGTGGATGTCAGCTTAGGGGGAACGGGGTCAGGGTTCCGTCCCGGCTCCTACTGTCTGTACCTCCGGTGTGATGCGGCTAGTCCGGACGCGGGTTACACGTCCAGTTCGTCCCACCTAGAAAAAGTCGGAACAATTATTCAAGACTGTAACATCAGTGGGCAAACCGACAAAGGCATTTACCTAAACTGGGTCTACCAGAGTGCCATCCTGGGCTGTAGCTTCAGCATTCCCGATGCCGGAAGCGGTACCAACCACGGGCTGAGAATCTATCCGTCCCACTGTTCAATTAAGCAGAACTTGTTTAGTGGGGGATCGACTTCTGGGTCCTTGATGAAGGTAATTGGATACGTGGCCGCCGACCCGGACCACACGACAGATGCCGTCGAATACACCGTCATCAGTGACAACATTGCGGACGGTTCCCATCCCACGACTCTCGCGGAATACTTCACGTTCCGTCCCTCTAACGATGCCGTAGCTGAGGAAATTGTAAACTGTGTTTGGGAACGGAACTACCTGGTGTCGGCCAGCACGACACCTCAGTCCCAGCGAATGATGATTGGTTCCGCTAGGTGGTCTTACTTCTTGAACAACCGATTCAACGGTTCTGGAGATTCTGGGACTGATGGTATTCGTTTGCAGCGTACAGGCATCGAAGCTGTGCCCCAGGGCTGCGAAATCCTCCACAACTCGTTCTACTCGTCGGGTACGATGGACCCCGTGAACATTGCTGGGACCGGAGCCGATCAGTGCATCGACATCCTCGTCAAGAACAACTACGCAATGACGGCCAGTGGGACCCTTGTTATTGCCCTAGACCAGGGCTCGGGAACCGTCGACGTCGGCAACACCAGGGCCACAACCGGTTTCACGAACCCAGCCACCAACGACTGGACTCCCATAGCTGCCCTGTACGACACTGTAACCATCCTCCTCGGAGCCCTACGGGACTTCGACCGAGTTCCCCGGGGGGACGTTGGGGACACTACTGAGCCTGGTTCTTCCTGCAACGAAGTCCTCAACATAGAATGGGACTACCTCACGGAAGACAATCCTCCAGGGGAGTCTACCCCGCTTTCGTCCCTCTTGGGCGTCAACCCCGGTAAGTTACGGTTCACGAACTCCCCTATGTTCAAGGACCGCATGAAGCAGTGTGGCCACACGGGAACAGGGGCTCTAGTTCCGTGGTTGGCCCGAGACTCTGTGACGTTCGGGACCAATGCCACCAGCGTCGCCGCCATGACGGATGCCACCGGATACCCCGACGTGGATTTGCCGTTCGACGCCGGTGGTGGTGAGGGTCCCGCGATCCTCGAGACCCGCATGATGGTCTACGACGATGGTGACTACGAAGCCGGCATCTACTACGTCTATTGGGACGGGACTGCGACCCTTGGGGTCACCGGCGATGCTACGGCTTCTCTGACGGCCACCGGGCAAACCTTCACGGTAACCACCCCCAGCACCACTGGAATCGCCCTAAGAATTCTCACGACCAGTGGTACCAGGGTCACTAACATCCGAGTCGTCCACGAGGACCACATCGGTGACTACTTAACAGACCCATTTCACCCGGACTATTTGTCCCAGTTGGGTGCCATCGCCAAGACGGGCCTTCCTCTACTACTCCGCACGTTCGAGCTTTCCCGAACGAATGGCTCCCGAGACGGTGCCACCAACGCTCCGGACATCGTACTGTGGTCTGCACGGACAACGACGGGGTGGGCCTCCCAAGCCACCTCCAATGGAGTCGCCTGGGAGCACATCTTCCAGCTAATTAACGCTCTCGACGCCTATGGCTGGATCAGTGTACACCACCAAGCAGATGCCGACTACCAGACCCAACTGGCCACCTTGGCCCGTTCTACTCTTGAGACCCCAGTAAACGTTGTGATCCAGTGGTCCAACGAAGCCTCCTTCAATGGAGCCTTCGACCAGTGTACGTTCACACGAACGCAGGGTGCCGCCGCCGGCTTCACTGGAACCGCTGCGGAACAAGGCAACAAGTACTACTGCAAGGTTTCAGCGGCCTTCTTCGATCGGTGGTTCACGGCCTGGGGTGACGATTCCGACCGTGTCCACACGGCCCTCGACACCCAAGCCTCCAGTGTCACCGTCACCACCCGACTCTTCGAGTACTACGAGGAAACTACTATTGATTCGGTCTCCGTGAATCCCAACGGCACCCGTGTCGACCTAATGTCCTTCGCTCCCTACACCGGACTCCATAACACCACAGGAGCCCGTTTTGGGGAAGACCTTTTCGACGGGGACGTCCCTGGAGTGACCCTCGCCACCGCGACATATGGCCAGGGCATCGCCGCCCTCAAGAACTTCTACATGGACTTCTCGATCGACAACATCGAGGCCCAAGTAGCCGAAATCGCAATATGGTCCGCTGAAGACAGTATGCCCCATACGGGAGTGCAGCCGGCCCTCTACGAGTTCGGCATGAACATTACGTCCGACGTTGCTGGAGACCAATCGGATGCCACCCTCACGGCCTATCTCACCGGGCTCTCGGTATACCAAGGCATGTACGATCTGGTCCGGGATCATCTAGATGAAGTCGAAGCTGCCCTGGGAACGGGTCCAATGTGCTGGTTCACGTTCTCGGGCACCCCTTCTGGAGCCGACCTCTACGGGGCCAAGTGGGCCATCTTCCAGGATGACGTAGACGCTCCGAAGTACTTGGCCCTGATCGACTACGCTGCCGGCGTCCGACGAAACTTCGGTAGCACCAGGACAGTATTCCGTCACCCACTGGTTCGTTGGTCCATACGGAGACTCCACTAATGGCACAAACCATAGAAACGTTGGCTCCGTGGATGGGGGGGCTGTTGTCCGCCGGCGTC
>ERZ1292625.3666-Hain-H41-01um-R1-3666-length-12198-cov-20_pt1 | contig 12198 bp, 16 predicted proteins | sample MGYA00564400_ERZ1292625 | MGnify/ENA primary metagenome ERZ1292625 (study PRJEB36523, sample SAMEA6512639) | groundwater metagenome | collected 2019-01-08 | study: AquaDiva: Metagenomics assemblies of 32 groundwater samples
TGGTCCAAAATTTTTAAACTTGATTTCTTATTTAAAAGTTTTAATTTATTGTTTTCTAAATCTTTATCAAATTCGCTTTTTCTATTCAAAAGTTTATTATATTTAACAATTTGATCCTTAATAAACGATGGATTTAATATACTTAAATCACTTTCTATACTATTTTTATCACTTATAGTTTTATCTAATACTAATTTTACTATATCAATATTATTTTTTGCTTCATATGCCCCCTTAATAAACTTACAGTGAGAATATTCCGGTCCACAAGGCACCTGTGTTAAAAGCTTAACCTTTTCATTATCATTTTCTAATGTCTTTTCTAAATCAGAAATTTTTATCAACAATTCATTTATGGTATCATTATTTTGATTAATTAAGTTATTATTTTTATTTAAATCATTTATATCAAAATCATCCACAAATTTATTGGCTTTACCTAATTTTACTTCATTATCAACAACCTCTTTTTCGCATTCTAAAATATGTTTCTTTAGTGTTATTAATTCATTTTCTTTATTTAATATATTGTTATTAATAAAATTAATATCTACAGCTACAACAGGTAATTGTTTTAATTTATCGTCTAATATAGCTATATCTTTTTCTAAACAAGATATTTCATTTTTCAAATTATCGCATTCTTGTTTGCAAACATTAATATTTTTATTGTTAATAATTAATAATGTTTCTGCTTCTGCTAAAGTCTTTCCAAAATCAAAATTATCATATCTCTTTAAAGATGACTTTATTTGAAAAGAATCATCATTTGCTAATTCAAACTTTTCTGAGAAAAAATCTAAATCCAAAAATCTAGCTAGTGTCTCTTTCCTTTCTGTTGATCCTTTGTCTATATAAGTCAATGATCCTTTTTGAGAAGCCATCGAAGTGGTCATAAAATCTTCTTTGGTACCAAATATTCTAGCTATATTTTGATTAGTTTCATCACCATCAATACCATTCAACGATTCTATACACTCTAGAGTAATAGGGTCAATTATCTCAAAATTAACAGAACTTTTAGCCTCTACAGACTCAACATTATAAAGTCTTTTTATATACTTTTCAGATTTCCTGGAAATACGATAAACCTTGTTATCTATTTGTAGTAATATCCTAGCATTGCCTTCATCGCAATTATAATTTATAATATTAATAGTTTTCTTATTTTTTTTAGTTATTGAATTAAAAACTGTATACAATAAACTTTCATTAATCGAAGATTTTCCCGAAAAATTCTTACCGAACAGACCAATAATTCCATTTAAATTTTCAAAATCTAAAGTATTGTTTTGACCATAATTAAAAAGATTATTCCATTCAAAATTCAATATTTTAAAATCAATATTTCTTGCTGTTTTGTCATTAGATTCAACAATTAAATTATATTTATTATTAATATCAAAAACCCTTAGCATTAAATCTTCTGAAACATTATAATCTTTAAGATATTCTCTGATTAGTCTTTGTTGAACATCGACATTTCTTAAATCTTCTTTTTTGAATTTATCAACCAATTCAAAAACTGAATTTTTGTCTTCAGATTTATCAACAAAGATAAGACTATCTGGTTTAATTTTGCTTTTTATAATATCTATAGATTTTCTTATTGTTTCTAATGGAAAATTATTCCTAGCTATCAATCTAACCCTAGAATTATTTTTGGCAATTAAATTTTCTGGTAATTCACCATTGTTGTTTAATTCTATGGTAACGAATGGTTTGGGATTTGGAATAGAAATATGTCTAACACTGTGTTTATTTTTGCTTTCAATTTCCCATATAAGAAATCCTTTATTATCTTCTTCAGAGAAATTCTGTTGTATTAGACTCCCACAATAGTATGCTTTTTTATCGGAATCAAGATATTGGCATTTATGAATATCACCCAAAAAAGCATAATCATATGGTTCTAATATTGATATATTATCTTCACCGTATCTCATCGTCCATTCTGAATCAATATCACATCCGCTTATTGATCCGTGGTATAGTGCGATATTTATTTTATTATTATCTGGTTTTACCCAACCATCTCTATCAAACGTATAGAGAACATATAAATCTATTTGATTGTTAAAAATATATTTACCAGATTTTAAATATATTTCTACATTTGGATGATTTAAGGTATTAATAACAGGAGAAACAGCATCTAATCTATCACTATTTTTATAATTCTTATCATGGTTACCTAATATAAATTTCGTTGGTGCTATATCACCAAGATTTTTAGCTAATTCTGAAGTTAATTGTACATATTCGGGACTAATGGTTGATTTCTGATGGGCTGTATCGCCGCAATTAATTATTAAATTTGGTTTTTCTTCTTTAAGAATTTCATAAAGTTTGTTAAATACAAATTTATACTCTTCGTGTCGTATTGTATTTCTGACATGTATATCACTCAATTGTGCAATTTTAATCACTATTTACTTCTTCCCACGATATGTTGTTAATAATTACTGAAATGCGAGAAGGCGACACATTGTATTCTATGCCAAGCATTTTTTGAGTATAATTTTTTGTTTTATATTTTTCTCTTATCTCTTTTACTTTATCCCAATTTAATTTAGCCATTCCGTTATTATTACCATTATTTTTTTTTTTTTACCAATATTAATTATTTTTTCTTTTCGTTCATTTTTTGTTAAAATATAAGATTTATTATGGACAATATCACTAATAGTTGTTCTTGATTTATTAAATTGTTTGGATAAATCTTTAATTAATATACCACCTTTAAATAACTCTTTTATTATTTCAACATCTTTGTCTTCTAATTCATTCATTTTATATGTTTTGTTTTTATTAGGCGGAGTTTGTCCTTTATGGGATATAGATAATTTTTTTCTTGTGGTCTTTTGTTAATTCTTTACCTCTACTCCACCCATGTTTACCAAACATGGGATTTTTATCCCCAAGCTTACTTTGTTTTATTTTTTCTATTGTATCCGGATGATGTCTTTTTCTAAATCCAGCATCTTGCAAGTTAAAGCCTTTGTCTCTATTTTTATAATCAAAATAGTTAATCCATTGCTCTTCTCCTAAATTTAACTTCTCTTCGGAATAACACTCTTCCAGTATTTCCCATTTAAAATTATTAAAACCATATTTACGTATAGCATTATAAAAATGGCGCGCATCGTTTACATTTTTAGAATTACATTTATGTTCTCTTATTCTTTTATTTATTGTTTTAATAGTTTGTCCAATATAACCTCGTCCATCTTCTAAAAATGCTCTATAAATTATTCCATATATTTCTTTTTTTATCATTCATTACTTAAATTAACCATCAACTAGCCTATCTGGTATATACAAATAATTATCCATCACAAATAACGAATCAACAGCATCTAGACCAAGAGTTTCATTATAGCTATAAATAATACCATCATGATAAATAATAGTATCACATCTAAAAATACAATTTATACAACGCCCATTATTTCTCTGTTTCAAACCAGCACTATCTTTTGGAAATCCTGCTATTAAATTAGAATTACAAACAGGGCATTTAGTTATTTTTTTCATAACTTCTTTTTTATTAATCTAGCGCTGTGCGACGCGGAAATATTACTTATAAAATTTTTTATTGATCTGTTTCTACGTTGTTCTATTAATTCATTCTCTTCAATAACAATATAACCGACTGTATCATCACGAATATTTAAATCTGTTATAAGAAATATTCTTTTAGAATAAGGATATAATATTATATCACCTATTTCAAGACAAGAATTACTTAAATTAATCATTTAATATATTATTTAAATTTGAATACAATTCATTTGCATTACAACAAGACAAACCAGACATTTGACCATCATTTAATTCTATAACAATCCAGTTTCCATCTACTTTTTGTCCCACATCCACAACAAAAAATCTTATATTATCACCAATTCTATCAATAATTTCATTAATAAAAGTTATAGGAACTTCGTCAGACGATAATACAAAATCTTGTTCAGACCAATAAAACCCACTAGCAATAACCTTTTTATCGCAAACAAAAAATCTAAATTCTTTGGATATAGGAATATCATTCATTCCATTGCCAAAACTTATCAATGGTTCAAACTGTCTACAATATATATTTTGAGAACCAATCAAAGAATCGTCCATAAGTTTACAAGCAATATTTGTTATATCGGATCTAGTTTTGGCAAACATATGTGTATTCCATAATGCTTTCCTAGAATTTGTTTCACCTTTTAATATAAACGAACCATCTTGTTTTATAGGAACATCCTCTAATCTAAACCATGTTTTAGGGGTCATATCTTCTAAATCATAATACCAATTTTGAATATCGGCAACATATCGATGTTCGCGATATGAATTAATCAGTTTAGAATTTAAATATTTAAGATCTTCTTCTAGTTCTTTATAAAATGGTAATACAGAATAACGACCTATTACAATAGAATCTTTAGGACATAATACCCTTTGTTCAACAATATTAAAGAACTTCGCAGCTTCTATTTTTTCTTGTTCTTCAGCCAACGAAGAACGCATATATATTGTTTTATTTATCATTATTTTTACGCTTTATTAGTCTACAAAAGTTTGTCTTCAATAAAATATCACTATAATAATATTCATTAACTGTAATCATGCCATTTTTAATTCGTTTACAACACATATCAGTTCCCCGATAAAAAGAACCAATACCAACCACATACATAATTTCTGATAATTCAATTTTATTGTATTCCCAAACAATTAAATCGCCAATATTAATAGAATGCACACAAATATCAAAATCCTTAATATTAATTCCGATCATTTTTACTATTATTCTTCTAATGCCATTTTAACATCATTAAGTTTGTTGATATGCATAGCGTTCAATTTTCTATTATTATATTCTTTTTTGCTCATTTCACCAACATCTTTATAATCTTTAACTCTTATTTTGAAAACATCCAAACCGTATAATAAAAATAATTTAATAATTTCTTTTTCTTTATTAACAGCATCAGGATCCAAAGCTATATAAATTTTTTTACATTTATTAACAATTGTTTTAAATATGATTGAATTTTCTTTCAATAGTGATCCTAATAATGGTACAGCATTTCCAGCAATAATGCAATCGAATATTCCTTCAACAATTGACAAATCTTTATTAAAATCTATAAACAATTCATTAAAAATTATATCTTTAGTCAATGATGGATTTAGATATGGTATCATATTCTTTTTATAAGACCTAGCAACAAAATAATCTAAATTGCCTTCAGAATTATACGAAGGAATAATAATACGATCTTTATAAAAGCCATCCAAACAAACACCTATTTTCCACCAAACTATATCTTTAAAATCTAATCCTCTATTTTTAAGATATAGTTTTGATTCTAGTGTTAACGGATTACTTTTATGTGTTGCCAAACTAATGTATTCTTGTGGTAAAGAAATTGTATTATTATCATGATATAATGATTGTTCTTTTAAATCTGAAAAATTAATATTATCAGATAAATTTAGCCATTCATTTATTTGAAGATCATTTCCATATTGTTTAATGATCCGCGTTATAGATCTTCCAGCTTTACCACAAACCCAGCATTTAAATGTATCTTTTTCTATATTAAACGATAACTTACGTTTATGATGTTTACAAAAAACACAATAGAAAAGATATTCGTTTCCATTTTTTTGAGTTACATGATAATAATCACCAAATATAGATTCTAAAATAGAAAGCTTTTTATTTAACATTTAAAAACTTTCTTTATAAAAATCTTTTTTTCTCTAATATCGTTCATTAATCTAACATCATAACATTTAAAGATCATATTATTATTATCTTTTGAAACACCAGGGAAAATTTGATACATATAAAGCCAGGCCTGGGTAGGATCGAGAGGTGGAACAAAGTGTATTATCTTTATAGAAATTTTATCTTTAATATCAATAATAATCCCAAAAAAAGTATTAGGACGATATATTAAATCTCCTATGTTAAAGTTAATCATTTTTGTTTGATTTCACAGGATAATATTTTAGAAAATAAAAATATTTTGGAAATTGAAAACAATCATATAATTCATTTTTTTTAAATGATGCTTTTTTATTTTTAAAATCTATTGCAAAACAATGACTATTAATAAAAGATAACACACGATTAAGGGATTTGCCGTTTAAACTAGATGTATATAACTCGCAAAGTCTTTGAAAATCTTCATCTCTAAAAAATTTTATATCTACTTTGGTTGATGACGAAATAATAACAAAACCTACAATATTATCTATAACAATAACATCCCCAACCTTAATCAAGATTAGGATATATAATATCTCAATTGATTTAGGATGTCAATAATATAGATTTAGCTATGACATATGCATCAGATTTATCATATGATAAAGTTGAAATAGAGCCAAGTCTTGAATATTCTATATGTTTAGAAAAAATTGGATCACTCTTTTGAAGAAAATTCAGAACAAATTTCTTTGTATTTTCTCCTTTTGGAACCTTTATACCACAATTTTTTCTTGCTGTTGATGCAGATACATATTCTGGATAAATACCCATAAATTTATACAATATCCAAGAAATAATACCATTAAAACTTATTAATGTTGATATTGTATGAGCTGAACTTTGTCCAGGTCTAAACATTTTAAGAGGACTTTCTATAACTATTTTTTTAATGGAATTAGGAAATACCAGCATCAATGATTTCAAATAATTTTCAAAATGTTCAGCTTTTGAAAATAATGTCGGAAACTTCTTCTTATTTTTAAAATCTATTGCAAAACAATGATGTATTGCTCCATTTAGATCTAAAACTACTATACCTATTGCCGAAGAACTTATATCTAATCCAAGTATAAAATTTGGATTATTTTCCTTGGTCAATATAATCTATTCCCCTAAAACTATTAATTATAACACCATTTATTTGGTGTATTCCTCTTTTTAAAACTTTTACAACATATGTATTAATATCCTCATGTGGTTCTAACACAAATTTAATATTGTATAAAGCTTTAAAGAAATCTTTTCGTTCATCACCTATTGTATCTTTAGAAACAGTTGTAACATTAGGAATCGATCTAATCATATTGGCAACAACACCAGAGTCAACAATTGCACCATTAATTGTCAATACAAAATAAGCAATATATATTTTTATTGGTAAATTGTATTTCTCTGATTCTTTAAGAAACTTATTCCATCTATGAGTTATTAAATCGTTTTTCATTACTTATAAATATGACACAATAAATTAAACAATAATATGATAAAAAACTTAGATTTGCAATTTTAAATATCAATTTTAAGCTTAAAGCTTAAATCTTCATATATTTTCTTACGAATTGGGCTTGATAGTTTAGAAATACCTATAAGATTCTTATTTTTATCATAAATTCCAATTTTGCTTATATAAACGCATTGTTGAAAAGAACTTGTTGGATCAATAAAATTTGATTTAATCAAATTCTTTATTTCTAAATCATCTTTTTCTTTATATTGATATGTTCCTGTAAGTGGTGTTATTGATCCTGTTTGACCATGCACAATAAATGTTGGATTATTAGAATAATTCAATTCCCCTTTTCTTGCATGCGCAAACATTGTTATAACTGGAATATAACTGGTTCCATTGAAATTAATTTCAAATACCGAACTTGGAACATTTGTGCTATCATTTGTAAATGGTGTCGATCCTGTTGTTCCAAAATCTATCCATCTAGGGGCTAATAAAGATCCTGTGTTATTCACATCAAAAAAATCAGTATAAGAAGGATGAATATTCCAGGATCCAGTTAATATAAAGAAACCTTCTTTATATAAGACAACACCAGCAACACTCCCACTGTTTGAGTCTTTTGGTAGTTTTTGTCTTAATTCACCATTTTGATTCTCGTCCACCAACTGTGCTTGCAACGTTCCAGTATAATAAAATTTTAAATTAACAGATCCTTTTTGTATCGAAGAACCATAGAACATTGTCGGAATACTTATCAGTCTCAATTCCTGTGTTGCTTTGTTTCCCAGGGATGAAGAATAAGCAAAATGAGGACTTAATTTTTTCCAATAATTTAAATGATTTTGTAATGCAACAATATGTCTTCTAGAAGATCCAGAAATAAATCTATCCAATGAAATACTAGCAGACATTGGATATGAACCAGATATTATATCTCCATATATATAATCTGAATGAAATGAACCATAAGAAATATTTGGTAAAGAATTTAATTCACCAGTTTTATATATAAATGGATAAATTCTCTGTCCTGTTGGTCTATCAATATTATTTTGATAAAGATCGATATAGCCAGTTGGGACTATACCAACATTTGAAACAAAAGATCCGGATTGCCTAGTATGATTATTATAATATATATTGCGATCTAATATTACAAAATTGCAATTAGGAAAAGCTTTTATTTGATATCTTAAGATATCTCCTTCATTAAATTTATGATATGCCACAATTAATATTAATTATTTTTCTTTTTGAAAATCTTAATAGTTCCACATTCAACACTTCTAACAAATTGTTTATAATAAACATAAAATTCATATTCATTAGGGGGCAATGAATAAGTAGTAAATCTTTTATAATAAGACGAATCTGAATTTAAACAATGAATTGAAAAATTATGATTATAATAACGTTTTATTATAGTTATAACATAATTAACACCTGGTTGCCAACCTCTCAATTTACTCTTTGGTTTAACATAAACAATATCACCAATTTCTAGTTTTATTTTTTCAGACATGATTTAAAATATTCCTTCATTTCTGATTTTTCTTTATTATATTTACTAATAATTTCACCAACCATACCAATAACAGATTGTTCAAAATATTTTACATTAGAATTAGATATTGCCTTAAATCTTTCTTTTAAAGCTTCAATAGAATTATCTATAATACCATTCATTTGTACTTCAATGGTATCATCTAAAACAACTATATGAGTATGTCGTAATATTTTGTCTTCCAAATGGAAATATTTGGAAACATTTTCTCTTATTGCATTAATAAATTTACTTCTATTCGGACCAATGAAAAAATTCGCGAATTTGTCTACCTCATTATTCGTAAAACCATCTGTTTCACCATTATACTGTAATTGTATTCTAATAATAAAATTTGAAAGTATAGTTTCTTCATCTTCTGGATTCCATCCAGAAATAATAAATACATCATTTTTAAATATATTAAAAAATCTACTATTAATTTCAGACTCTAATTGTTTTAGTGCTTCTTGTTTATCATTAGCGCTATGAATCATCGATGGAGATGGACCACGTTCTCGTTCCCAATCCCATTTTTGTTCCAATCCGTTTTTCTTCATAAAATTATAAAACAATCTATATGGTTCTGAGTCTGTATATTTACCACCAGTATATCTTAAATCTTCAGGATTTGATTGAACATTTATCTTTTCAACATGTTGTTTTGCCCACGAAGAAACAACATGTTGAAAACCAGATATTTCATTTCCATAAACAATATTTTCTGGTATTGGATATTCAACTTTATTTTTTATATCAATAATTCTTCTTAATCTTAATCTTGATAAAGGTGTTATTCCGGAAATAGATCGATCTTTATCAGTGAATATTTCATCGTCTTCAATGTTAACTCTTTTTAGATCATTTTCTTTTACAACATAAGCAACCAAACCATGACCTTTTGATTCATTAATAGCACAATTAAAATATTCACCACCTTCAGAATGACATGATTGAATATTCTTAAAATCAGACATACGAAGAACATCAATTGGATGGCGAGAAATAATAATTGATAAACCACCAGACCCAGATTTAAATGAAGAATAATCTTGATATTGTTCTAGAACTTCTTCAAAAGCTTGAGTCAAATTTCTATGGGGATTAAAATTTACAGCTGGGTATAATTCTTTAATTTTTTTCATTAATATTATATGATCGTCAAAATTATAACCTTCAGTTGAAGAGAAAGCTTGCATTTTATCATGTTTCTCAGCCAAAGAAATAAGATTAGTTAAATATTTACCAATTCTTTCTTGTTTTGTTTTCTTTATTTTTTCACCTTGTTTTGGTCCTTTAGGAATAACATATTCTTCTTCTTTGGATACAATACCATTATCTAAATCAACTTTATAGTCAAAGCGCTCCATATTAACTTTAAATGCAGAAAGTCTAGCATAACTATCGTTATTTTCTATATCAATAGCAGCTCCTTCAAATGGAATAACAATTCTAAATTTATCTCCAAATATAGAATTAAATGATAATTTATCTGGTGGAATTTGATCCAACCAACTTTTAACTTGTGTTACATATTTAGTTGAAATTTCATCTAATTGTGGTTCATTATAATGAGACTCAATTAAAAACTTACGCCAATTATTGAATACTTTTTTGGTTGTTTGGCTATTATTTAATTGGATCATTATTAACACTTCTTATAATAGGTTCTAGAAAATCAAAAACTATTTCTTTATATTTCTTTATTTTCTCAAAATTTTGTTCATGATGTGAAAATTTATCAATAAAATCATTAATAGTTTCAATATTTCGATAGTGCGAGGTTATTTTTAAAAAAAACTTAGAAGATAAGTATAAATCTGAAGATATTTGTATCCTTGATTCTTCAAATTGAAATAATTGCGCAAAAGCATTAGATAATGTTTCTTTTAAATTAAATTTATTTTCTCGAAATTTTTGTCTCAGATTATTATAATATGAATAATGAATATCGATATCGATATCGATATCAAATATTATGTCATAAATATAACTTAAGGATTGTTCTTCGCGCCCGGTGTCGATCACCATAACCATATCAATTGCTGCAGATGGTATGTCTTCTTTTAAATTATTTTGTTCAATATATAAATTCATTTTCTGATTTAAATTAGAAATAAATTTTTTAAGTTGGTCCTCTATTTCACTTTTTTGGTATTCTATATCAGAATAATCAGCCTGTCTATCTTTTAATAGATTATTTAAAAGATAAGCAGGACTTGTATCTCCATATGCACCCCCAGTATACCTAAGATTTTCTTCTTCTGGTAATGCATCCAAATCACCAATTTGTTTTTTTGCCCAATTCATAACTTCTGTTTTGAAACCAAGAATTTTATCACCATAAGTAATATTTTCTGGTATTGGATATTCAACTTTATTTTTTATATCAATAATTCTTCTTAATTTTAATCTTGATAAAGGAATAATACCTTGCACGTCTCTTTGTCTATCTCTAAAAATTTCTTCATCATTCAAATTAATCTTTTCAAGGTCTTTTGTATTAACGACATAAGCAACCAATCCGTGACCTTTGGATTCATTAATAGCACAATTAAAATAAGATCCGCCTTCAGAATGACATGATTGAATATGATCAAAATCAGACATTCTTAAAACATCTATGGGGTGTCTAGATATTATAATTGATAAATCTTTTTTGCCTAATTCATCAAAAGATAATTTTTCATACTCTTTTAAAATTAAATCAAATGCAACATATTTACCAGCCTGGAATGGGGGGTATATTTCTTTTATTTTCTTATAAATTATTGATACTTCTTCAATATTTTTTTCGTTATTATATTTATGCTTTAAATCAATCAGATGTTGAATATATTTTCCAATTCTTTCCTTTTTTTCTCTTTTTATTGTTTGCCCCTGTTTTGGACCTTTAGGAATAACAGCTTCTTCTTCTTTAGAAATAATACCTTTTTTTAAATCAAATTTATATCCATACATTTCTAAATTTGATTTAAAAATCATGAAATCTGGATATTTTGTTTTTAAATCGCTATCATTTGGTAATTCAGTAGAGTTTTGTTGTGAAAATGGAATAACAATTCTAAATTTATTCCCAAATATCTTATTAAATGAAAGCTTTTCTGGATTTACTTTAGCTAAAAAGTCTCTAGTTTGATCAATATATTCTGGAGACATTTCATCCAAAATGTCTGTTTCTTTTAAGAACTTATTCCATTCTCTTAAAAAGAATTGTTCTTTTAATGGCATAACTTAATTAAATAGTTAAATTAGAAAGTCTTTTCAAATACATAATTACCACAATCCCAAATCCTGTCATATCCATTACTTTTCATATTTTCCCACTCTGTTAAGTTTGAATCATAGTTTAATAATTTGTTTTCTAATTTATATTTTTGGAATATTAATCTATTTTGCAATACAAAATAATCTTTTGTATAG
>ERZ1292625.3667-Hain-H41-01um-R1-3667-length-12197-cov-6_pt1 | contig 12197 bp, 8 predicted proteins | sample MGYA00564400_ERZ1292625 | MGnify/ENA primary metagenome ERZ1292625 (study PRJEB36523, sample SAMEA6512639) | groundwater metagenome | collected 2019-01-08 | study: AquaDiva: Metagenomics assemblies of 32 groundwater samples
TTTCCCTTGCTGCGAAGGATCTATCATATAAGACCCCATGCCTCCCGGCAAATTAGACACTTTTGCTTGTTCTCCTGGAGATACCCAGCGAGGGGCGTTGATATCTTTTGTATCGGCAGGAACATATTGGCCATAGGAGGGGAGTGATTCGTATCTTTCACTTGAAGGAGAAATCGGTGTTCCAGTTTCAAAACCAAATTCTCCTTTTTTAAATTGTTCTAATGTTGTTTTTCCCGCATTAGGTTCTGTCCCATATTGAGGAATAAAATTTGAAGAAATTGATTCTTGCATTTTGTTTGCTGTTGCCTTTCTCACATCTTCTTGCAATTTTTTCATTAATCCAGGTAAAAAGGCTCGGGAAGACGGTTGCCCCCCTTTTGGAACATATTGTTGGTTTTCAGGATATAAAGTAGCCATTTTATTTTGACGAAGAAGCCGAAATAATGCCAGGTTCAGCTCCCCACATTTTACTTAACCTAGTTGATATATTTTTACTTATTATTTCATCTGGTACATCAGAAATATTTTTATAAACATTATTTCCTTGCGCGTCTTTTGTAAATAATAAACTAGGATTTTTTGAGTAAACATCAGATTGATTTTGAGACATTTTAACCGCATCATATATGTCTTCAAGAATATTTTCATCAATAGTTGATTTGTTTGCTTTTACCCACCCTTCTTTGTCATTTTTTTCAAGATATGATTTTCCCATCCAGCCACCGCTTACAAGACTATTTAAGGACTGTTTAATGTTAGAAACGTTATTAAAGATATAAGAACTTACGAGACTACCAGATGTCCTAGCAAGAGTGGGAGAAAGTTGATTTGCATATTGCGCGCCACCGGGCTGGGAGGCGAGATCATTGATCATGTTTCTATAATCCTTTGCCAAACTAAGGGCCGCGGATTCTCCATTTTCTTCTTTGATATTGGCTAACCCTGTTGCTATCCCTCTTGCAACCGTATCAGTGATACCCGCAGGAGTTTTCCCTGCCTGAATTAATTGTCCATATATAGTTGGAAGATTAATAATATCTGACGATAATAGATTCCCTTTATCGTCAAGAATTCGATCTTTGTATTCTTTAACTTCAGGTAAGAAATTAATGCTTGTTGATTTGGTGCCATTTTGGATATTTATAAGATGAGCATTTAACAATTGTTCTTTAAGTAATTCATTCTGAAGTTGCTTAACTGGCGCATTTTCAAGATTATTATACAAATCACCCATTGTTGAATATAGGGTGTTATACTCATTTTGAGCAATGGTAGCTTTTCTTGTTATTGTATCGTTATATTGTTTATAAACAGAGTTATATTGATTTTGTATTTTATTTACATCAGCATTATAGTCAGCGATAGCATTATTCAATAAACTTCCATATCTCTGATTTTGTCTACCTTTTAAGGTGTAAAGATAAGCTAAATATGTATCGGCTCTTTTTTTAACATCAGGATCTGACATATCAGTATCAATCATTGAGTCTTTCGTCTGATCAATTAAACTGTCTACATTTTTTAGATAGTCATCTTTACCTCTAATATAATTTTCCATCGTTGGAACAAAATTTTCTTTTAAAGAAGTTATGTTGTTTAAGGATTGTTCTATTTCATTAACTTTAAAATTCTCTTTTAATTTTGAATCAAGTTCGTCTAGATATTTCCCTAATCCTCCGCTAAATTTTTCATCAGCGATGCTCTGGGCAAAGAAAGCAGCTCCCGTACCCTCACCAACAGCAGATTGAGCGAGTTTTTTTATTTCTTCTTCCTTTGTTTGGGGTTGTGGAATACCAGGAATAACTATTTCTTGAGCCCCCCCTGTTGGCACGCCGGCCATCTCTCTGGTAGGTATAACAGGCTTCTCTGTGGGCGCAATAGGTTGTTCCTCAGGTTTTATTCCGGTGGAAGGTGTGGTTATTGGAGGTTTTGCTCCAGAAAGAGTTGGATATGTAACACTTGGAGGTGCCCCATATTTTCCTCTAACGGTAGGAGTAGATCCTGGCATTACCCCAAAAGGAGAGGTTTGCCCCGAGAAATGAATATTTGGATTTGGGGCAAAAGGCGCTTTTGCTATATCAGCTGCTGTAGACCCAACTGCGTATCCCACATCTCCAACGGCTTTATATCCGGCACCGACAGCTTTTCCAATAGGAGCAAATGGGTTAATCGGAGTAAAAGCTGGGGCCGTATAAGTCTCTTGTCCGCCGAATGGGGATGTTGTCATGCCTGCTTTAAAATTACCAAAAGAGGGCAAGGAAAAGTCATTAGGACCACCTTGGCCGTCTTGTTTTGGAGTTTCTTTTTTTACTTTAAACTTAGGCGCGGCGGGAAAGATAATCATATTACTATAATCTTTTGGTTGCTTATGAGAGGGTGCATTTGTTTGAGAATAAGGCGTGCTTGGACCTCCTTGACCGTCGTTTCTCATCCCGTTCATTTTTTTCATTATAGATAAAATGGATTTTGAATTAACTCTTTTAGTTGATCCAATGGGGGAGGAAAGGGCATCTGAAAGGACTCGAGAGAGTTTGGGACTACCCATTATTGATTTCAAAAATTCTGCCTTTTTTTTGTTTAGATCGTTGTTCATTTTATTAAGAATTTTTTAAGTATGAATATGGATTCTTGTATCTGCCAAACGCGGATACGATTCTCAGATCTAAGTGATCAGAAGGACCGCCGCTGGGGCTGTAACTGGAACCACTGTGGCCCATTTTAGCTATTTGCTGTCCTTTCATGACCTTTTGTCCGGGACGCACTAATGCCTTTTGAAGGTGCGCGAATTGTTGAGTATCACCATTCGACGCTTTTACGGTAACTGTATTTCCAAAACCTGTATTATCGCTATTCACAGAAGTTACTACACCTTGGGAAACCGCAGGTATCGCCGTCCCCTCTGGCGCGGCCACATCAATTCCGGGGTGAAAGGCTTCCCCTCGTGTTTGTCCTCCGAAAGGTGTGGTCAATGTCCCCATTTTTTTTAAAAGGTTAATTGGTTTTTTGAAAGTAAGATACATAACTTGATTATACAATAGTCCTCTTAAAAATATACTTTTTAATATAATTTTAATGACTGTCCTATATTAATTTTATTAATATCTTTAATTTTGTTTAATCTGGCAAGCTCCGAAGCGGTTGTCCCATATCGTGAAGCAATTTTACTTAATGTATCACCGGATATTACAGAATAAGAACTTGGCTTATTTTGGTTTCCTAATGTACCCAAAGAAGGTGTTTTTAACCCCATAGTGGAAGGAGTTGTCTGTCCAGAGATAGGTAATCCTGCCCCAGTTGAAAAAGATGGTGTTAATTTTTTAGGAACAAAAGATTGCAAACTAGAACTTATTTTACCTGCCGTTTCACTGGTTTTCGCTAAATCTTTATTAATCTTTTCTGTTAGGGGTAATGAAGATAAGTTTTTCTTTGCTCCTTCTATATTACCAAAACCTAATAATCTGGCAGCCTCTTCTGCCATTTTTAATTGTTCTGGTGTTTGTATTGGTTGTATCGGTTTTTCTACCTTAGGTGGAGTAATCGTGCTCTTTGGCGTCTCCGCTGTTTCCTGTGGTATTATTTCTTTGTAGCCTTGTTTATCTTTTTCAGTTAGTGGTGAAAATGATTGCCCTCTATCAACAAGTTCTCGCATTCGTTCATCTTTATCCAAATTTTGTCGTATTACTTCATTTTCTTTATATGTTTGTTTTTCTTTTTGGGTTTTAGCGATGTCTTTATAATAATTAGAATAAAGAGTACTTCTATAATTACCAAATTCGTCTAAAACGGCATTTTTATAATTATTAAGTTGTTCTTCTGTGGAATCTGGGAACATTTGTCTTAGATTCTCTATAGAATATTTTTGTTTAATATCATCTGAAGGCACTAGACCCCATTTTGTCACGCGCCACTGATCTTTTGGTAAACCTTTAGTTTGATCCTCAGCGATTAAAGCTTGAATTTGTTGTGGGGTGGCAGACGCTTTATAATATGAAGCCGTTTGTGTTTCTTCTTCTGAAAGTTTAGCTTGTCGATTTTGAGAATCTTTGTTTCTAATAGACCTTAAGTAATCATCCACCATTTCGCTTTCCATTCCGCTCCCCTGTAATCCTTTCTGACTGAGCGTCTCTCCAAGATTTTCGATTTGCTTCCATGCGGCGGTAGCATTATCACTTAAAGTTATATCATATTTTTTATTTAAATTTTCTTTAAATTTAGCCATATTTGCGTCAGCGACTACTTTTTCTTGTTCACTTTCCGCCTGAAGTTGCTGCATTGCCAAATCATAAAAAGACGCTTTTACTTTTTCAACAGTGGTCTTAAATTCTTGAGAATTTATGTCCAAAATAGGAACTAATGCTTTAAACATATTATCTGGCATATTAATTCCATACTTTAGAATTTCTGGGTTAATATTCCCTGTTAGTTGAACGGTTGGAATATATTGTCTTGTTTTTACGGTGGCGTCAATTCCATCAGCGCTATTAATATAATCTGATCTTTTAATTTCAGGATCGATAATTTTAATCTTAGAGGCATTCGGGTCTTTATTAAGTTTCATTTCCTCTTGTTTCATATCATTGAGAATGTCTCCAACTTGATATCCGCCATAGCGAAGAGCATTTACATATAATGCTATTTTTTCAGGGTTAGTCATTATAGAGTCAACAAATGATTGAGAAAATTGTTTAGAACCGACACCTAAAGAGCCTGCGCCTCTTACTTGTTGCATGCTAAAAGTTTCACTATCAGGGCCTCTTTCTTGCCCGTAAACAAGCGGTCCAGGACCTCCTTGACCGTCATAGTGTCCTCCTTGCCCACCGCTAGTTGGGGGGATCTCTGGGTTATTATTCAAATTTTGATCTTGGGGATTTTGTTCTGTTTGGTTTTTGAGTTTTCCAAAAAGACCATCTAATATCGAAAGCGCTTTATTTTCTCCCTCAGGATCAGACGGTTGGTTGTACCTTTTTGCCAATTGAGTGGGTGAAAACTCAATGTCTTCCATAGAGCCATCAGTTTTAATTCCTTGTGCGCTTCCCATCATTTTAAAGCCCTCAAGCGCCCCACCTGGTCCTAGTTCTTTTGGGGATAGGGTTGTAATTGAATTCTGCGCGGCTTCAGGATCTTCAAATGCGTTTTGAAAGGCCTCTTCGGATTCGAATGGCCTGAGAATTTTCTTTTTTTGATCCACGAGCCAAAGAGTGGAGGAGTTAGGGTTTTGTGGATTTAAAATTTTTACAATGGAATTTTCTCCCACGAAAAAAGGAGAAGCTGGAGAAGTCCCCATATCCCCCATAACAGGATTTGGCCCACCCATACCCATGTTAGATTGACTTGGCACATTAGCTGGTGATGACATCATTGGAGCTTGTTGCGACATTTTAGGAACTTCAGGGACAGAATTTATCATATTTTTTGTATGTTTTTTCAATAAATCATCACTTGCTTTTCGTTGCATTTCCAAAATTGATCGAATCTTTTTTGGATCATTAGGTAAGTGATTTCTTGCCCACTCCATGTCAGGGGCGGGAAGCCCATACTCATCGAAAAGAACGCTTATTTCATCGTCGCTTAAACGAGAAAGGCTTTCTTTTGACTTATGAAGAGCTTCTTGGGCTTTTGTTGTTTCATCTTCTTTAGTATTTATTTCCATTCTACGTTTATAAAGCATTTCCATAAGTTTTTGTCCTTCGGAAACTTTTTTCCCTGTCCAGTATCCAAGATCGTTCATGTTTCTATCATTCATGGGTATGCCAAAAGACCGGAAGGCCATTTCAACTTGTTGGGGGGAAATATTCGGTTCCTCTTTTTGTTGAGGATTTTGCACAGCATTTTTTACTCCGGAATATTTATTAGTTTGTCCGATTTGTGATTTTGTTGCCATATTTTAATTATACAATAGTCCTTACTTATTAAGGTTTTTTGAGACAAATCCTATAACCGCATTCAAAATCGCAACGAGTTCGATGGTTCCAGCGACCTGCGCTTCTGTTAATTTTATGTCTGTACCATTAGTTTCTATTACAATACGTCGCATAGGAGCTTCTTTAGAAACTTCTTGTTGAATGGTTTCTCCCTTTTTTGGAGAAATTTCTTCTGTTGATAATTTCACTTCTTCTATTTTGTTTTCCATATATTTTGTATTTAATGATAATTATTTTATTATATATTATATCTAGGTTTATTCATATTTAGAAATCTTTCATTTGCAATAAACTCATCGTAAGATTTTTTCCCAAATCTTTTTTCTGAATGGCCCCTTCTCTTTCCCCATACCTGATACTCGCCATCTTCGCATTTTATATAGTGATAAGGAGCAACTGTAACTTCTTCGAATAGAGGATCTAACTCATTTTTATTTTTACAAAAATCCATAAACCAAACTTCTGGTGATTCTGTACAATAAAGAGCATTAAACCCTTGAGAAGTTTTAACGATAGCTACTTTGTCAGAATCCATTGTCAGTCTCCAATTTTTAAAATCAAGTATATTAGAGTCTATTAGATAAATCCCATTTGTTCCATAAACAGTAAGACCTGTTGAGGAAAAAGAACCCGTAATATTACCTCCCGCGTTTCTATAAAGACTAAGGGTTGCCCCTGAGCTACTAAGAGTAGAAGCTGAAACGGCACCTGAGAAGGCTGCGCCAGATAAAGCCGCCAAACTCGAATGTCCTGAACTATCACCTGTATTCGTGCCAGAACTTGATCCTGAGAAGTTAGAGGCAGAAATAGATCCTGTAACAGAAATACTAGCGGCACTTAAAGCTGTATTACATTCGACCCCAAAAGTTCCGTTATCATAATCAAAAAATCCAAAATAATAACTAGCTGTACTATTTTGCATAACGATAGACCTTCCACCTCCACCAATTCCTTGGCCAGAAACTCCAAGTAAAATATTTCCAGTACCGTGAACAAGAGCAGCCCCGCTAAGTCCAGAATCTGGAATAGTCATAGACGCAAGCTTAGAAAGAAGAGTTGAACCAGAGCGTAATTCATAAGCATTATTTACTCCACTCATAACCAATCTTAAACCTGATGATGCCGTCTGTATCGTCCCACCTGTAATTGTTACCCCCGTGATTGTTCCTCCTGTAATTGTTGCCGCGGTTATTGTCCCCAAGGTGCCGGCGGCGGCACTCAATGTTCCTGCAAAAGTGGCATTCCCGCCCGTATCAACCGTAAAAGTATTTGCTCCAGATTTTTTCCCTAAAATCCCAGTTGGAGATAACCATAAACCATTATTAGCATCTGTATTCATTGCAATTGCGCCAGAACCGCTAAAAGTAAAAGATCCTAAAATTGTTTTTGCTGATGTATTTAAATTTGCGTTTATAAAAGCTCCTGACGAGTCAATGGCAGTCGCTAGGGTTGAACCTAATCTTCCCCCTACAGTAGATGTGCCGTCAATTACCGCTCCAGCCATCGTTATCACTCCCGCCTGAGTTATTGTCACGGAAGGTGTGGCTGTAAGGCCAGCTGAAAAGGCGATTGAACCACTAGAGACCGTGGTTGTATTTAATCCAGAGGTTACAGAAAGAGAAGTCGCCCCTATAGTAAAGCCACCAATCGCCCCCGTTAAAGCTGTGATGTTGCCACTGATAGAAACATTAGAAAACTCGGCATAACCAATCAGTCCATTCAAATAAAATCCCTTTTTTTTAGGGCTCCAATTTTCAGATTTAATAAAATTTCTAATCCATAAATCATTTAAAGAATCTCCGCTTTTTATTTCTTCTTCTTTTGTCCCATTTGAGGAATCTAAAGAACTTTCAGGAGTTGTAATTTCTCCACGCGAAAGATAAGTGTTATATGGTATATCTATATTTTCGTAATTTTTAATTTCGTCTGCCATGTGTTTTATGTTTTTAGAAATTCAATTAATTGTTCTCGCGTATTGTTTTTTATTCCATATTTCTTATGGAATTCTTTATGAGCTTTTTCTGATAAAGTAATACCGTTATCTATTGCAAAGCGGAGTTCGGGGTATTGAGCAAAGTTTTGGATGTGATGAGGATGAAGTTTCCCTCCTCGAATTCCATATTTTTGACAAGTATGATTATCACGAGTAAAAATAGCATTGCGCCATGCAGAAAAGTCAATTGAATGTCTAATTTTTTTATTTTCTGGAGTAATTCCGCCTTTCCAGTTTGAAGATTTTTCACCCCTTTGATTATATCTCGGCTTTCCCTCCTGCCACAGACTTAATTTTTTTCGATGTTCTTTTGAAAATACTCTTCCTTTTTGTGCTAAACTCATTTTTCTTTTTGTTTCAGCTGAAGACATGGCCAATTTATGTTTTTCACTTTTTTTTAGTGCTTCTCTGATTTTCTCTTTAGTTTCTTCTGAATGTTTATAACCTTTACGAACAAGACTTATTTTCTTTTTTTGTTCATCTGACATTTTCTTTCCCTTATTCCATGCAGGTTGTCCTATTTTTAAAATTCTTAATTTTTGTTTGTGTTCCTCCGAAAGAACTTTTCCTTTATGAGCTATACTTATTTTATTTTTAGTTTCCTGAGAATGTCTGTAACCCTTTCTTCCCTCAATTATTTTTCTTTTATGTTCTTCTGAAAGTTTTTTACCTTTTTTAGTTTCACTTATTTTTCTTTTTGTTTCTTCTGAAAGTTTTTTACCTTGCATCCCTTTATGGGTTTCCTTAATTTTTCTTTTGTGTTCTTCAGATAATTTTCTACCCTTTAAAGCAATAGAATTAGCTAATCCAATTTTCCTTTTTGTTTCTTCAGAATGTTTTTTATTTAACATTGACATGAATATATTTTATTAATCTTCATTATTAGATTGTTCGTTAGTGCTTGGAAGATATGCGATTGCTATTTTTGATATTTTGCAGATTTGTTTACTAGAATCGCGGATTGAGATTGCTATTGTTCTTGCGTTCGGAGGCGTGCTCCTATCTCCGTCTTTATTGGTAACTTTTACCACAGAAACGCCTTTTGTAACTTTTCCCTCTAAAGGATAAAATTCTTCACTTTTATCTAAATTAGCAAAAATTTGAAGAGATGAACCCCTTTCAATTTCGCTTATAACAGAAATAGGATTATTTAAATTTTCAAAATCAGTCTGCATTGTTATGTGATTTGTATCTATTCTAAAATGAATTTCTTTTCCATCATCCGTCGTTCCAGAAAGAAATTCTTTCACCGCCTTATTGCCAGTCGTATCCGTAAATTCAAGTCGATCTGAGTCAGTTGTTTCCACCCATGAGGTGAATTCATCGGACTGCACATTCGTATGGACAAACCAGTTCTGCTGGATAATGTTATATTCAATGGCCACAGCATTTAAAGTTTTCTCCACCGAACCGTCCGCACGGTACAAAATTACATCGCCTAGCGTAAAAAACACACTTCTGCCCTTTTTGCCCGCCGCGCAACTTTCTTTTCCGGCCGTTGTGGCGCCATTAATGTATCTTTCCACCTTGCTTGAAATAAGCTGGGGGACGCCCCCAGAAGTGGCATAAACACCCGTGTAATGCAAGAAATAAAGAGTGCCTAATGTTTTTACATAACCCTTTTTAGAAACACACCCCATTCCTAAGTCAAAATTTTCTAGTACATAGTCGTTCCATGAAGCCATAGAATTTTTATTAGAAATAAGCATTATATTTCCAATATTGGTCATCATAGTGACTGCGTCATTTTCTCCTCCGGATAATTTAAAAGTATCGTATTGTTTTACGTCTTTTCCAGAAACAGTTGGGTTCTTTGGCCACCTGAATATTTTAGAGCCGGTATATGTTCCGGCGATCCAGATTTCGTCACTTGCCTTAAAATCAGGTGTTCCGGACCATGTGGCCACGAGAGAGGTTTCATTCACAGTCGTGACTGTTATAGTCTTGATTAAAGTTGTTCCTCGATAGACATCATATGAATTGGCTCCGCTATCGGTATAAAAATACTTTGTATCAGTTACATCCAAGGTGGCGCCTGAAACAGCCGCATCGTAATCATTATTCATAAGCGCCACAATTCCCATCGGATACGAAGATCTTAAAATTGTAGTTTTATACTGAACGTCATTTTGAATAAAATCAGCCAAATAAAGCCGCCCTTTATAAAAATTAACCTTACCTGCTTTTGGAGTATTAAATAAATGCCCGCCCCCAGAAGAAGATGTGTTTACGGTAGTGCCGTCCGAAGAAATATATCGATTAGAATCTTGTTGGTTCACCAGAAACATGTTATTTTCCGCGTTAACATAATCAAATTGTCCACCGCGAATATTTGCTCCGCTTCCTGTTAATGGCGTCCATTTGTCATCGTTACTTAGATAATAAACAGTAACAGGAGGTTCCATGTTATCTCCCAAATCTTCTTGTATAGACAAATTATCAGCAACGACAATATTAATTGGAATCAAAGACAAAGAAAGCGCACCTCCACTAAAGGCCTTATTTTCAGACACAACTAGAGAGTCAATAACACTTATTGAAAGTGTTGGATTTTGAGCAACGCTGATACGATACAATCCTTTCGAAACATCAGTTTTGAAAGAAAATAAACCAAAATTATCTTTGGTAACAAAAGGTTGCCCACTGGTGTTAGTGCCAGTGATAGTCATTCCTTCTCTTTTTTCCAGTGTTCCTATGGTCTTACTGCGACAATTTTCTGCATGAGCTAACTCGTTTTTTTTTGAGATATTCGAACCCACAAGAGAGTTTACTCCGTCGAAGTAATCGATTTTAATTTTTTGCGTTTTTGTCCCAGTTTCTTTGGCCATATGTTTTAAACGTTAGCCTCACTTGCTATGCTAAACGAATCAAGGTTCGCGTCTCTTTTAACACTGCTTATAATCATATCATTCAATCCATCATTAAAAGATTTTAAATATATGGCAGCCACGTTGGCATTTTGAAATTTTAAGAAGGCGCGGTATAACATCCAGTCCTTTACAATATATTCTCCTGAATCCGGCAATGTTATTTCATCAGTATTAGATGATAATCTACTGCCTTTCTTTTTATAGTAATAATGATAAGTTGTTGCTTCTGTGGGTGTTGGAACGATTCCGATATAAGATCCGCGTATGTAGTAACGGACGGTTGTTCCGGTGTATTCAGGTGCTAATCTCAATGGGATATACTCTATTGGACCCTTGTCCAAATCACCACCTCCTAGGGGGTCAGATGTACTTAAACCGTAAGACAAAGAAACAAGATCACTAAAATCCGTCGGTAGCGCGTACTCATTAGTATTAGCTGTTATAGAAAGCGACTGCAAAGAACTAACTGTAAATTCAGAGTTAGCCAAATTAAGCTTGTTTCTAACTTTAGAGTATCCTTCGCTCATCCACGCCAGCGAATCCTCTCGTGTCACCAATCTTAATTCTTTATTCCCAAGCAAACTGTAAAAATCATTCAATATATCCTCAGTCGTATTGCTTCCAAACCCCGCATATGGAATATTGTTGCTTGGCTGAGAAGCGATTGTCGTAACAGAATTATAAAACGTAAACCATCCATACCCGGTACTATATGTATTGTCGTCATAAACAGTAAACCAATCGCCTTCCTGTAATGCAACATATCCTGTAAGAGGCGTGCCGACGCCAAAAGTCGTCGTTGTTGTGTAATAAAATCTAACCTGGTTGTATGGTATCACTGTGACCCTAGAACTCTCACTGTGAGGCCTTTTTGTCGTTGTAGTGAGGGTTATAAGTCCAGTCGTTGAGTCAACTGTCGATATCTTAACTATTTCCGCTTGTTCCGAGCCCCAATTTTCTAATAAGAGAAAAGCATCGGTGGCAAAAGATGTATCTGATGCATTAAGGAGAGATAAAGAAGACACGCCTGAGGAATAATTATTCGTCAAGAATGAATATTTTGCCCCCTGTGAAATTATTCGATTGTCGGCTTGTAATTTTATCATTGTTTTGTGAAATTAATTATAACATAGTCCATATCAATTACTTATTTGCCATATGGGGCAAAAACCCTAACAGAGCCGACGGGTACCGCCCTTGATGGCGAGAAACGAAAGTTTTCTAGTGTAACTGATTCTGTAATAGTTAAGGTATCAGTATTGGAAGAATTTATAGACAATTCAGGAGTTGGAGTATATTCCGTTAAAGTTAAAGTATCATTAATGTTTAAGTCGGCAGGATTTAAACTTATTGTTTGTGATTCTGTAATCATCAACGAATCAGAAACACTTGGATTCCCACCTTCTTCTGTTT
>ERZ1292625.3668-Hain-H41-01um-R1-3668-length-12196-cov-5_pt1 | contig 12196 bp, 11 predicted proteins | sample MGYA00564400_ERZ1292625 | MGnify/ENA primary metagenome ERZ1292625 (study PRJEB36523, sample SAMEA6512639) | groundwater metagenome | collected 2019-01-08 | study: AquaDiva: Metagenomics assemblies of 32 groundwater samples
TTACCGCCCGTATTGGAGACCCGACAGACAAAACAGCAACCCGTAAACAACTCTCAATAAAAGAAATAAAAACCAATCTCAAACTTTATAAAAAACAGGCCGGAAAATTTATTCGCTTTTCTGGAAGAAATCCAGCCACCATTAAGTTTAACTCTTTATGGCTTGGTAAGTTAAAGTTTTCAGACATTATTGAGCTAGCCTCGCATTTGACTGTTGACCAGATGCTTAAACGAGACATGTTTGTGCGTCGCGGCGAGGAAGGAAAACCAATCTATCTACATGAATTTTTTTATCCATTAATGCAAGGCTATGACAGTGTAGCCATGGGTGTAGATGGAGAGGTTGGAGGAAGTGATCAACTGTTTAATATGCTTACAGGCCGAACACTACTGAAACAAATTAAAAATAAAGAAAAGTTTGTTTTAACCACAAAACTACTCGAAGATAGCTCGGGGGTAAAAATGGGCAAAAGCGAGGGTAATATGGTTAGTTTACTCGACACCCCGGCTGATATGTATGGAAAGATTATGAGCTGGACTGACGGACTTATTGTCCCAGGGTTTGAGCTTTGTACGGATTACACACCTTCACAGGTTGTAACTCTTAAAAAAGAACTAGATTCCGGGGTTAATCCTCGTGACATTAAAATGCGTCTAGCTTATGAAATTACCAAGCTTTGTACAACAGAAGGTGAAGCAAACAAGGCACAAGAAATGTTTGTGACTGCCTTTCAAAAAAAGGAAATCCCACAAAACATTGTTGAGGTTGTTAATACTAGCCAAACACTAGGCGAACTTTTAATACAGAGAAAGATTGTTGATTCAAACAGTGACCTTCGCAGGCTTACTGACTCTGGTGCGGTGTCACACCTAGAACCAAACAAAACACTTTCTTTTGAAGAAACAAAAAAAGTTCCAGACAAAGGAACATACAAAATAGGTAAAAATCGATTTATTAAAATAGTTTAGAGCCTAAAGAGATCGCCCAAGAGCTTAGACCAAATTGTTTGGAAGGCAGTAACTATTAAAAAGGACGGCACAAAAACCAGTGATATTACAAAAAAAAGTAAAAAGTTGAGGATAAGTAAAAAGGTCTTTTCAACGGCTTCCATATGGCCCCATACTACCCCATCCCGAAATCTTTGCAACAATGGTAGAATGCTCACATTATGATCACCAGAGAAGATAAAATTATAAAAGGCTGGAATAATTATGAGCTTCTTGACTCTGGAGAAGGCAGAAAACTTGAGCGCTTCAGTTCTATTGTTGCTGATAGACCAGACCCACAAGCGCTTTGGAAAAAAGAAAACCCTAAAGACTGGGTTGGCGCCCAAGCTCAATTTGTATGGGCACAGAGGGGTGAAAGATGGAAAATAGAAAAAGGAATACCCGAAGTGTGGTCTTTTACATATAAAGAAATTAAATTAGAGCTTTCATTTAGGGGGTTCAAACACCTTGGTGTATTTCCTGAGCACTCTCATCAGTGGGATGAAATAATTTCTCTTGGTAAAAAAAACAAAGGGTTGCGAATGCTTAACTTGTTTGGTTACACTGGAGCTGTCAGCATTGCCGGAGCGCTCGCTGGTATGGCGGTGACCCACATAGATGCCTCCAAGACTACTATTGCTACTGTAAAAGAGAATATGAAGCTCTCTGGACTTCCAGGCGACTCTATTCGTACTGTCTGTGAAGACACACTGCGTTATGTGAAGCGCCTCGTAGAGCGTGGCGAGCAATTTGAGCTAATAGTTATGGATCCACCTGCTTTTGGTCGTGGACCCAAAGGAGAGGTTTGGAAAATAGAAGAATCTCTCACTGAACTACTCTCTCTTATACCAAAACTCCTAAGTCCGAAAGCTAAACTGGTTATCCTAAACGGCTATGCTGCAGAATATTCAGCTCGTACCTTCGGTGAGCTCCTCCACGAGGCCCTTCCTATCGGAAACATTTCTTACGGAGATATTGGTATCCAACAAAAAAATTCTGACAGAGTTCTTACTACAGGGATTTATAGTAAGTGGGAAAAGTAAGTGTGATACAATCTGTTTCTTATGAAAAGAAAGAAAACTAAAAAATATCCGCCAGCCGGCGGAGTACCGAAAAATGTGCCAATCTATAAACATCCTCACGACCTAGCCACAAAGAGGGGGATAAACGGGTTAGGTTTATTTGCCAAGGTGCCGATCAAAAAAGGTGACTGCATTATCGAATATATAGGTGAAGTTATCGACAACAAAGAAGCCAATCGTCGTGGTGGTAGATATTTGTTTCAAACCTCGGCCAATCGTCACCTGGACGGCAAAGGAAGAGACAATATTGCTCGTTACATAAATCACTCATGCAAACCAAACTGCGAGGCGGACACCATCCGCGGCCGAGTATTTATTTCGGCAATTAAAAATATTTCTCCAGGCGAGGAACTCAACTACGACTACGGCAAAGAATACTGGGACGAACACATTAAGCCCAAAGGGTGTTTGTGTGTTAGGTGTGTAGAGAAAAAGAAAATTAAGAAATAAATTATGCAAAAGGAAGAAAAATTAAAAACTCTTACACAAGAAGAAATTGAGGTCACGCAAAAAGGTGGGACAGAAGCGCCTTTCAGAAACAAATACTGGGACCACCATGAAGGCGGGGACTATTTGTGTAAGGTTTGTGGGGTGAAACTATTTAGCTCAGACGCTAAATTTGATTCTGGTACTGGCTGGCCGAGCTTTGATAAACCAAGTAATAACAACGCAGTATTGTTCAAAGAAGATACATCTCATGGCATGAGTCGGGTAGAGGCAGTTTGTAAAAATTGTGGAGCGCACTTAGGGCATGTATTTAACGATGGACCGAAAGAAACAGGTATGAGATTTTGCATTAATTCAGCCAGCTTAGATTTTAAGAAAGAGTAGAAAAGTATCTTTCCATTTTTTCTGCATTTGAAACATTTTCTTTACTTCTTTTTATTACTTCCGCGCTCGTTGTTTCTTTTGTATGTTGTGTAACATGTGTTTTGTTTGTCATAGAAAGCTTACCTCGCTTCTTCATGAACAGGGCCAACCAAAAGTCATCAGGATTTCTAGTTAATTCTAATTCTTTAGTAAGAGCAATACTTTTTTCAAATATTTCTTGTACTACACTCTTATCTTTGCCCCAAAAGCCCATACCTGGTCCCCAGATCCATCTTTCGATTTTAGTTTCAGACCTAACACAGTAGTACCAATTAAATAAATTTGATAGCCAACCAAAAAATGTTCCTTTTAGTTTCATCCAAGACCCAACCAGTACAGCTTCATTATTTATAAGTTGATGGCTCATAACCTCTATCCAGTTTGATGCAACATAACTGTCTCCATCTGTGCATAAAATGATATCTCCAGAAGCATGTCGCAAACCCTCTAGTCGTGCATAAACAATACCCCTTGGTCCGTTATATGGAATTACATGAACAGGATAATTCTTAGCAGTTTTTTCTGTTTTGTCAGTACAGTTATGCGTGATCAAAACTATTTGATCAGCCTTTTTTGTTTGGTTAATGAGTGATTCAAGGCACTGATTTATGTGGCGTTCTTCATTATGGGCAATTACTACAACTGAGATAGTCATAGTATGAGTATAACAAAAACCACCCTCCGACCAGCTGGCGGATGAGCGGTTTTTGTTTAGTAAGCGTCAAAGCCGTTTTGAGCCATGTATTCTTCTAGTTCTGGGTCGTCACCAAAAGTTCCTTTCTTTTCTGCCTCTTCTTTTTCGGTGTCCTCTTCAAGAAGTCCTGGGTCTACCGTCGTATCATCATCTACTACCGCATCTTCATCAAGTTTCTTTTTTATTCCCAGTTCATCGAGCTCGGTCTCGTCTACTGTTTGGTTTGTATCTAAATCCATAGCGTACCAAATATTTTTTACTATCTTTTAATGCATTAAGTTGTATCAAACTCTGTTTTATTTGGCAAGCACTTTTCCCCTGTTTTCAAACTTGATCTTTTGTAAACTAGCCACACCTAGAGCGATAGCGTCAATTTCATCATCGAGCTTGGTTGCTTTTGGCAACACCACGGTGAGTCGCACCATCTTTTCTATTTGTTCTTTTGTGGCATTACCAACTCCGGTCGTAGCTATCTTAATAGCCTGAGGCGAGAGTTCAATCAATGGTAGACCATGGAGCCCAGCAAGGGTTAAAATTGCCCCGCGAGCTTCAGCGACTCTGATGGCAGTCTTTTTATTCACTGAGAAAAACAAAGTCTCGATAGCTAGGTGTGTTGGTTTATGTTTTTTTATCAATTTTTCAAGCTGCTTGAAAATAGAAGTTAATCTCAAATATTGCTCGTCAGTTTTGTCGCTAGTGATGCAAGTAGAAAAAAGTACCGCCGGCTTTCCAGTGGTTTCTGAAACTACAGCCACACCACAACGGTCATACCCTGGATCAATTGCGATTATTTTTTTAATTTTCTCAGACAACATTACATTTTCAAATATTCTTCTCCTTTTTCAGTAAGTGTTCGGCCACGAGGGGAGCGTTCGATGAAGCCGAGCTGGATGAGATATGGCTCAACAACCTCTTCGATAGTTCCACCGTCTTCACCCATAGCTGTAGCAATATTTTTAACTCCCACTGGGCCGCCGCCAAACTTGTTGGCCAAAGTATTCAAATATGTAATGTCTTGCGCACCGAGTCCGTGTTCGTCGAGACCAAGCATTTCGAAAGCCTTAGTCACCGCATTTTCATCTATCTCACTTTTATTCATTTGTGCATAATCCCTGACTCGACGAAGTAAGTAGTTGGCGATACGCGGAGTTTGGCGAGACCTTTGCGCAATATTTTCTCTGGCGTGTTCTGGTAGATCAACCCCTAGAATTTTTGCAGAGCGATTCAAAATAGTCTCTATTTCTTTTGGAGAATAAAACTCAAGTCGGAAAGAGCCACCAGAGAATCGTGAGCGAAGTGGCGCGCTAAGCATTCCAAAACGCGTTGTCGCGCCAAGGAGGGTAAACGGTGGGAGGTCGAGCTGCACAGTGCGCGCTGAGGGTCCTTTGCCGATCATAATGTCGAGCTTGCCAGTTTCCATGACAGGATAGAGTACTTCCTCAATTGTTTTGTTAAGTCGATGAATTTCGTCAATGAAAAGCATGTCACCTGGTTGAAGATTGGTAAGTATTGCTGCCAGATCTCCGACGCGTTCAATAGAAGGACCAGATGTAATTTTTATATTAGCCCCCACCTCTTTGGCGATCACAAGAGCCAAAGTAGTTTTGCCTAAGCCCGCTGGCCCATAAAAAAGCACATGTTCCGGGTTGTGACCACGTCCCTTGGCGGCGCCAATGAGGACGGTTAGATTCTTTTTGATATGTTCTTGCCCGACATAATCAGCAAAAGATTGCGGACGCAAAACATTGTCCGAAAATTGCTCATCAGGTGTCGAAAATTGTGGGGTAGGGGGTGTACTTGACATATTTGTGTATTATGCTATGATGTTTTCAGAAATATCTACACAAGCATTTTACATCAAGAAGACATAAATCTCTAAGCAGTCAGCTCCGGTTCTAAGTATAGGCGAAGGACATTTTGGTTCCGACTGGGGTTATCCTACAATCATGCTTTACGTATGCTAGCTTGCTACATACGGACTGTTTAGAGATTTATGTTTTTTTGAAATTGTTTTTTAAATAAAAATATATGTCTTTAAGAAAAAACTTTACTGAAATAACACTAGTAATTTGTTTTACTTTTGGTATTCTAACAATCTTGTTGTTAGGCTACTCTGAAGTATTCAAGTTTGCAAATGTTTGCCTGTGGGCTTGCGGGGGATTTGGAGCTGTTTCGCTTATCTCATTTGCACTTCGTAAGTAGTAAAACCCTATGGTGGTCATAAATGATTGCCAGAAGGTTTTTTTGTTTCTATATAAAAGTAAGAGCTCTCAATAAAAAATACATAACAAAAAATTTCCACACATAAAAGCCTGGTGGCTTTTTGCTCTGCTCGCGCCAGTCGCGCTGTGCAAGGCAAATTTTTTGTTATGTATTTTTTCTTCACGAGTCTATTTCAAAAAGCGAGGAGGTAGTAGTGTCGTTTTTACAACGATGTTTTTTTCTAAAGTGAGGAAGCGGGCAGTTTTGTTTTTTAATCGAGGACTACGCGAAGGCGCCCCGCAGATAAAAAATAAGACTGCCCGCTTCCGAACGACCCCCTAGTCTTCTATTAGATCCACCACACTCTCTACTTCCGCAAAATCTGTCATGCCTTGCAAGATTTTTACTAAGCCGTCTTCTTTCATATCTAAGTAGCCTTGTTTCTCAGATATTTTTTTGATTTCACGCTCACTGAGATTTTGAGTTATAACCCCTTCAATATTTTCGTCTGTTTTAATAACTTCAAATATTCCAATTCTTCCTTTGTAACCAGTGTTGTTACATAACGGACAACCTTTGGCAGACCAAAGTTTGGTCGTTTCTTTTTTTACACCAAAGCTCGCCATATCTTTTTTTTCAGATATTGCTTGATCCCAAATTCTGTCTATATGAATTTTTTCTTCTGCTGTCACAGGCCGCTCCTCTCGACAATTTGCGCAAAGCTTTCGCACCAAGCGTTGAGCGATAGAAAGAGTCAGAGCCGAGACTAAAATTTTTGGGTTAACATCGAGGTCGATAAGACGGGGAATAACACCTTGAGCATTATTGGTGTGTAGGGTTGAGAAAACCATGTGGCCAGTGAGAGCTGATTCAACAGCAATTTTAGCTGTTTCTGGGTCTCGGATTTCTCCAACCATGATGACATCAGGATCTTGTCGTAGGGCCGAACGGAGGCCTTCGAGGAAGGTATAACCCTTTTTGTGATCCGTTTGTGTTTGGGTAATTCCAGCTAAATGATACTCAATTGGGTCTTCAATGGTTATTATCTTTTTCTCTGGAGAATATATTTGTTGTAGGAAGGCGTAAAGTGTGGTGGTTTTACCAGAGCCAGTTGGTCCAGTGAGCAAGATCATACCGTTTGGTTTTTTGATCTCTTCCATAAAGAGAGTGAAGAGTGGCGGACTGATACCAAGCTCCTCGAGCTTCACTTGGATACTCTTGGGATTTAAAATACGAAGCACGATGGATTCACCATACGCTCCAGGGATAAGTGAAGTACGGAAACTAATTTCGATTTCTTTGTCAGTCCCAACTTCTGGCAGAAAAGCGCTGAATCTTCCGTCTTGCGGATTGTTGGCTATCGTCAACTTCATTCCAGAGAGAAGTTTGATCCTAGTGTTTATTTGTTTATATGTTTCAAAACCAAAATGAGTAATTATTCTAAGCACACCATCAAGACGAAACCTTAGCTCCACCTTGTCTTCCATTGGTTCAATGTGGACATCAGAAGCATTGATGCCGATACCAGCACCGAGAATAATTTCTAATATTCTAGAGATATGTTGTTTAGCATCTTTTTCCGCAATCGCTTTTTCTATTTCTTTTATTGCGTCTTCAGTGTTTTTTATTTTTTGACTGAGCTCGGCAAGCACATCTGGTGCCACATCAAGGCCACCACGACGAGAAGTAGTAGCAAAAGATAGATCTTTATAATGACTCCAAACCTTTTCAATACTTTTCTCTGAAGCCATGACAAGTGTCACCACAAAACTCCTACCCTCTAGAAGAGCTTTTGCTTCCATAGCACCCTTTGCCACAGGAGACCGAACTGCCAAAAACAATTTCTTCCCAATGAGTTTGTACGGGCCGACATCAAAGCGCCTAGCTTCTTCTTCGGTCAGTAACCTGATTGCGTCATTATCAATTGGTTGCGTTGAAAGATCAATTGACGGGACACCATACTTATCTTGGGCCAGCATCGTCACCAGTGTCTCTTCCTCGTCCCCACGGAGCTCGCCTAGGCGCTTTTTTTGTTCTTCTTCATCAAAGTGGACCATTGTTCATACAGTATAGCCTAGTAATGTAGTTTTTTGTTGACCTATACGGCTTTATAGTAGAGATAGAGGAGCCCATTGACAAAACTTGTCCTTTGTGATATGGTACAGGCAAACCTCGAAAACCCTTTTCAATCATTAAAAATATACAAAATGAAAAGAATATGCACCTTGTTATTCGTAATTGCGCTTGCGAGCGCACAAATAGTTAAAGCAGATGGGCCAAAAGGCCACGGGTTCTTAAAACCCACAGTTCGCGGTACATTGGAACCCGTTGAGTTTCAGCAGGCAATGACAGTGCTGTTCACCAAAGGCTCTACTGACGAGCAGATTTCGGAATTTTTTCATAAAATTGAGGGTTTTTCCTTCAACACAATGAAAGAAGTTTATCGAACCAGCTTCGAAAAGAGATTTGGTGAGGACGACATATCAGACGCAGAAATGCTTCAAATCATTGCCAAAATGAAGTTTCGGGAAGTTGGGCCGGAATATTGGAAAGACCACTCATCGATGTTTATTCCTAAGGCAGCAAAAGGCTATGATGACATGGAGTGGTGGAACCCGACAAAAGATCGGCCAGGTGAATACATAGGAAGTTGTACACTAAACGGGGTTGAAAAAGACCTTGTGACAACTTACTGTGCTAACCCCGTCAAAGAGCGGAAGGCTACAGTGAAAGCGCCTTCTGTGCCGAAGGTTGAAACGGAATATGTTTATATTCCGGGTAGCAAAAAGGTTATAGAGTACGGGGCAGATACTGTTGAAACAACGAGGACGAAAGTTATCATTGAAAACAACAACAGTAAGTTTGCGTCGTATAACAATAGCCAATCCTACACAGTTGACATGACAGAAAATGTTCAGCAACAGCAGCAAACCTGTAGCTGTCCCCAGGTTCAGCAACAGCGCCAAGTTACCTACACCACCCAACAGGAACAACCTTGTGGATGCAATGGTAGATATCTTTGTCAGAATGATTACCAGAAGGTAAAAGAGAAGAAAGGTTTCTTCAAAACTACTGGGGGTAAAATTCTAACTTATGCAGCGGCATTTGCTGGAGGGTACTTCCTCAGGGGGTGGGTCGACAGAGATCATTCACCACGGGTTGGACAAATTTATACCCAGGGACCATTTATTCCAATCAACAACACACCAGTTATCACGCAGGGTCCGTTGAGTTTATTCAACTAGCTTTAACTATTTTTCACTAAGAATGGCGACGAATTCGCCGCCATTCTCTATTCTTTAGGGTCTTAATGATTAGGACTCTGTAGAATGGTAAAAACCAGAATTATTAGTTACGTTATTCATTATCAAAGTCTAAGAAAAAATATATGAAACAATTTATTTATACAATAATATCGGCACTTTTCGGGATAGCTCTTTTAGCTAGCCCTGCTTTTGCTGGTGCAGAATTCAATAACCCTGGCGAAATGCCGACAGTAACAGTGTCTACAGGCACATGTCAGCAAGTTCAAATCAACGGATGTTGGCAACCAACAGCCACTGCCAACGCAGACGGTACTATTGGTGTACATATTTTCTACCACAATACTGGTAATGTGGCAGCTCAAGGTACAACCATTTCTATCTCTCCTCAAGTGCAAGGTCCAACAACCTCTGCAAGTTTCAGTGGAAGTGTTCGTGCAACAAACGCGCCAACTATCTCTGGTACAGCGACAGTTAGCATTACTAGCTCACAAACAGCAACATTTATCGATGCTAAGTGGTACCCAGGAGCATATAGCTCAGGTTCCGCAGTTAGTGGCACTGAACTTTTTGGTAGTGGCTTTAATGTTGGTACAGTTGCGGCCGGGGACTACGGCAAGCTCGTAGCAAGATTTAAGGTGTCTAATACTATAGTCAATCAGACATACCAATGTAACGACGGCATCGACAACGATGGTGATGGAAGAATAGATTATCCAAACGACCCAGGTTGTTCATCCACCACAGACAATGATGAGTACAATACTGTTGTTCAACAAATCTATCAATGTAACGATGGTTATGACAATGATAGCGATGGTCGCATAGACTATCCAAACGACCCAGGTTGTTCGTCTTATACAGATAATGACGAATATAACCAAGTTATTAACCAAATCTATCAATGTAACGATGGTTATGACAATGATAGCGATGGTCGCATAGACTATCCAAACGACCCAGGTTGTTCGTCTTACAATGACGAGAGCGAATATAATCAAGTGATTATTACTAATACAATGCCACAGGCCATCACAACAGTTGCTTCTGTGCTTAGTCAAAGTTCTGCACGCCTAAACGGTATCGCAGTTCCAAACTCTACTTACAGTACAACTGCTTGGTTTGAGTGGGGAACAAGTGGCTCTCTGGGCTCACGAACAAATTCTCAAGCAGTAGGTACAAACACCAGTACTTATATTAGCGATACTGTTTCAGGACTTAGATCAGGAACTGTTTATTATTATCGAACTGTAGTACAAAACCAAAACGGTACTGCCTATGGAGATGTAGTGCGTTTCCAAACACTACAAGGGACAGTAGTTGTGACTCCACCAAGAGTTATAACTCGCGTAGTTACCCAAAGAGATGTTGTAGTTGCCAGAAGCGCAGCTTCACTCCTTGAACTTCGTGTCGAGAATGTTTATGATCGAATGTGTGTTGGTGGAGAAATGGATTACACCGTTACTTACCGAAATATTAGTAGTCAAACATTACAAAATGCTGTACTCCGTATTACTCATCCAAAGGAACTGACATTTATAAACAGTTCTAGAGGAGATTACGAAGTTGTAGATCGAACGGTTACTATTTCTCTCGGAGATATTCCGGCCGGAGGAACTGGGACACTGCAAGTACGCGCTCGGGTGAACACTACCGCTGTTATTGGTAACCTAGCGGTGACCACAGCAACAGTTGTGTACACCAACACCACTACTCGTGCCCAAGAAGATGCGATTGCATATTCTCTTGTGACCGTATCAAACGATTGCCCAAACCTTAATAATCTTGGCGCGTCGGCATTTGGTATCGCGGGGTTCTTTCCCAAATCACTTCTTGGATGGTTACTTCTTATACTAGTTATTCTAGCTCTGATTGTACTCGGACGGCAGTTCTATAAAAAAAGAGAAGTATAAAAGACTAATTTTCTAACACAAAACCCCTCTGTCGTCTGACAGAGGGGTTTTGTGTTAGAATCTGTTGTATATGAAGCGATCATACCCCACAGAAGAGCTTTCGTCAGTCGCCAAAGAGGTTTTGTCCCTCTTAGAGGTCTCAGAGGACAGAGCAACGGTTGTGGCATTTTATGGCGAGCTTGGAGCTGGCAAAACGACATTGGTCCAAGCTATTGCCACAGAGCTTGGGGTGCAGGAAATGGTCACCAGCCCTACTTTTGTTATTGCCAAATGGTACAGAACTACGACGAGTAATTTCTACACATTGGTACACATTGATGCTTACCGTATCGAAAAAGAAGAGGAACTTTCTACTTTAGGCTTCGACAAACTTCTCAGAGAACCAAAAGCTTTGGTGATTATTGAGTGGCCAGAAAAACTCCCCAACACACTCTCTACTCTTAACGCACAAACCTTCACCCTTCATCATGAAGGAGAGCTACGGGTAATAGAAGGACCGCTCCCATATGAAAGTGCTAAATAAAACCTTTGTTATTTTAGACGCACACGCCATTATTCATCGCGCTTATCATGCCCTTCCTGCATTCACTAATTCCGCCGGGGAACCTACTGGAGCACTTTATGGTGTCACCACTATGACACTCAAAATTATTGAAACATTTAAACCAGAATATATCGTGGCTGCATTTGATTTACCAAAGCCCACATTTCGTCACCAGGCTTATGAAGGCTATAAGGCAGGACGAGTTAAAGCCGAAGATGCATTGGTAACCCAGCTTCAAAGCTCCCGTAAACTTTTCGAAGCGTTCGGTATCCCTGTACTTGATGCAGAAGGATTTGAAGCTGACGATGTTGTTGGTACTTTAGTAGAAAAATATAAAAAAACACCAAACCTGACAATTATTATTGCCTCGGGAGACATGGACACGATGCAACTTATTGAGGATGACAAAGTAAAGGTTTTTACTCTAAAAAAAGGCTTAAACGACACTATTTTGTATGATGAAAACGCTGTTCGAGCACGATTTGGTTTTGGGCCGAAACAACTTGTGGACTACAAAGGTCTTCGAGGAGATGCATCAGACAATATTATTGGTGTGCCCGGAGTTGGCGAAAAAACAGCCACAATAATTTTGAGTAACTTTGGCTCAATTGAGAAGCTCTACACCACTATCGATAAAGACAA
>ERZ1292625.3670-Hain-H41-01um-R1-3670-length-12187-cov-99_pt1 | contig 12187 bp, 14 predicted proteins | sample MGYA00564400_ERZ1292625 | MGnify/ENA primary metagenome ERZ1292625 (study PRJEB36523, sample SAMEA6512639) | groundwater metagenome | collected 2019-01-08 | study: AquaDiva: Metagenomics assemblies of 32 groundwater samples
GTGCCGATCTGCTTCGTCTTACCCTTGAACCTGTACCGTCCATGCCGCTTAACCAGCTTGACGGTAGTTGCGTGTGGGAATACCGGTGGGGGAGGTATACCTGTGACCTTAGGCTTCCCCAGCAGTTGTGTACTACTGGGTCTGCGTATAATTCTTGGTCTGGTTGTCCTGATAACCTGTGGCGGGACCGGATACCGTATATCCGACAACAACGGCAACAACGGCACTGTCGGGTCCACGTGCCCTGACAGCGTACCTGGTTTCCAGAGGTTATAAGCTCTACTTGCTTGATTAGAATCGGTGCCATATCGTATCATCTACGACCCTCACGAGGCCGTACTCGTCATGTAAATTTGCCCACTGTACGTAGTGGCGTTAGTTGCTGGCTTCGTGATCTCAAGGAAGGTCAGGTAGGCATCCGCGAAGATCCTTGGTGCCTGGTCTCGATTCGTGATCCAGTCGAATGGGAAGGTCAGATTGATCAAGGGTAATACCATGAATCCAATTGGGTGCCCTATGACAAAGTTAATCAACCCTGTTGCGACCGAAGCGGAACAGTGCATCTGGTTCCAATCCATAATGCCACTATCACCTGAAGCGAGGGGTGCGAACCATTGGCCTGTCGGGTGATCCAGTCGGTGTACGATTGCACCAGAGTTTCCTGTGATCGTAGGCAAGGCGGTGGCATCTGTGCCAGCCTGGTTACGATACAAACAGGTATCCCAATTATGCGCCGTAGCAGCCAGTGCGGTTAAGCCTACTTCGACGAAGCCGAAGTTTCCCCCAGCGTAGTCTTCAGCCGTGGTAGTACTGGACTGATACCGCGTTGGCACGCCTGTCACCGACTCGTTCGCCGTACTTGCCATCGTCTTGGCTACGTCGAATATCCTGTCATACAGGAGGAGAGTATTGGCGAAGTTCGCGGTGATGTCAGCCCCAGTAAGCCTGTATGATCCAGCAGCAGGATTATCAAACACCATCCCGCCAGTGTCAGAATCCACCAGTGCCCTGCCACCAGGCGCAGCCGATCCAGCGGTTCCTGCGATTGGTTGAGGCCCCAGCTTGTGTAAGCTATTCGTAACAGCCACCACGCCGGTCGCACCAGCTTTGTTGAAGTACATCGCTCGTCTGAAACCGCCACTGGATCTGGAGAGTGCATCACTAACACTCGTGAAGCCGGTATTGAAGGAATACTTCGGCATCTTCATCGCACGCTTCAACGAAGCCTCGAAGGAATCTAATGCAGACATAAACACACCACGCTCAAACGGTCCCACGAAGTCACCATCCTTACCCACCCTAACACTTCCAGGTAAATCCAAAACATGAATAGGAGGCCCATACCACTTCTGGCCAGACGTAGCAGCCACAAGGGTTTGGATCTTATCCTTTCCAATCCACCGTTCTAATCGTCCTGAGTGAGTAGACCGATGTTTCATAAGATTCGACATAGTATCTCCCTTAATGAATCATTCTCAGGTAAGGTGAGCTAGGTTGTAATGGGCCACCTGGAATAACTTCAGCAAGCGCAACAAACACACTGGCCATCGACGCCGAGGCACTGTCGGTTTGCGTCACATTGACCGCCGATTGAATCGCCGACACGACTTTGTAGGCCACATAGACCCGCACCGTACTCCCGTTGGTCGGGAAGGTATACCCTGCGGGATTCCCTCCCCACGTTTGGTCGGCTCCGGCCCCCCACCCCGCAATCAGAATCGTGTCATTGACGGTCGTGGTCAAATTGCCGGTGGTCAAACTCGTCGTGGCGGGTGCTTGGCTATTGACACTTGCATCGTGCGGGGTCGCCAGATGCACATCCGAGAGTTCCAGCACAACGAGTTCCGTGGGTTGTGAGCCGGCGGTCCAGGTACACGTCACCGATGTCACTGCATCACTATTCGCCTTGTACCACATCGCATGGCGATTCGTTGAATTGTCACCCGACACATAGCCACTCGCGGTCTGCACCCAGGTGCCGGTGCCGCTGGAATCGCTCATCGTGACCGTATTGGTGTTGTTGAGCCCTTGACGTGACCAGGCCACGAGGGCACTGCCCAGCGTGGTACTGATCGTCACCGTCACCGCGTTGGAGGCGGCTTGCCGATTATTCTGTGCCTGAAGAACGGTAATAGCCATTATTGGGGTCTCAAAACAAACTTACGACCGAGGCCGGTGATGGGGGTGGGCACCGCCTGGTTGAATTCCCACGCCCCGACGTCGTAGGCGGCCCCGTTGGGCCGTGCGGTCCCCACAATGTCTATCGCCGCGTTGGGCGCGTCAGTGGTGCCTGTATTAATCTGGGCTGCCCCTGTTTTGAGACGAACATCCAACGTGGATTGATTGATATTTTCAAACTCACTACTGTAGGTCGTTTGCGTTACGCCCCCCGTTCCGCTGATATCACTATAACAGGTAGTGAAATTATAGGTAGCTGCACCTGTTTTAATTGCGCTCCCAGAATCTCCCGCGAATAACGCACAGTTCTGAACAGTTACGGTACCAGACGTTCCAGCAAAAATACTTGTAGGAGCAGCCGCCAAGTCGTCTGGGGCCACAATGGTACAGTTATATAGCGCGCATGTAGTATTTCCGGTACCAACAATATGGTCTAACCCAGTAACCATTCCTACGAGTACACAATTGGCAAACACAATACTCGATCCATTCACGAGTCCAATAGGTCCATCAGTTGTTGCCGAAGCTGTTGCTGTGCCTTCCAAAATACAATATTCTATTAATACGGAATTCGCACTAATTCTCAGAACCCTACTATTTGCCCCACTCGCATCAAACTGCAATCCTGTTAATCTAGCAAAGTTCGATTCTATGTTGAAAATATTACTGGCAGAACTCGTTCCTTGCAACGCCGCGCCATTTGAGGCATTATAACGAAGCGCGTTATTTTGTTTATTTACATTATCGCGAAAAGACGCATTCGCTACCGTAGTTAGATGGAAATAGGCAGTACTACTTGTTGTGTTCCCAGTAATCAACAAACGTGTTCCACCAGCCCCACTTAGTTCTTCGTTCTGCACCTTGCCTTGCCAAATCACCCCGACAAAATCTGCTGTACCACTACTTAAGATACAGGTTGCCCCACTGGTCCCACCAGTTACCACATCGGACGCGGCTGGATTGCCAGCGGTGATACCATAGGTCACAAACGACCCTGTCCCAGGGCCTGTGCTATCGGTGTGTAGAAACTTTCCCGTGGCACCGGACCCTACGAAGGTCAACGACTCGCCCTGCACAAATGACGCCACCGCAAACGTGCCTGCTGCGGATTGTTCAGCCGTTGTCAGATCGACTGGGGCTCCGTCATCCCAGAGTTGCAGCGTCGAGAAATCACTTGCCGTGCCAATCGTTTTAGCCACCGTTACAGAAGCCATATGCTTACTAACTCCTCGGTTTCGTCAGATGATTCACCACCGTCAACACCTTCACGGCAGAGTCTCGGCTCACACTCTTCATTGTGTCATAGACTCGTGGGGTCAGTTGTCCAATCATCATTGTCCACGACAAAAACGCAAGGCTCACGGCCATAATGGGCTTCCGAAGATGCCATCCCATCCCCGTCACAAACGCTGCGACTTCCATCCAACGTAGCACGCGAGCGATCACCACCGGCGAAGCCGCTAGTGGCGCATCGCCATCTTCTGGCACATTCAACGGATGCGGATAGGTATAAGGCGTGTACGCCAACACCCAGTTATTGCTGGCCCCACAGACGTAAAGCCTCCCATCTTCTCCTGCTGCGTTGACGCCATATGGGTTGGACGAACTAGTGTTCCATGAGCCTTGATCTGTTGCCCAGTAAGCTACGCCTGTCGTACAGGAGGCGGGGCGATTCACTAAGAGTCCTTCCCCGACACCACTGGTGCCGTTAAATGATGGCGCGTCAGCGTAGAAATCACGATCAGCCAGGACGTGATATGTCAGGAAATTTGTGCAATCGGTACACCTGAAACTGTAGCCAATGTCATTCCCGGTATCCGTGCGAATGTTCCGCCAAATATACGCTGGCACTGAAGCCTGTAGAGGCGCAGGATTCGTATAGTCCCAGAACGAAGCATCTGTACTGGCTCCAATCTGGTCGCGGCACCTCCAGCCATTAAAACCTGAAGTATTTTGGTCCGCGACGATAGGATGCGTGATGCCATCACAAAAACCATAATTAGGAAAACCTAACCCTGGATCTGCCATCTCAGAGGAGCGGATATTACTCCACTCCACTGTTTGCGTATTCGAGAAACCTCCGTCAGTCTGATTATGAAAGATTACCCCCGTCCCTCCACGAATCAAGAACGGGCTATAGTTTGCCCCCAAGCTGTTATCCAAGCGGTTGCCATAAAACTCCCACTTCTTCACAGCGCGGGTCTGTTCGGCCTGGAGACTATGTTGCTCAAACCGTCCACTATGGAAGGTATTAAACCGCGCCACGGTCTCAGACCCTCTATTGCCGTCAATCGAGTTATGCTTGGCACCTGGGGCTGTGGTGTTGGTAAATTCGTTGTCCTCGATATAGGTCGCAGACACCATGCCTAAGTTCAATGCTTCAGACCACCGCGTATCGCCGGCCCCGCTCGATCCAGTGCCCTGCCCAAGGATGGTGACTCTGGTATCCAGAAAGGTGTTGTGGTCAATCAGGCCTTGGTCCGCAATGGTGCGCCCACCAACCGCTTGAATGGCATCGCCATAACTCGTGTTATCGAAGGCGTTATGGTCAATCCGGTATCCCCGACAATGTGTGGGTTGCAGATAAGTCGCGATCAAATGAAAAGTGAACCCGCTGACCCGTGCGCCCAGAATCGCATCATTACAGAAAAGAAAGACCCCTGACAGGGTAATAATCGTATTCCCAATGCCCGCGCCAATGAGCTTGACGGTCTTGGGGCTCGCAAAGTTGATGCTCGACCACGTAGCGCTACCTGCTGAGACGTTCACCGTATCACCCGAGACGAACCCCGGCGGGGTATTGTTGTTCACGAGATCCACGATTTCCGTGCGCGTCACCCCACACGTCCATGTAGGACTGGCTCCAGTACACGCAGCCTCAGCTGACCACGGTAGACACACGAACAAGGCGATACCCACCCACGTCATCTTCTTTCTCACCCGATGCGCCTTCCACTCCGCCCACGCCCATTGGAAGAATCCAAAGAGCGCGAGCAGCGCGGTTAGCAACGAGACTATGAGTGCGATACGGGCCAAGATTACTCCTCAAACTCGATGTTGCAGTCGGCGTTAATGGCTGCGCCGGAGCCACGGTTAGCCCTGATGCTATAACCCTTAGCAGACGCACCAGCTCCAATAACCTCAGGCTCACGGCCCAGTGGGTATTGGATCACGAGACCGCTTGAAGGGGGGACTTCGTACTGTTTGAGCACCACCACGGTGCCTTCAGAAGCCGGGAGAAACTTGGCCGCCGTTGCAGACGCACCGATGGCGGTGTCTTTTTGATCTGACGGTGTAACGGCTGTTCCAGCCGCAGATGCCGCTGTGACTCGGCAAAGCTGCACCAGGACTGGCACGTCCGTGGCGCTAACGCCTGAGAAGGTGATGGACATCTCGGTGATAACCACCCTGCGGTTCGCTGGAGGATTTATCTCCAACTGCGTGGTCATCGTATTCGCGACTGCTTTACCTGTTGCTGATGCTGCAAATAAGGCCATGGGAGGTCTCCTTCTTGGTTGTGGATGAAGATACGTGAGGGTCTACAGACGACATGAATACCGTATACGCACGAGGACGGGATTACGACGCCTCTTCCAGCGGCACCAATTGCGCGAGGTTGCCATCAGTGTCTCGGAGAATACGCCACCCCCTCCGTGCGTGAACGGGAGCAGGCGGAGGAACCGGGGGCTGGATCGGTTGTGGGTCAGGGTCATCACCTGGCTGGGTGAGGTCGCCCATCACGCCCAGGTACCCCTCCATCCGTCCTGCATGCGTGGGATCAAGCGAGGCGGCATGAAAGGCCTTGACCGTTTCCACATCGATCTTGGATTTGGCTTGCAGTTTCGCCACCAAGACTTTCACGATATTGTTCTGTGTCGTCGTTTCGAGATCCGTTTGCGCTTTGAGCGTCGCAATTTGTACCGCATTCTGATCGTCCAATTGCTGGGTCAAGAACTTGGCGTGGCCATCGAGTTTCACTTGCTGGAGTTCAGCGGCGTTGTCCATCTGCGTCTGCATGAGTTTCGCCTGATTCTTTTCCCGCTCAGCGAGCAGGATTTTTTCCATCTCCGCGTAGTCCTGCTGGAGCTGCTGCAATTGCGTTTGCGCCTGCGCGAGCATGGCGAGTTGGCCGGTCTGATCCTCCGTCGTCCCAGGGGGCAGCATGGCCTTGAGGCGCTTCGCGAGCACATCCGCCCCGGCCATATCAAACGACCCCACCACGAGATCGCCCGCTTTCTGCATAATCGTGGGATCGGCATTCACAATCGTCATGAGCAATTTATTGGCTTCGAGCTTTTTGGAGGCACTGGACGGGCCCGTCGAAATCGCCACATCGTAGCGGCCAATCGTGGGGTTGTAGGCGGTCGAGAGGACTTTGTCGTAGGCGTCGCGTTCCTCGACCATCGTTTGCTGCTGCTGCGGATTCAGCATGGCGGTCGCCAGCACCCCGTCATCCCCCGTAATCTTCACCGCTTGCGCTTGCGTATAGACGTGGGGAATCATCGCCAAAATGACACGCCCGGTCTGTTCAATCGCCACATGCCAATGCTCGTGATAATGGAAGGTGTTGATTTCTCCCGGTTCTTGTTGCGCGTTGATGCCCGCCCCCGATTGGACGGGTGCCCCCCCTGTGCCCATGACGGACGGTTGCGCGAGCCCCATAATCATTTGCGTGTCGCTAATCAGATTCGTCATCATCCCTTGCCAGCCTGCGGGAATCCCGGCGGGTTCGCTGCGCTGGGGCGGCGGCACGGGTTGACCGGCGAGCGAGACGGGCGTATAGCGCAGCACGGCGCGGGGGGTCCGATGCGCGTCGGTCCATTCCTTTTGATACTGCTCCACCTGGCCTTCGGCGGCAATGAAGGGCGCGAGTGGGGCCAAGGCCACCGCTTCGATAAACGCCGAGGAGGCATAGTTATAGGCGCGTTGGGCGTCCATCGACGAGCCGTTAATCATCCCGCGCTTTCGCGCTTTGCCTTCGACTTCAAATTCCTCACCGACCACGCGAATGATGGGGAGCGTATCGCCGTGATGCACGCCTTCGGAGAGGACGCGGTCCGGGCAGAGCACTGCCCATTTCAGTGTGCCACCGGCCTCGCGGTAGTAGTATTCCGCCACGACCATCCCGCCTTCATTCAAGTGTGGCAGGATTTGCGAGGTGTCCATCGCGTGCCAGCTTTGCACCCCGGCCTCCGCCGCCTCAGGATAGGCCTCACGGAATTCCGCACGGGTCAGTTTCGAGAGCACGAAGGCGTAGTGGGCGTCACGGCCATCGGGATAGTCACAGAAGGGGTCCATCAGGACCATGCGGGGATCGTGGATCTTGCGAATGGTGATTTCCGAGAGGTCGGTGCCATGAATGGACTGCACCTTCACGCGCCAATAGCCAAACCCGATTTGACACGCATGACGCAAGCCGGTTTCGTAGGCCACTTTCGCCGTGGAGGTCTGCGTAATCTGCCGAATCATGCCCGCCAGAATCTCGCCCACCGTTTCATCGGCTTCACCGGACATGGCGAGCACGCGCACGTCACGGGACTGCATCAGGCCCACGTTCACGACATGCCGCACATATTGATTCAGATGATCGAGGGTCAGACACGGCCGGTCCTGCGCTTTGCGGTCGCGTGCAATCCCTTGCGGCCACTGATCGCCCGCGATAAACGCTTGCACGTCTTGACACGATTCAAAATCTTCTCGGTGCGCTTCAGCGGCTTGGCGAAAGCGAGCCAGGGCTTGGGTGAGGAGGGTCGCAGACGCGTCCGACGTGGGCAGGGTCTCCGTTACTTCATCCATCCCAATCCTCGTGCGTGTCCCAGTGACGACGGGCGATCCATCGTCTCATCAGGCGGTCTGGCAAAGGCCCCGCCCTTCACCCCCCGTTGCAGGGTGGGCGCAAAATAGGCGAGGGTGGCAAAGGCTTTCGCGCCATGCGAGCTCCAATCGTGTTGTGCCCGTGGACTCCAGGAATCCGTGTCTGATTTATATTTGTTGTGATACGATTTCAAGCAGGTGAGTCCGCGTTCACAGGCTTTCGGATGGAAGTAGCAGCGAGGCAAGAGCATCCGCACACTCGCAATCTGTGAGACTTCATCGGTCCGTGGCATCACATAGCAGAGAAAGCCGTTCCGCGTCAAGATCGTTTCACTGGTCTCCCCACTCGTGACTTCATGATGCGCCCCATCGTGAGGCAGGAGGATCGCCCCATAGGTCCACGGTTTTTCCTTCAACACCTTGACGAGTCCAGGAATCGACACCTTCCGCATCTCTTCATAGCCGACCAGATGCACGTTGCCGTCCCGCTGCACTTGGGTATACCAAATCGCGGTGGCATCGTCCCACCCTAAATCAAGGGCCGCATAGACGGGTTCTGACTCGGTGGGCAGCACGCCCATGAGATGCCCCGATTGCTCCAGCTTCAAGAGGATGTCAATATAGTACGAGCCTGGCGTCACGGTCTGGAACCGGCACAGATACTCCTGTTCAAACAACGCCCGTCCCAAATCAGGACCGTAGAGATCCAGATTCTCCTGGAGGATCGTGTCCAACTGCATCGGACTGAAGACCCCGGTCTCTCGTGCGGTGAGATAATGCACCCCCCACCCCGGCTTCCCCTGTTGACTCTGAAACTGCTTCCACACATGGTTCTCCCCCTTCGGCGTCGTCAAGAACCGAAAGTACCCCCCGTTCTCCTCCACAATCGGCCTGAGCACCGCCAACGCCTGCGGATCGCACTCCGCCCACTCGTCCAAATACACCCCGAACGGACTCGCCCCACGCACCGCATCATAGTTATCCGACCCCAAAAACTGGATGATCGACTTCCGACCCCCCGCACTCTGCACCTCCACCACCATCTCCTGCTCCTTCACCGGCCCTATCCGAAACCCAGGTGGAAACGCCTCGTCAATCCGCCGCTTCCCCGTATGCTTGTTAATCGACTTCATCATCGCCCGCCGCGCATGTTCCTGCTCCGGAAACATATAAAAATAATTCGCCGGGGTCATCCCCGCCCGCCGCCCCACATCGTGCAACATCAACTCGCTCTTCCCAAACCGCCGATGCCCCACCACCAAAATGTTCCGCACCTCGTCCAGCATGTCCTGCCAGATCGCCACCTGATGCGGCCTGGGCGCCCAGCCCAACGGCGGGATGTGAATCGGCGGCGCCATCACGCCATTCCTGTGTAAAAAAATCTCGACCCTGACCGTGGGGGGGGGTATACGCCTTTCACTCACTGGCCTCGCACTGAATTTTGGGAGCGGACCCCCCATCGGCTGGCCGGCTGGCTGTGGGAGCGCTGGCATTCGCACTAGGTACTACACCTGTCGGTACTGCACCTATCGGTAGTTCTGCTTGCGTGGGACTACTCCTGCCTTGGATGATGATGGTCACGCCCGTGTCCCCGTTGTCCTCCTCCGCTTGCGGGAGCGGTCGAGGCACTCGCGCCTTGATGTACAGCGGGTAGAACTCGTTCGGGTTGGCCTTCGCCCACTTCGCAAAGCCCTCGACCCCGCCGCACAGCCTGAACGTTTCATCGAGATAGTAGCGGGCGTTCCGCGTGGTTTTATTGCTGTTATCGAGGCCAGAGCCACGGCCAGAGGTACGGGGAGTCGCCAGTTGGCCTTGATAAGTGACGGGTGTGAGATCTGATATAAGTGTGGTGGGGTTGTTCTGCCAGTACTTCGAGGGCTGTCCGTTCGGCATGTTGGCTACTGCTTACCTGTCGAGGGGTCAGGTTGTCAAGTGTCCGTGTGGGGTGCGGGCTGAGCGGTGAGCCGGTGAACCGTAGGCAGCGACGAGTGCGACGATTCGTTCAGCGTAATACTGCTTCCTCTTCCTAGGCATCGTTCGCACCTCTGACTACGCGCCTGGCTGAGCGATGCGCTCTTGTTCGCCAGGCTTGAATGACCTTCAGCGGCTTCAGCTACTAATAGTAGTGACTAGCATAGTGCGAGAAGGGTTGTCAAGCCCACATCGGCTTATCAACCACTTAGCCTCTTGACAGCTTTGGGCCTGATCCTGACCTGCCCTGTGCATACCCACAGGATCAGACCTGTGGCAGTTTGGCAGGTGTGGCACAATTGCGGACCATTCCGCCACAATCTGTACCACTCTGTACCCGTTCATTCTTGCACACGCTCACGGTATCAAGAGGTTACAACGTACCCTTCTTTGGCATCATGTATGCAGTACCGTAATGGTACAATCATCGGCAGTCACCCAGGAGGACACCATGGGGCTGGCGAGTTGGTATACTCCAACCATGATGATTGCCACCCACACCAACCAGGAGGCGATGATGACCACAGCCCATGTCCACCTAGCCGCATCAGTGCGGACCTTGCCATTTGGCGGAATCACTCTCGCAACGTGCTCTTGTGGGGCTCGTCTGAGATCTGACGATATTCCTATCACGGGGGGCACCAAAGACACCTCAGGATGGTACGTCCAGGAGCCGAGCAACCCACGCGAGGCATACGACCTCTTGCAATCCGAGGGATACCGCGAGGACCGAGAGACGCATGATCCGATTGATGTGTTTGACATCCCTGGCAACCAATAGTTTAAGGAGGATGACATGACGATCCCAAAAGGCGGGTTTAAGGCCAAATACAAGGGCGAGTATTTGGGCATGTTTGACACCGCACAAGAGGCCCAAGATGCAATTGATGCCGCACGTAAGGCTGAGGATGATGAGCAGACGGAGTGGGAGCGTAAGGAGCGAGAGAGGATCGGGCTATAATGCTCCTCAACCTCCCAGGCTGGATCATCGACCGCACCGAGGAGAGCCGCCATGATCTCCTCATTGCGGAGCCGAGCCCCGATTACGGCGCAGACATTTCCACGTTGCGGCGACTGCTTGAGGATGGTCGTTTGTAGCATCATTTCCACGTCACTTTACGGATAGCCGTGGAATTGAAGTTCTGGAATCGTAACCCCGCGCCGCTGCCCTGCCGGATTGCAGGGGATTCGCGCACAGGTCGCCGGGACCAGGCCCGGCAGAAGGAGTGCACCATGAGTGCCTTGACAGACCCTAAAATGGCCAAACGTGAAATGTACACCCACTCCTATGTCCATCGCGGGAAAGACCCCGATAATTGCGCGGCCTGCGCCTTGAATCTCAAGTCCCCCAACTATGCGGCCTGGCCATTGTTGTACATTGCCGCGCATCGTCCCATGCCGAAGAAGGCCTTTCTTGACGATGTGGCCGACGCGAGCCAGGATAATCTGTTGTATTTGCAGAATATCGTAGATCATTTGGAGGAGTACGGCCATCCAGGATGGCTGAATGCACACTAACCCTCACACCCCGGCGCGGCGGGATACCGCAAGGGGCGCCCGCGTGTTCCACCCCTTGCGCCGAACAGCAGAGGAGACCAGACCATGCCATTACTGAGCGATAGAACAGCGTTCGATCAATTAGCAGGGCAACGGGCGCAAGCAGGGGTTGACTCTCAACATCCCGTGATCGCATGGACGATTCACGAAGCCTGCGACGCCTTGCAATGGCCGTATCCGACTACGGACATTCAGTTCAGGCACTTCGCTCAACTCTGTGACACCTGGAGAGTCAGAACGAACGTCTCAGAGGAATCATGGTGGAAACGCGTAACGGCAGAAGGGAATGACTAGCCATGAGCGACTGGCAGATCGAGCAACAGATGACCGAGATCGAACAGCTCAAGCAGCAGCTTGTGGAGGTGACGGGAGAACGTGATGCCTGTGAAAGACGGATTGACTCCTGGCGGGAAGAGTGTGCGGCGGCACGGCGGGCGGTGTGGGAGGAAGCAGCCATATACTGGGATAACGCAGCCGAAGGGCCATGCAAAGATGGCGATGATTTTGCTTGGGCCTGTCGTGTGGCGCAATGGTGCCGCGAGCAGGCTAATCCACAATTAGACGGGAGGAGCTGAGCCATGCCGACCATCCGCCCCAATTCCCGCAACTCACAAACCGATGCCTACCTGCATCTGCGGATGCTGGACCAGCTCCACACCCAGGACGC
>ERZ1292625.2165-Hain-H41-01um-R1-2165-length-19215-cov-7_pt2 | contig 12181 bp, 13 predicted proteins | sample MGYA00564400_ERZ1292625 | MGnify/ENA primary metagenome ERZ1292625 (study PRJEB36523, sample SAMEA6512639) | groundwater metagenome | collected 2019-01-08 | study: AquaDiva: Metagenomics assemblies of 32 groundwater samples
GTGTATAGAAGAGAAATAACACATTTTCTCATCATACTAAATAAAGCTTACATGTAGAAATTTGCTTGTATTCTTTTTTATGTAAATTTTTATATGTGAAACTTCACAAAAAATCAAATCCAATCAATGGAGGATAACAATAATGAAATTAACAATAATGAAAGCATCAACAGCCTTGACTGTAGTATTCGCAATTTTCGCAACATCATTACCAGCATCGGATGCTGATGCTGCAAGTATTCTAGTCAAGTGCGAAAAGCGCTCTAATCGTTCTAAAGTTTCTGTGGATGGTAATGATTTGGTACCCGGTACTTATACTGCAAAAATTATCTCTGGTGATAATACCAAACGCTCTGCTCCAAAATCATCTACAGGTGATGAAGTGGAATTTGATTTTGACAGCGACGCAGGTGATGTGGCTGCAGGTGCAACACGCATCAGCCGCAACTTTATCCAAGGTGGAAAAGTTACCGGACAACTGATCAATGCCAAAGGATTTACAGTTGCCCAAACCACAAGAACCTGCACGGTGAAATAGTAGTAAAAACATTTAATTGCCTTGACAGCCCTTAAGCACAATTTTACATCCCTCGGTTGCTTTTGGGCTGTTTTTTCTTGCAAGTACTGACCAAATACCGTACATACCAGAACCAGTTTGATTTATCCTACTGGTGCTGCGAATATGCCATTCAATACTGAACCGACCAAAGGCGGCGATGAGGTGGTTCTAAATACACCCGGTTTATACGTTTTTACCTGCAGCATTCATCCCTATATGTTTTGTGCTGTGATTGTTGATAATCCTAATACCAGTGGCCTGGATCTGGGTTCGTCCATTAGTTTAATCAATGGTATTACTGTTCCAACCAGCAGCGATTTGGCGACACGCTTGTTGCGCACTTTCTTTATCGCAACCAACCCTGCCAATTGGCAGGATTATGCAAGTGGTACTCCTTGGCATATTAATTACCCTAATGTCGATGTGCGGGTAGATATTGGTGTGGTGAATTTGCCTCAGGTTCTCAATGCGCGTTATAAAAATGATATTCCTTTAGAAGTATTGGAAAACCCTAAAACACCCGCAGTGGGGGAAATTTGGGTTGCCACGCAGTTCGAAACAACCCAAGGAAAAAACAAACCCGGTACGGTGTCTTCTGTCGATGGCACGTCATGGCAAGTAACCCGAAAAGTAGCATTGCCATCCATACAAATGAACAATCCTCACAATATGTGGACTGACAAGGACCAGACAGTCATTTATGTCACTCAATGGTTTGACAAAAAACTGACTGTTTATGATCGCATGACGGGTGCTTTGATCCGTAATGTATCAGTAGGTGAGGCGCCCGCTCATGTCATGACATTGATCGACTCTGATCGCATCCATATTGCCAATAATGGCGATACCCGGACAGATTCGGTGATGGAACTTAGCCCTCTGGCAACCAATGTATTACGACGGGTTGATATTGGTCGGGGCAATCCCCATGCACATTGGATGAGCCATGATGGCAAAATGATGGTGACTCCCAATGTATTGACGGGTGATACTACACAGTACAATTTCCGGAGTAATAGCATCGAAGCGATATTGCCTGTGAGCGGACCACTGAGTCATCCTTTAGCGACCGGCATGATGCCCGATGCCAGTAAGTACTATGTAGCTAATTTATTGGATAGCACTATTACAGTAGTAGACATGAATACACATCATGTCATTAAACATATTAATCTGATCGAGCATTACGATCCAATCAAAGGTACTGTTTCTGGTCCGGTTGGCGCATTACCTATCCAAACACCGGTGTCTCCCGATGGTAAAAATATGGTAACAGCTAATACCCTGACAGGTACGATAACCATTGTGGACACCAGACCTGGTCTTGCCACAACGGATGAAATAGTGGCTATGTTGCCTTGCGATCCAGGTTGTCATGGTGTGCAATACGGAGCTAAAAAAGGCGGCGGTTATTATGCTTATGTTTCCAGTAAATTTTCTAACCGTATGCTAGTTGTTGACCCCGATCCAAACGGTGACGGAGATCCCGCCGATGCTGCTGTGGTTGGTAAAATCGGTTTGTTTGCCAAAAGCACAACGGCTCGTGATGATGTAATCGCAACCAATGCAGGTATGGGTGGGCAAGGAATATTACCGATTCCGGTAGTCTATAACGGTTGGGTACAAAATTTACCTGCAAATTGGGGCAATCAACTCACTGCAGCACAACGTAATCCAATTCAACAATAAAAGAGCATATGACAAATATCATTGTATACCGGGTATTTGTACCATTGTTTTTCTCGATATGCTGTAATTTAATTGGATTTAAATAATTAACTAGGAGAAAAAAATGAGTTCAGGAAGTGATGATTTTAATGACGACTCTCCTCAATCAGGGAGCCATAAACAATTCAAGTTTACTATCAGTAATGGTGTAGTTACTCAGGTTCTCGAATTTAAAGATGGTTCGTACCAATCGAAATCAATTGATGCAGATGATATTTACACAGTTGGTGCGAATGGTGTGGTGGAGCATCGTGAATTGAAGCTATTGGGAACGGAAATTACACGCTATGCTGATGCCGATAGTGACGGTGTATACAACCGGGTTTCTGAGCAATGGATCGGTAGCCGCTTCGTATTGAAGGATGACCTTAAGTATTTACCGACCGATGGTGATGATTTCATCGCTGTTCGTGGTGGTGAAGATAGTCATGGTGGACAGGGATCGGATGATTTTGTAATTCGCGAGGCAAATCATCTGCGAATTGGAGATTTCTTTTCTAGTGATGATGATCTGGTATTCGATACAGGGTTGGGCTTAACTTCAAGAGATCATTTGGCTAGTTTTATCCATGAAATTCGTCAGGAAGGTGACAATTTTGTTGTGGATTTTGGCCCTGGTGTCTCTATCACGCTGGTTGGTGTGCGTTCCAATCAAATTTCTTGGGATGATGTCAGCGTGCTGAGCTAGTACAGCTTATGTTCGTGTAACAGTAGCAGTTGGCGGAGGATGGTAGGCACACAAAACTTACTCTGCCACCACTGCTTACTGTTATTAAAGTTCAGATAAAAAGTTCTAAGCTGCAGCTAGATTATTGCAGCGTTTATGATTTGATTGCTGAATGACAAGCCGTCTTCCATTCTAATTCACCCATGCTTCCAGGTTGAATTTTCTCCCATTTTTGGGGTTGATTGTAAGAGCGTACCAAGTCTCCCTTTTCCATGTTCCAACTAAAAAGGGAAAAAGACAGCACTCGCATTTGTTCTTCTTCGCAGTCATATTCGCGACGTATCTTTTCAGACAAGAAATTAGCGCCAGAAACTTTTTGTTCAATATTGTAATCAAAAAGTACCCACATTTTGACCCGATTGTTTGCTTTTCGAGCTGAGGTCAAATCTACATAGGCTGTGTAGCCGTCCCTTTTTTCACTTTCACCAATTTTTTTCCATTCAGCTACTGCATGGGTGTTGGCAAAAAATAAAATCAAAACCAAAACAAGCAAATATTTCATAATAGTTTTATCGCATTCCTCGCAGTAAGAACATTGTTAGCTAATTTTGCTGAACGCATCCATTCTTAATAAGTTGTAGGTTCAACTATGTTAACGTATTTAATGCATCTGTGTACGTTATACCAAGATCTCGCGCAACGGCAGCATGTGTCAAATGTCCACGACACACATTCAAACCTTCACGAAAATACTGATCATCGGTAAGTGCTCTACGATAGCCTTTATTTGCCAGTGCCAGCACAAACGGAAAAGTGGCATTATTCAGAGCAAAAGTTGAAGTACGCGCGACGGCGCCGGGCATATTGGAAACGCAATAATGCACCACTTCATCAACAGTAAAAATCGGATCAGCCAAGGTGGTTGGCCTTGAAGTTTCAAAGCAACCGCCTTGGTCGATAGCTACATCAACCAATACCGAACCACGTTTCATGCGATTCACCATTTCGCGATTGACTAATTTTGGCGCTGCACCGCCAGGGATCAATACAGAACCAATGATCAAATCTGCTGTGGTAACGTGTTCTTCCAGCGCATCAGTGGTCGAAAATATGGTATTTAATCTTGATCCGTATAGAGAATCCAATTGCTGGAGACGGGGGATCGACTTTTCGAGCAGTGTAACGTGTGCTTCCATGCCCATCGCAATCCTGGCCGCATTGGTTCCAACCACGCCACCACCAATGATCACGACTTGTGCAGGAGGTACGCCTGAAACGCCACCGAGTAAAATACCGCGTCCGCCTTGATTGAGTTCCAATGCATGTGCGCCGGCTTGAATCGACATGCGGCCTGCAACTTCACTCATTGGCGCAAGCAGAGGTAGCCCACCCGATTTATCTGTGACGGTTTCATAAGCGATTGCAATACAACCAGAATTCAACAAGCCTTTTGCCTGAACCGGATCAGGTGCTAGATGCAGGTAAGTAAAAATCACCTGACCTTCACGTAACAACGGGATTTCGGATTTTTGCGGTTCTTTAACTTTAACAATTAGATCCGCTTGTGCAAAAATTTCTTCGGGTGTGCCAACTATTTGTGCTCCAGCTTCGCGATACTTATCATTTCCCAGATCGATTGGTAATCCGACATTTTCTTGCACCATCACTTGATGTCCATTGGCAATTAGCTCACGTACCGTAGTGGGGGTCAGCCCCACACGGGATTCATGAGTTTTAATTTCTTTAGGTACGCCAATACGCATTTATTTCTCCACGAGAATGCATTAGTTTCTAGATAATTCCGCCATTAATTGCGATATTTTGCCCATTTATCCATCGTGCTTCGTCACTGACCAGAAACAAAACTACCTGCGCAATGTCATCGACTTTTCCAAGTCGGCCCAATGCAGCCATTGCCGACATGCGCTCGATATCTTGAATCGTCTTTCCTGCGCGGAATAATTCCGTATCGACCGGTCCTGGTGACACGATATTCGCAGTAATGCCGCGCACACCCATTTCCCGAGCGAAAGCTCGCGTTAATTGTTCAACTGCAGCTTTAGTCGCAGCATAAGCCCCATACTTTGGTAACATCATACGTGTTACGGTGCTAGAAATTGTCACAACCCGACCATTATCAGAAATCTTAGTGGAGGCTTCTCGTAAGGCGTAGAAAACACTTTTGAAATTGATATCGATGATACGGTCAAATTCATCGTCTTGAATGTTTGTTATTTCTTTAAAAAGTAGAATTCCTGCGTTATTAATGAGCAGATCAATTGAACCAAAATGCGAAATGGATTCAGCAAAAAGCATTTTGACTGCCGCTGGATCACTGACATTGGCTTGTACTGCAATACATTCCCCGTGGTGCTTTAGAATTTCTGCGCACACGTTGTCGGCGGCAGATTGATTTTGCACATAATTAACCACCACTTTAGCGCCAGCTCTAGCGAGCGCTAATGCAATTTCTGCACCGATACCCCTGGAAGCACCCGTTACGAGTGCAACTTTGCCCCGTAGTGATTTCATTTGCTATCCGAATGTATGATGATAACAATCAAGCTATTGTGTGGCACCATGTTTCTTTAATAAACTTACAATACTGAAGTAGCCTGCTTTTTCTGCCCAGTTAAGCGAGTGCTCGCCATTTTCATTGCGAATATTGACATTGGCACCGCGTTCTAGCAATAATTCCGCCACTGTGTAGTGATTGCCCCTGACGGCCATCATTAACGCGGTTGTGCCATTCGGAGATGTTGCATCGATATCAGCTTTGGCATCGAGCAAGAAGCGAATAATATCCAGAAATCCATTGGTCGCAGCATAGATCAGTGGATTCCACCCTGCATGATGAATTTCCGCACCTTTCGAATAAAGCTGTTTCACCATGTCGGTGCGCCCATGATAGCTGGCCAGCATAATCGCTGTTTCACCATATTGGTTGCGAAGGTTTGGATTTGCATTGAGCTTCAACAAAAAATTAGTTAGCCTTAAGTTGTCCGTTTGCGCTGCGATCATCAATGGCGTGTAGCCTTGCTGATTGGGGTGGTCAGCATTGGCGCCACTTTTAATAGCTTCAGAAGCTAACGATAAACTATCCCTATCGATGGCGCGAAAGAAATCGCTTTGGGCATCCGCCGCAGCATTGAGTGGTAATAAAAATGCGATTGTAGCAATTGGAATCACCAGAAAATTGAGCTTAATGCGATTGCAATTCATTTTTGTCGAGCTTGAACAAATCAAAAAAATTGTGTGTTGTTGCGATGGCAATTTCATCTACAGTGATTTGGCGAAGTTTTGCAATCTCTTCGGCTACGTACCGTACAAATGCGGGTTGATTGATTTTGCCACGAAAAGGTACCGGTGCTAAATAGGGGGAATCGGTTTCAATTAATATTCGGTGTAATGGAACATTCTTGGCGACTTCCTTAAGCGTCACGGCATTTTTGAAAGTCACGATACCTGAAAAGGAGATATAGAAATTCATCGCAATGGCTTGTTCAGCAACTTCCCAACTTTCGGTAAAACAGTGCATTACACCGCCTACCTCATGCGCCCCTTCCTCTTGCATAATACGCAGCGTATCGGTTGCTGCCGAACGTGTGTGTATGATCAGCGGTTTGTTGATTTTTTTCGCTGCGCGGATGTGCTGGCGGAAGCGCTCCCGCTGCCATTCCAGATCGCCTTGCAAGCGGTAATAATCCAAGCCTGTTTCACCAATAGCGATGATTTTGGGATGGTCGGCTAATCCAGCCAATTCATCGGCACTGGGTTCACGTTGATCTTCATAATCAGGATGAATACCCACAGAAGCAAACAAGTTTTGATGCTTTTCTGCTAAAGCAAGGACGCGGGGGAAATTCGGCAAATCGACGCTGACACAAAGTGCATGCGTGACTTGGTTCTCTCGCATGTTTCTTAGCAAGACATCCAGATCTTTGGCCAGATCAGGAAAATCAAGATGGCAATGGGAATCGATAAACATACGAGAACGAATAGAGAATAGTATTAAGTCAGGTTAATCTTGAGTTTGATGGTTACTCATTTATGCATATTGCTGGCTTGTGTTTCGGTTTTTAATGCGAGTGGTGCATTATTCAGTCACCAGCAAATAAACTAATGATACCATCCAGTCCTACATAGTCGATGGCATAAGTGGCCTGTTGTTTGACGATGGGCTTGGCACGGTATGCGATGCTGACTCCCGCTTCAAGCATCATATCCAGGTCATTGGCGCCATCTCCGACCGCGATCGTTTGCGCACTGTCTATTCCGAGTTGCTGTTGGATTGTTCTGAGCTTCTCAGCTTTGCCTTGTCTGCCAAGAATTTTTCCCACTACTTTTCCGGTAAGTCTTTCATTTTCGATTTCTAATACGTTGGCGCTCGAAAAATCTAACCGTAGCTTTTCATGAATACGATCTGTAAAAAACGTAAATCCTCCGGAAATGACCATAGTTTTTATACCATGCTTATTTGCTTGCTGCAGCATTTTTTCTGCGCCTGGACTGAGCTTGACGCGCTCATCATACACGCTTTGTAGCATGTCTTGATGCAGGCCTTGCAGAAGCGCGGTACGACGAGTCAGACTTTCTTCAAAAGTTATTTCACCACGCATGGTTTGTAATGTGATTTCAGAAACTTGGGGTTTGATATGCAGCATGTCTGCGATTTCATCTATCGTTTCAACCGCGAGGAGCGTGGAATCCATATCCATAGCGATAAGTTTGAAATCAGAAAGCTTACGGGCTGGATCGACGAAAGCAAAATCCAATTGCGCTTGTGCGCAGTATGCTGCAATTTCTACGCTGCTTTCCGTATGTGTCGCATGCGTTAAGCGGAAAGCTTGTCCGGTGATTCTTTCAATACCATCGGCGAGTGATAGTTTTGCAATCGTACGTAAATCACTATTGTTGATGTCTAGGCCTTGGATGATAAGATTCATGTAAAAGACAGAATGGGTGCGTTTAAAGCTTGAATGATGGTAACAAAGGGTGCCATTCGATAATGCGATTGCGGCCAGAATTTTTGGCCGCATAAAGTGCAGTGTCGGCGGCTTTTATCATATCCAGTGGAGTCAGAAAATTGTGCGTGTCTGCTTCATTCGAAGCTACGCCGATCGAAGCTGTGATATTAATAATTCGATCGTTGTCGATCTTGAAATTAATGGTTGAAATGGAATCTTTTAGGCGTGAAATGAGATTTCTTGATGCAGCCAATGTAGTTCCGGGTAAAATTAAAGCAAATTCTTCTCCACCAAAACGACTGAGTGTGTCGTCTTGGCGTATTTGTTCGAAGATCGTCCCTACTACTGCGGTAAGGAGTGCATCACCTGCTGCATGACCGTAGCTGTCGTTAATTTGCTTAAAGTAATCCAAGTCGATAATGGCTATGGTAAGAGGTAACTTATATTGTGCCGATAAATGAAATTCACGAAGCAGAGTTTCATCGAAATAGAGGCGATTATAAGCACCTGTTAACCCGTCTCGCTGCGATTTTTCTTCCAAATCCTTAATTTTTGCTAAATTATGGACCATTAATAAGTCTTTTGCTTCGGACATAATTTTTGCAGCATCCAGTGATCCATAGATGTTGATATCAAATAAATCTTCGATGGATTTTAAACCGGTTTCCATAATTTTGATGACTTCAATCAATGTTTCGCAATCCGTGCCTAACCAATCGTGAGCGGCTTCAACCACGTTATCAAGCTTGTCGGTTTCTTGCGGAGAGAGAAAATAATCAGCCAGATAACGGGATGCGGCAACACAAGCTTGCAGTGTAGGTCCGTGACTTTTGGGGCCGGGATGGCTGTGGCTAGCAACGCAGCATAATGCGATATAGTCAGGAATGTGCCACTTTTTAAGTAAGGCATAACCCAGCTCGTCGTGCCCAAACCCAAAAGCTTTACGCTCAGCTTTCAGTAAAGAGTCATGGTTTTTGTGTGCTGAATAGAGCGGTTCATATTCTTCGGGCATGATTGCTGAAAAAGCAAGGATGCCAATTTCCTGAATCAGTCCAGCGAGTAATAGGTCATCTAAAAAACTTAAGGTGAGTTTTTCTCCCAGTGCACGGCAGGCAAGTGCCGAGGTGATTGAGCGGCGCCAGAAGTTATCGTGATCAAAAGAGGCTGAATGTCCAGCGCGCGATCCTTTTATCAATGAACTACTTAATGAGAAGGAGAGCGCTATTACGATAACAGAGTGGGTGCCAAGTATGCTAACAGCTTGCCGGATATTGGTAGCAACTCGCCGAGATTTGTATAAAGGTGCATTGGCTGTTTTAAGTAATTTGGCGGAAAGCACCGGATCCATTGAGATGTATTGGCATGCAGTGCCAATATCTGCGTCAGGATTATTGGCTAATTCGATAATTTTTACAGCAACTGCTGGCAGGCTAGGCAGTGCGGCGCAAAAATTTAGGCGGCTTCTTATATTTTCATCAAGCACTTAGTCATTCTCGCAGCTCAAATATATTGATTGGTTAATCAGTAATGACGCTCATTATAGTATAAAGGTTATTCATAAAGGTTATTCAGATACTTGATTTGAGTAAGATAGGAAAAAGAGCTTATTTTCCTTAGAAACATAACTGATTGTATGTTTGATGTTATTCTTTTTAATGTTGAAGTGTTATGCTACTTATTTTGAAAAATTAGGACAATTTCATAAAGGAGTCTGAGGTGGATTTTGTAATAAAAGTGGGAACCGCTGAAAAACAACGGGGCGCATGTATGGTAGTGGGTATTTTTGAATCCAGGAAATTAACTAATTCCGCGAAGATTCTGGACAAAGTTTCTCAAGGGTATATCAAAAATCTACTGGCTTTGGGGGACATGGAAGGTAAAGCTGGAACTTGCCTACTATTACACCATGTTCCAGGTACTCTATTTAAAAGAGTGTTATTAGTCGGATTGGGTAAGGAACAAGAATTCAATGAAAAATCCTTGCAAGGTGTGATGAGCTCGATTTTATCCACTTTGCAAAAAACAGGGGTAACTGATGTGGCTTTGTTTTTGTCTGATTTTTCGATGAAAAGAAGCACTAATGATTGGAAAGTTTGCCAGATTGTGATTCAAGCAATGAGTAGCAGTTATCGATTTGATCGACTTAAAAGTAATCCTGATCATGAAACAAACAGCTTGCGGAAAGTGATTTGTTATATCGAGAATCGTGCTGAACACGAAGTGTGTGAACGTGCTATGCATCAAGGGCTAGCGATTGCACAAGGAATGAATTTAGCAAAAGATTTAGGTAATTTGGCGCCGAATATTTGTACGCCCACTTATCTTGCCAAGCAGGCGAAAGATTTAGCCAAGTTGCACAAAATTAAAGCCGATGTGCTTGATGAGAAAGATATGGAAAAGCTAGGTATGGGGTCGCTTTTGTCTGTTGCCCAGGGTAGCCAGGAGCCGGCCAAATTGATTGTTTTGGAATATTACGGATTAGAGAAGAAAGATAATCCATATGTACTGGTGGGAAAGGGTGTCACTTTCGATACGGGTGGAATTTCGCTTAAACCGGCGGCAGAAATGGATGAGATGAAATTCGACATGAGTGGAGCAGGCAGCGTATTGGGGACATTGCATGCTGTTGCAGCAATGAAATTACCCATTAATGTTGTCGGTATTATCCCTACAACGGAAAATATGCCCAGTGGAAAGGCGACCAAACCGGGTGATGTGGTTACCAGCATGTCGGGGCAGACAATCGAAATTTTAAATACCGATGCAGAAGGTAGGCTGATACTTTGTGATGCACTGACCTACGCCGAACGTTTTCATCCTAAAGCAGTGGTCGACATTGCCACATTGACAGGGGCGTGTGTCATTGCACTCGGTAATTTTACGAGTGGATTAATGGGAAATGATGATGATTTGGCGGAAGAATTATTAGCGGCTGGTGAGAAAATTGGTGACCGCGCATGGCGGCTGCCTTTATGGGATGAATACCAAGATTTGCTGAAAAGTAATTTTGCCGATATGGCAAACATTGGTGGCCGTGCTGCAGGAACAATTTCAGCTGCGTGCTTTTTATCGCGATTTACGAAGAAATATCGTTGGGCTCATTTGGATATTGCGGGAACTGCATGGAAATCAGGCAAAGATAAAGGTTCTACTGGACGCCCTGTTCCTTTATTATGCCAATTCTTGATGACACAATCGCAAGTTAATAGTTAGTCGATGCTGTTTTTTGATGAGATTTGGTAGAGATAATTTGAGAATTTTAATGTGAATGGCGCAGATTTATTTTTACTCTGGCGCACGTGATAAATTAGTCACTGCTTGTCGTCTTTGCGCTAAAGCTCTACAGCAAAATATGCGGGTGCTTATTTATACACCCGATATTGCTTTGGTGGAAAAGATGGATGAATTGCTGTGGACCTTTTCTGCGACTAGCTTTGTACCGCATTGTTCAGCGACAAGTAAAGGCAACGAACAAATATATAGCGTGTCACCTGTAATTATTAGTAATCAAATTCATTCTGATCAGGGTTATGATGTTTTGTTGAATTTGCATGATCAATGCCCGCCATTATTTGAACAGTTTGATCGATTAATTGAAATCGCCGATCTGTCCAATCAAGACAGTGAGAATGCCCGTGAGCGCTACCGCAACTATAAGCAAATGGGATTACACATCCAACATTATGATTTAAATGATTCGGTACTTTCTTAAAATTATTGATTTGACATATTATTATGTTTGAAAATAACTCTTCTACAGATCTTGATGATGCGGAGATACTTGAGAAATTTAGTAATCTACTGAATAAATATCAGAATCAGATTGAAGGAGGGGTGAATAGCACGCAGCGCGAAAATCCCGAATCAATAGGGCCTGTTGGAGAAGATCGATCAAAGTTAGACCAAAGCAATATACCGGTACTCTCAGAAATGGTAGTGCTTCATCAGTCTGTTATGCAATTGCACACTAAAAAAACCTCACCGATCCGATATGTGTTGGATGTCGCTTTAAAAGATGTGGGTATCGAAATGAATAATCTTGACCGGAATGCTTTGGCGGATGCATTGGAGACTCGTCTTGCCGAGCCCAAAAAAACAAACCCTCCTTAATAGTAGCAAATCTTGCCGCCAGCTAATGGACTGTATATTGGTTTTGTGGAGCTGCTGAGGAAAATAGATACGGTTTAGCTAAACCAAATCCTTGCACTGTTGATACCGGTTTAAAATTGACCATCTGTGCCGGTTGAAAACTGACCAGGC
>ERZ1292625.3671-Hain-H41-01um-R1-3671-length-12180-cov-14_pt1 | contig 12180 bp, 28 predicted proteins | sample MGYA00564400_ERZ1292625 | MGnify/ENA primary metagenome ERZ1292625 (study PRJEB36523, sample SAMEA6512639) | groundwater metagenome | collected 2019-01-08 | study: AquaDiva: Metagenomics assemblies of 32 groundwater samples
CCGGTAAGGTAAGCCTTCTTTGGATTCCACCCTTCCGGCAGGCTGGTGAGTCCGGCTGCTCTGGCTAACCAAGTTACCCACCCAGGCGTAGGCACATTGCGCGCCACTTCGTGCGCCTCTACTTCTGCGCCCACGCCGTATTTTCCCTCAAACCACGTCGTACCGTCTTTGCAAGCTCTTTTTTCTTCCAACCACGCTTTAGTGATTATCATTTGCTCTTTTTCCTTTCTTTTTTTAAAATTAACATAGTATAAAAAGCATTTTACGCATATCTATAGTAGCACGCGTCGGGGGAATTTACTCTATTACAACAATTCCTTTATTATTGTAATTAATCGGTCAATTACCACTCCGGCATCAACCTCTTCGCCAACTTGAAATGTCCGCACATCACTACAAGTAATCTTTATCATTTCTTCACTACTTATTTCAATCAGGTAGGATTCGATATTTCCAAATCTATTACGCGTATCTTTAAGTATTTTCATCTTACGCCCCTTCAATTACTCTCATTTGCATTCCTTACAAAACATTTATCTTAAAAATTAATAACAAGTCGCTACATTTTGGACAAAGTAATAACTCATGCCCCTCCTACCATCCCCATATACTTTTGTGTTTTCCAGTTAATTTCTTTTTGCATCTGTTACATACAAACTCAGCCTCTTTGTTTAAAAACTTAGCAAGTGTTTTTCCCATCGTACAGCTCCTTAAGAAATTTATTGTAACTTTTAAAAACTTTTTGTATTAATTATTCTTTCCTACCAATTTGCAATTGTGGCAGGGTGGTAAGAATTTTAGTAACAGCATCTTTTGCTTCTTTTAATGTGAGAAACGTAGCTGCAAATTTTTCCCACTTAAATCTACCTTCCAATTGTTTATTAACATTGTAGTCAGCTATCATTAGCGTAAGATATGAATGATTTCTTGTTCTAATATTGGATGGGTCGTACTCATCGTTACAAAGAATTTGCGCACAACAATCCCCATTTTCATAAAACGCTGCAGGCCAGCCACGAGGATGAAAACAGCGCCATTTTCTACAAGGTGTTTCAGCGACCTTCCATTTAATTTTTAAATCTGGCATTTGATTATTCCTTTCTTAAAAAGTGACAATAAGTTTTTTTCTTCCAAACTTTTTAGCTTCTTCATGGGTTGGCATAAAAATATCAATTCTTTTACCTTTTATAGCTGAACCCGTGTCTTTAGCATAATATACTTTTTTATCTATTGTTACTTTTGCATGTAAAGGAATTATTTTTGGGTCTACTGCAATCATTCCTACTCTTACTTTTACGCCTGTTGCGGTTATTCCTTTAGCAGCGCTCCCACAACAAATTTTACAAGCACAATAACTAGTTGCTATGACTGTTATAGTTTTTGCGTGTGCCTCTTTAATTAAAAAACTTATAAATATTATTATTATGTATTTCATGTAAAACTCCAATAATAAAAATAATTTAATTAATGATTACGAATTCATATATTATCAAATATTAAATACAATGTCAATAAAAATTATTAAAAAAAATAAATTAAATTAAATTGACATTATGTTGTATATTTGATATGATTCGTAACATTGATACAATTAATTTTAAATGAAACGTGTTAAATTTAAAAAATTTTTAGAGGAAAAATTTATGGACGAAGAATTAGAAAAACTAAATTTTTTGTTTTTTATTAAACGAGCGAGTTTTTACGAACTTATGAAGTTTAGAGAAAGTAATGTAGAAAAATTTAATGAACTTTATGAAAAATATAAGGAGGATATTTCAAAATTGCCTCTTAAAAGTAGCATCACAATGAGAGCAAGTTTCTTTAGAAAATTTGTATGAAGTTGCTAGGAAAAAGCTAAGTTTTAAAATATATAAATTTAATTTTATTGACATTACGTTTAATATTTGATATAATATGTATTATTAATTTAATGTGCAACAATGATATTTTTGATAATGGAGGAGCAATGAAAAAAATAGCACAAATAAGAGCAAATGACAACCCAGGCGAAGAGCTTATTACAATTTACAGTGTTTGTAATAATGGATTATACAGTGTAATGCTTAGTAACGGTGAAGATCCTGGTTTGCCTTATTATGAGTCTTTAGAAGAGCTTGAAGCGTCAGTTGAAGCTGCATGGGGAAATTGGTATACCTTTAATTGGGCATTAATGTAAGTAAGTTAATAAGGAGACTCAAAATGGAGCAAGAATTAGTATTTCCTAATAATGTTGCAAAATACTCAAGACAAGGAACTAATAGAAACACGCTGTCTCAACAATATATTAATAATCTTAATATGACTAGAAAAATAAAATTAACTAAGAATGAAAGGCAAGAATTTTTCATAAAAATTAAAAAAGAAGAGGGTTATGAAAAAAACAGAAGTGTGAAAAAAATAGAAACTTTCTGTGAACAAAAGTTAAGATCAAAAATTAATAAAGAGCGAGTGGTTGCAATGCCTTATATATTTGAATTAGAGAAAGAGGGTTTTGGAAGAATGGAAATTTTTAAAGCTTTAAAAATTTTGTTGTTGAAAAATGTAATAACAAAAGATAAACAATTTTTGTATTGGAAAAGCTAATAAAATTCTTATTACAATTTATAATTTAACGTATGTTTGTATCAATTGTATTATCAAAATCATTTCTACGTCATTCTAATTGCATTATTGTCAATTTTTTGGAGGTGGTTATGGGTAGGTCGCAAGAGATAGGAAAGCTTAACACAACTGTGAATATAAAAGAGATGGGGAAAATAATAGTAAAGTATTATGACACTACAATTGTTGTAGTAACGGAGAAAAAGATATCTTTGAATACTGGAGGATGGTTTACGCCTACAACTAAAACTAGAATGAACCAAACAAGTAGACAATTTAAGTTAGGTTATCTGGTTTATGTAAAAAATGGAAAATGGTTTGTACAAACTATAACAGGCGAGGTTTTAGAATTTCAAGGAAATGAAATTTGGTTCGATAAAACTAGCAGTAAAACTTTAACAAAGTAATTTTTAGATAGAAAATTACTTCGTGCTCATTAGATATTAGAGTTTAATTAAGGAGTATTTTAATGAAAAATAAAAAAATAAATGTGACAGGTGGGTTTGTGTATAGAACACATAAAAAACAGAGGTGTGCAAAATGTAAAAAAACAGTTGCAAAAGTGTACCTTGATAGTAATACTCACGAGTATATGTGTTCTGCTTGTATAGCTTTTCTTATTTCAGTAAGAAAAGGCTTAAAAGAGTGTGATTCTAGGATAAATATATGAGTAGAATTATAGGTAACTAAAGGTTTAATACTAGTTTGTAAGAATTGTAAAATTTTTTCAGGAGGTAGTTTGGAAAAAGAATTAAAGCAAGAAATGATACAAAAAGTCAAAGAATTTCTGTTTAAAAAGATTGTAAGCATACAAGACTTTTGCAAGTTTCTTAAGGTTAATAAGAATACTGGGATGTGTGTTTTAAGAAAATTTAATGAAAAAAATTTAGTAAAGTTTGATATTAATTATGATATAGTTTGGTGGGACACAAAATTTTAATTTAAATTTAATTTGACATTGTATTAAATATTTGATATAATATGTAATATTGATGTGAAACATTATTTTTGTGTGAGACATATAAATTAATTTTAGAAAGGGTAAGAAAATGAAGTCACCAGAAAGTATTATGAAGATGCTTAGACAAAGGCATGGTTTAGAGGAAGGCGACACAAGTAAGGATGAATTTTTACAAAGTTTAAGTCCTATAGATAAACTTAGAGAAGTGCTGGGGTGGGAGGCTGGCTGCGCTCGCAGAGCGGAGACACTTATTTCTTGGGCGCAGGGTTGTGGATTTAAGATTAGCAGCTAGAAATTTTATTAGAACTTTAGTGAGGAGGAAAAAATGTTAGAATTTAAAATTAGTGTTGATGAAAAAGCTTTAGAAAACTTTAAACATTTTATGTTAGATAATGTGGAAGACGCGCTTCTTGTGGACGCTGTAGATTTTTTAACTGAAGTATTTTTTGTTACACTAAATAAAGGCATGGGATGCTTGGAGGCGGAAGACTTTAGAGGAGATTTTAAAATAGAAAAGATTGGGGGATAATTGGAATTTAACTATAATGGAGTTTGTTATTTTTGTAAAGAAGGAAAGAACATAAATAAAATACCAATTGGAGGAATAAGATTATGTAGAGAATGTTTATGTGAAGTAGGAGCGGTGTTTTTAGAGTTTATAGGACATAGTAAAGAAAGGAATGATTGGGAGGATTTAAGCACCCAAGAAATTATAGGAAAAGTTCTTAATATAATCTATAATTCAGGGTACGGAACATTTTATATGTTAGCACAAGATTAATAAAAATAAAATTTTAAATTTAATTTGACATTGTATTAAATATTTGATATAATATGTAATATTGATGTGAAACATTATTTTTGTGTGAGACATATAAATTAATTTTAGAAAGGGTAAGAATTAGAGGGAGGTTCACAATGAAAAAATTTATTGTTGAGTTTAGTAATAAAGATTTTGAAAAAATTAAAAACTTTTCTATTAAAAAGGATGGAGAGTTCGTAGGTTTAGAAGACAGTGAATATTTTGAGAGCTTTTTACAACGCTCATTTGAAGAATGTGATCTACAAGTTAAGGTTACAGTAAAATCTTGTGCATAATTATTTTATTGTTATTGGATTAGGGAGAGTTAAACATGCAAAAAGGAAGAGGAATTGAAAAGGTTTTAGAAGAATTGGTTAGACAAAATAGCGTTAAAAAAGATTATGTTGCAGAAGTAAGTGCCCTGTCTATAGATTTTGTTGAGGGTAACAATAAGCCTGTACTTAGGGGGATAAACGGTCCTTTAGAATTGACTGAATGGGCGCACAAACAATTTTCAAAATATTTGAAAATACCAAATATGTATTATAATAAAATGAGGCTAGAGGATAAGAAATTATTCGCCGATAACGCAAACACTTGGCTTAGAATGAAGGAGGACAACAGACTTATAAGAGTGGTTGATAATAGAATAAGAGCTTTTCTTCCTACAAATTATAGGCCAGTTGATTGTTTGGATCTAGGAACTAATCTTTTACCCGTATTTAAAGAAAATGGTTTGAATGTTGTTTCATCCGAAGTTACAGAAACGAATTTCTATTTAAAAGCGTTGATATTAGAAAAAGAGTTTGAAATTAAAAGTAAAGTTGTTGGAGATGTGCTTAATTTTGGTGTGGCAGTACGGGGGAGTGAAGTAGGAGCCGGAGGAATAAAAATAGAACCTTTTGTAAATAGATTGGTGTGTACTAATGGAATGATAGCTTCAAAATCAATAAAAGAATTTGGGTTAACAAAAGGGGACGAATGGGGAGAAGTTAACAAATTCTTTTCAAAAGAAACCTTGAGTGAAATCAATACAGCGTTTATTATGAAGGTTAAAGACGTTATTAAAGGAATTATGTCTGATGAAGCTATTCTAGCATTGATAGATAAATTACAAAATGCTTTCCTTGAAAAGGTTGCTATTAACAGACCGGAAGTATTTATTAATAAACTTGTGTCTTTTTTAGGGCTTACAAAAGCAAAAGAGGATATTACTAAGAATTTTATTGAAGACGCAGACTACAGCAGATACGGAGCTATGAATGCAATAACAAAAGCAGCAAACGCTGAAAGTAATTATGATTTTGCTACAGCTCTTGAATATGCCGGAGATAGAGTTTTGTCTCTTTCTCAAACACAATGGAATGTTTTGCAACATGCCTGATGTGCATGTTTGTATGGGTGCCCTCATAACAACCTAAACAAAAAATTAGGGTTGTTATGAGGGCTTGTTAAATTACAAATAAATTTATCGTGTTATTTTTAAATTGATAAGAATGTTATTAGAATGATGTAGAAACGATTTTAATCGCATTCAACATGTATTCATATTATTAAATTTTTATCAAAGGAAACCTAAAAATCAGATTGAAAGGTATTTTTAAATTTTAACAGTAAAAATAAAAATAAACTTTTATGTTGATATTATGTTAAAATTGTTGTATAATATAAAATATATTAATTTGTATTTTAATTGCGCAATGTTTATTATTTAAAGGAGGCGTGCTATTAAAAAACAGTCACAAATGGACGCCAAAATGGGAGGTTCGCAAATACGCGGACGTAAATATCTGAAATTAAAACAGGTCCCAAGAGGCGCCATAGCATCCAGCCCGAAGGCTGGGTGCAGGTTGAAACCTTAAAAGTGTTAAATAAAATTTTTAGTGTTGTAAAGGAGAAGAAAAATGAATCCAAAGCCAATTAAATCTATTAAAAAAATTGTAGAAAGTATTAAGAAAACTGGTGACAACAAAGAAGAACAAAGAATGTCTGAGAAGTTGAAAGAAGAAGAAAAAGAGATGCAGAAACAAGAGGTATCTGAAAGTGTTGACGAACAAGCTTGTGTTGAAAGTGTTGAAAAAAGGGACGTTTGTGCTCCTGAGAGCTCAAAAATTAAGGAAGTTGATATTAAAAAACTAGGAGAAAAGACTCCAGTTAAAAGGAAAAAGGAAGTGAATTTTTCTGCTCCTACGAATCTTGTTGCTAAATATACAATAGAAGATCCTTCAATCACAACAGAAAAAGCTAAAGCGCGACTAATAGAGGACTTGGGGGAATCAATGAGTACTTTTTCAAACGGAACAATAGCTTCTCAAATTGCGTTTTGCAAAACGTTTTTGAAGATTATTGACACGGTAAAAATAGCGAAAAATAAAAGTTAAGCGTATTTAAGTTGGAGTGTGCGGAGTCTTGTAAATTTTTTATTAAGACTCCGCACACTTTAGGTCTAAGACAGCGTATAAATTTCTACTATTTTAGATAAAGGGGAAACATGAGTACATATTCTATAGAAGTTGAAGATTCTCTTTTTAGTGAACTACGAAGGGTACTGCAATTTAAGTTTGGAGTAAAAAAAGATATTCTGACTTCTTCACCTGAGGAAGTTCTTAAGCAACTATTTCTTGTTGAAAACTCTAGGTACACAACCAATCCGTATGATTATCGTGATAATATTAAAATTTTAAAGATTAAGGGGGAATAGTTACAATGCAAGAAAAAATAGAAACAGATGGAACTAAAGGATTGACAAAAGTTAACTATAAAAAAAAGATTATGTATAACTACACTTGGACTTGTTTAAAGTGTGGAAACGCTTCTCTTTTACCTGTAAGCACCTCTCCAACTAAGACATTTGAATTTATTTGTGCTTGTGGTGAAGTTTTAAATAAATGGGACGTACTAATTATAAAAAAATAGGCATAATAAATTTTATAGATAAAAATTAGTTTTAAAGGGATTAAAATGCCATTAAAATTTGTAGCCATCACTCCTGAATTAAAAGCTGTTGGGGAAGATAAGTTCACTTTAACGTGCTTAAGATGTGGAGCGCAGTGGATAAGAAAAGGGGAAAAGTTGCCTAAAAGCTGTGCTAATAGAGAGTGTCATTCGGTGTGTTGGGACAGTTTTAAAACAGAAAAAAAGAAAAAAATAATGGTAGAAAGTATTTGGAAGTTAGAACAAAATTCTAAACAAGAATCTGAAATTTCTATAGAACAAGAAGTAAAATCTGAGGTTATTAAAAATCCTGCTCCAGAAATTTTTTTAAAGGACAAAGCTTCTGAAATTAATGATTTTTGTTTTAGTATTTTAGAATTAGTTGAAAAGGAAGAAAATATCTCTAAATTATCAAATGAAGATTTAGATATTATAAACGATTTTTTAAATTCAACGCCCAAATCTTTAGAAGAGCTTGAGGTCTATACAAATCTTTTAAAGAGTATAAGATTAAAATTGGAGGAGGTTGTTTAAAATGACTTTTGGGAGAAAGCGTGCAGGAAATCCTTTATTAGATATAAAAACTAGGTTGCCTAAAGATATTATTGATGCTCTAGATGCAGTTGCTTTAGAATTTAATATAACTAGAGTGTCTATAATAAGAACTGCTATAAAAGAATTTTTATATCAATTGAGGCGAGATATTTTTACTGAAGAGCAGACTAAATTTTTAAGAAGAAAGCTTTCAAAAACTTTAAGTTTATCACAACAAAAGGAGGGTTTTAAAAATGGAGGCCAGTTTGGACAAGTCCAGAAGGTGAAAAAATTGTAGTAGAAGTTTTAGATAGTTTTAAACCTCTTAATATGCCAGAAAAGTGTTGTGTTAAAAATAAAACTAATTGTAATGGAGAAGGTGCGTTCTTAGTTGATAAAAAACAATTGACTTTTCTCATAAAATAGAATCAAATTCTTATTACAATTTATAATTTGATGTATGTTTGTATCAATTGTATTATCAAAATAGTTTCTACGTCATTCTAATCACATTGTTGTTGATTTAAAAGGGCTTAATTATGTTAAATTTTAAAAAATTGAGTGTTGAAGAGGTTCCTAAAAATTTAACACGTTTCAACGAAAAAAGTCTTGCAGATTTAGAAGATTTTTTAGAAGCTGTGCTTATAAAAATAAGACTTTTAAAACAATGCGGTAGAAAAAATGACGTTTCTAATGAAGAATTGTTTTATAGCAGCATCTGCGAAAAATTAGAAAGTAGTTTAGGAGGAGAATCTCTCTCATATTTTCAGTATAAAACACTTAAAACATATTCTAAATTTAGAGAGGCCTTAAAATTTATAGATGTTTTTTTAGACATTAGTTACAAACATAAAGTTGTCAAAAAGACAATAAGAATCAAGACGTATATTTTATTTGCTTCTTTAACTTATTCTTATCTTAAGAAGCATAACATTCCTATTTGTTTTAATTCTATTATTAATACTTATGAAAGGTTTCCGTCTTTATTAAATTTTGAATTTCCTGATTATTTAGAATCAGGTTTGCTTGAAGTAGTTTTGGGAAATAACCTACAGAAAATTTTTTCAGAAAGAGCTGAAGATGCTTGAATGTAAAGAACTCCGTCAAAAATTAAAGATTCCTATAGTTGAAATGTTCTCTGCAATCCAAGGTGAAGGAACAACTATGGGGCAGCCACAGTTTTTTATTAGAGTTGCTGGCTGCAACTTGCGGTGTCTAGGTAATTGTGACACTCAATATAGTTGGGATATTAAAGAAGACTACTATATAACAATAGAAGAAATAAGAAAAACAATAGAAGATTCAGGTATTAAAAATATATGTTTAACCGGCGGAGAGCCTGCCCTTTATGCAAAAGAATTTATTGTGTTAATGCACAGTCTTCCGGAAGCCTATAAACTTATATTACAAACAAACGGGACAATTTATGATGGAGAATTATTTAATAACTGTTTTCTTGTAGCTATGGATATGAAATCCCCATCATTTGGGGGTGGAAGTGACTCCTCTATAATTGAAAAGTTGTCTGCTGGGGGTTCTTTTGATCCTTTGTATGAAATAAAAGTAGTTATTTTGACCGATGCAGATATAGATTTTGCTATAGAGATTAATAAATTGACAGCTCGTCGTAATATACCTTTAATTTTACAAAGCGGGAATTCAACGTGTAAAACTGTTGATTACAATATTCTTCTTTCTTTTAAAGAAGATAGGAACAATGCTCTTAACGCCTATAAAGAGTTAGTAAAAAAGATATTTGATAGAAAAAGGGAATTTATGAATTTTTCTTTAATTAGAATTTTGCCACAAATGCACGTACTTATGTACGGGAAGGAGAGAAGAAGGTAGAATATATGGAAAAAATTCTTATTTTTGATTTTAATAATTTACTTTATAAAAGTGTTCATGTAGGAAAAAATATTATTTTTAATGAGAAAGTTGTAGGAGGTCTTTATACTTTTGTAACAAGTTTAGCAAAAAAGATCAATGATGTTAAGCCAAATTATATTTTATTTTGTACAGACTCTCCTCCTTATAAAAGAAGTGAAGATTTTTCTGCGTATAAATCTGACAGAATAAAAGATGCGGAATTTTCAAAAAAATTACAAGAAAGTAGAGAGTATTGCACAGATTTTTTAGCTTTATTGCATATTAATATTTTTAGAGTAAAGGGATTCGAGGCAGATGATTTAATAGCCTGCCTTTGTAAACATTACACCGACTATGAAAAAATAATTGTAAGCAGTGATACAGATTTCTTTCAATTATTTAAGCACAACAATGTAAAATTATTAAGAGGAGATGCTTTTTACACTCACGAAGATTTTAAAAGTGAGTATCCTAATTTATCTTTTGAAGATTTTGAATGGGTCTTGGCTTTAGCTGGAACCCATAATGGAATTCCAGGGATTCCTAGAATTGGAATAAAAACTGCTACAAAAATTGTTAAAGACGTGCAAAGATTCGCCCAATTGATGAGCGATAAAGAGGTGTTTGATAAGGTGTCATTGTATCGTTCCTTAGTAAAACTTCCTTACAAATCGGAAATTTTTTCTATTCCTCCTTTAACTTACGCGTTTAATAGGGTACAAATAATTCAATATCTTAATAGGTTCGGAATAGAATTAACAAATAACATGTTTGATGCGTTTTCTATTATATAGTTTAAAAATTGTGAAGGAGTTATTATGTGCGGGTTTTGTGTATCAAAGGAAATTATAAATATGGAACACTATGAAGGTAAAATTGTAGGTACTAAGAAGGTAGATATTGTGCGAACCAGTCTATCGAAGCCTGCTTGTGGCCAGTAATTTTAGTGGATGAATTATTTTATTTTCGCTTGGCGTGGCACCACGGAGAGACGACACAATTTATTTATAGGTGAAATGATGCTTCGTAAACGTTTGAATAATTTGAATGCGTTAAAAACAACGCCGCTGATGAAAGAAAGTCACAGCGCAACTTGTTGCCGGTTCATCGTCTGATAATAACCGTATTATCGGTAAAACCGGCGTTATTAAGAAGGAGGAATTAGACGATGTATTTAATATGTGTTATGTTTGTTTTGTGTGTTTTTATGGGCTACTGTATTTGCCGTATCCAATTTTGTTATAAAAACTTGAAGAGGTAAAGTAATTGCTGGCTGCAATGGCGGAAGCGCAAGAGGACACCTTTCTAAGGGATTGGTATAAGTCCGATAAAGCGAAAGTAGACGCTAAACGAGATAAGGTAGATTATATTGTGCGAACCAATATAATTATGCAGGTATCGAAGCCTGCTTGCAGCCAGTAATTTAATTAAAAGGAGCGCAACATGAGGTTTTTTTGGATAGTGATAGCGATTATCTATTTTTTGTATGTCGGTATATACGTGATGTTTAAACGTGAAGAACAAGTAGAGACACAATTTACCGAAGGGCAAATCATGCAAATTGGCGAAACTTGCTGTAGGATTTTAATTTCGTCTCAAGAAACACAAAAAAAAGTTGAGGAATTTTACCGTAAATATCTCGTTGATTCTGAAAGAGTAGAACATGCTTGTGAAACTGAAGAAATCAAATAAGAACTATGATTATGTCCGCAACCGTAAGGTTGATGTGGCCGATTTGCAATGCCCAGAGAGGGATTGCTTTTGGCCTGTGAATCATCATTACAGCACGTCGGACGGCAAGCAAGTTGACCGCTTTATGTGTAACACGAGAGCGTATGATGGGTGTCCTGAGATACAGATTTCGAAGGCGTATACAGAAAGGAAAGGAAATGATTATGGGGTGTTTTGATGAAAATCCGGATGATGCGTATGAAAACGCACCGTGTGACTTATGCGGAGGTGAGGTACGTCTGAATGTTGGATGTTGTTAAACGATATCCATGTTATTTTGCAACATTTATACGAGGCTGGGCAAAAACCAAAAAACGAGTGAATAAGATTATGAGTAAACGGGAAATAAAATACAGCAAAAAAACGCCAGAGGGTTGGTTCATTGATTGCAGAGAATGCGCCAGAGGTCCCTGTGGGAAGAAAAACTGCCTGGCTGGAGGAGACGAAAACTCTAGAAAAAATGGGCTAGGCGGGTGCTTATGTGGAGAATTTATTAGTCGCAACGATGACTGGGATTGGGAAGAGGAATTCTACGATTAAATTATTTCAAGGCGCGAACGCGGACGGTACTTTCTCCCTTTCCCCTTTCAGCCGTCCGCGTTCGCGCCACTTTTGGGAGATTAAAATGATGGATAATTTTGGGGATGATACCGATTCTGGGAAAATAATAAATGATGGCGATTTCCGTCTCACAGATGAAATGAATTCTGAAATAGTCTTTTATCTTCGTATGAGAAACCACGACCAG
>ERZ1292625.3672-Hain-H41-01um-R1-3672-length-12179-cov-20_pt1 | contig 12179 bp, 10 predicted proteins | sample MGYA00564400_ERZ1292625 | MGnify/ENA primary metagenome ERZ1292625 (study PRJEB36523, sample SAMEA6512639) | groundwater metagenome | collected 2019-01-08 | study: AquaDiva: Metagenomics assemblies of 32 groundwater samples
CCACGAACAGGCGCGTCACCGGCAGGTTGACCGGCCCCACCGCCACCAGCCGCCCAGCCTTCTTGCCGTGGAAGGTGGCAAAACCGTCGGTCTTTTCGGCACGATAGGCGCGCAGGATGAGGTCAACGAAGGCCGCTTCCTTTTCCGCCAATTGCTTCTGCTGCTCCGCCTCGCGTAGATTGGGGTTGACGCCGATGTAGTGCTGGCGCTCGTACTTCCCCAGGTTGAGGATTTCAAATGCGCGGTAGTCCTTGCCTTCGGCTTTCAACTCCCGCTGGACGCCGATCAAACGCTTGCGGGTGGTGTGAATGGCGAACTTGCCCAGGTCGGAGACAATCCACTTGCGCCCCAGCTTCTCCGCCGCCGCCGCCGTGGTGCCGGAGCCGCAAAAGAAATCGGCCACCAGGTCACCTTCGTTGGATGAGGCTCTAATGATGCGTTCCAGCAGGGCTTCGGGTTTTTGGGTGGGGTAGTTGAGCAATTCGGCATTACTGCCTTTTAACAGTCTGATGTCAGTCCATAAATTGTTAATTGGTTGACCCTCGTATTCATCAAGAAAAATCTTTTTATAAATCTGCTTATCCTTTGCCTCCGGAAAATATAGTCGGCCCTCCTGATCTAGTTTTCTCATGGTCTCTATTGGTACCGCCCATCCATGTGGCGGTGTCTTGTATCCTTTGTAGTCATACATCAAATTGGGACGTGGTGATGGGCTGCGCATCACATTGACCATATACCTTCGGCCGTCGGTGTCGGTCCTTGAAAACATTTGTTCTATATATTCAGGATCAGGCTCCATGAATACTTTGTTCCAAACGGGATCATTAGTTTTTGTGTACAAAAAAACAGTGTCTGTATTGACAGACATTCTGTTCATCGTACTTAACGCGGACCCCCCCTTCCTCCTCCAGATGATTTCGTTTACGAGAAGATTTTCACCGAAAACCTCATCCATTATCAGCCTGATATAGCTATTCACGCGCCAATCACAATGCACATAGATACTTCCGTCCTCCGCCAGCAAATCCCGCATCAGCGCCAGCCGCTCGTAAATCATGGCGATGAAGGAATCAGCGCCTTTGCCCCAGGTGTCGCGGTAGGCGATCTCTTCGAGGATGTTGGGCTTCTTGGTGAAGGTGTCACCGCCGATCTCGATGTCCATAGAGAAGTCCGCGCCCACGTCAAAGGGCGGGTCAATGTAGATCAGCTTGAGGCCGCCCTGCCGTTCAATCTCCTCGCGCAGCGGGCCGTTCTTCAAGGATGAGAGGAGCAGCTTGTTGTCGCCCCAGATGAGTTTGTTCGTCCAGCCCTTGAGCTGGCGCCCGCGCTCATCAAAAAGTCCTTGTTGCAACGCCGTCTGTTCGGGTTTCTCTGCACGCGGCTCGTCCACCTGCTCGATCACCTGAAAAGGCAGCACGATGTTGCAAACCTCGGTGCTCTTGCCGTTCCAGACCAGTTCCACTTCGCGCTTGTCCTCGAAGAGCAGGAAACGAAACTTGTCCGGCAGGGGCTTTCCAGCCTCAAGGAGTTTCACGATGTCGCGGATTTCATTATCGGTGAGTTTCATGCGTTTTTATCTACTATAAAAGATTCATTTCAGATGTTTATGCTGTCTTTCCGCATCGGCCTTTTTTCTTGTCTGTTTTTCTACAAAGTCTTTGAAAAAATCCAGGTCGCTCTTCATATCGGAAATCGCCGGAAGAGATGGGTTTTCTCCTGCAGCATGATCATGCGCCTCGATGACAGCCGATATACGCGTCATTCCTTTAAATACTGACTCGACGGACTCATAATCTACATATACACCGGCGAGACTTTTTGTTTTTATTTCTCGTTCTAACCGCTCGACAACCTTATTGAAAAGCAGTTCCTCCACCGAACGCTCCCATGTCGGGCGAAACAAGTCATAAAACTCGTTCACGGCAAATTTATACTTTTGCACGTCAGCCGATGCTTCAGCCATCTTCGCATCTGTCAACAAACTCTCCAAGTGGTGAATGCGCTCTTTCACCTTCTTTCCAGACCATGGTAAATTTTCGCTTACAATACCCGCAACGTCACCAAGCGCCTCAATATTCTGCGGCACTATGTCAATCTCTTGAAGTCCCGCTGCCTCCCATAGGTCTCGCAAGAACGCCAAATCATGCGTGAAGATGACCACCTGCCTGTTTTTTGCTTCGCCAACAAGAAGCCTGACTACAGCAGCTCTAATGCGGTGATCAAAAGAGCTTACTGGGTCATCGAATATGATTCCACAGTTATCATCGTTGGCGCTCAGTTCGGCCAGGAAACAGGCGAGCGAAATAGCTGTCCGCTCCCCTTCACTGAACACTGCATCGGGGGTGCCGAGTGTGGCTCCTTCAATCGTGACCTTGTGGAGTACCTTCCCTTTACCGCCGGGTTGTCGTTCGACGCCGAGGCGGGTCCGAACCAGACCGATCTCTTTAAGATTGTTCAGTACCTGATTCTTAAATGCGTCCGTAACGAGCTTTTGCTGGAGTTCACCTGCCTTCAGAGCAATCTTGTTTGTTGTGATCTTGTCCGCTGCCCATCTTGCAGATGCGGCAAACTTCAAACTCCGGAGGTGGTTCAGTACGGCATTCAGATTTTGGTTCAATTTCAATCGGGCCTTGAGCTCTGCAACTTGGGTTTCGAGCAATTGAATCTGCTGTGACACCTTGGCATCATCGGCAAGACCATTGAGCCGATCTTCGATGGCTTTGATTTCGGCCTCACAGATTGGCGCTGGCGAGGCTGGCTCAGCCGGCAACTCACCCCACTGTCGAGATTTTACCGCCGCTTCAATCGCGGTAAGCCTGCTCGTTGCGGTTGGAAAGAAGACTTTGAGCTCTTCAAAGACTTTCGAACCGAACCCCTGCACTGCGTCCTCAATAACTTCGATTTCCTTCGTAACGCCGTGCGGCAATCCCGCCAGACTTTCTTGCTCGATCTTGACTTCCCGTACCGCCAAGTCGCGCTTGCTCGAAGCGTCGTCTTGTATGAAATCCCAAAATCCTTTTAGTCGTACCTTTGCCGCGTTATCTAACGGCTGGAAACAAAGCACGCATTTAGCTCCCGTTTCCGTCGCTGGGAAGGGTTGGTCCGGATAAGCGAGCTGCGCTGAATATTTCTCCGCCGCGAGAAGTAACTCGCGCCACACGTCACCGCCAACACCATTAAGTTCCAAACCACCAAACGCCGCCTTCGCGGCAACTTCCACTGCCTGCTCGCGCTTCTGCAGCTCGATAACCTTTCCCTTGATCTCAGCGACCCGCGCCGGCGAAATGCCGTCTTGAAGCGCCGATACGATTGATTTGATTGTTTCGAGCCGTTTCCTCTGTCCAATAAGCGTGGCTCTTAACGCTTGCGGCGAGTTGGCTTTGAGTTCGGATAGTTCCTTCTCCTTGGCCTTGAGCGTTTCGTCATCCGCACTCATCCACCCGGCCCGTTTATTTAGGTCTTCTTCCGTTACGGAAAAACTGAGCGCGCCGACGAATTTACCAGTGGACGTAGTGTCCACAAGGTGGCTGAGCGCATCTGGCTTGGGGGTATTCTGGGCCTCTACATCCTGAAGACGTTTCTTGATCTCGGCAGTGATCTCGCCAAGCCCTTTGATTATGTCGAAACCGTAGGGCAGGAAACTCAGTTCGCTGCTGTCCGTAATGTAGACGCGTCCACATTTTGCATCGAATACAGCAAAGCGACTAAGTCCGGCAGAAGATGGCGAACCGTCCTCCCATTTTTCATCGCGGACAACGCCCTTCTCCTCGATCTCGAAGACTGCGGAAGCGGATCCTGACTTGCCGGCAACATAGACATTGGGCAATATCGCCTCGACCGCACGCGCATGGAACGCCTTTTTCATCACACGGGCATAGCCTGATTTTCCGGACGCGTTATGTCCATAGATCACAGTAAGTTGCTTTCCAATGGGCAGACGCTGATCGCTTTTCAGCGCGTTTACATTTGTCAGGTCACGTACCCCGACAAGAGTCAGTTTTTGACCCGGGACTGGCGGTGCAGGCAGGTCGGGCGCTTTCAGCATCAGGTCGCCGAAAGACGCTGAAGCTTTTTTAAGCCCGTGCTCGACAAGCGCGATCTCGAAGATTTCATCCCTGTCCTTTTGCGGCAACGAGCCACCCTGAGCAAACATGCGACGTATCGCCTCGTTTTGCCAAGGCGCCAAGTCTTTTGACAAGCTGAATAGTTCTGAAAATATGTTGTTGGCCATCTGTGTTAGCCGTCTTGTCGGGTCTTTAGGGTCACGGGTCTTTAGGGTTAAATCTGTTTCATTGCATTTCCATCTTCAACAACGCAAGACTGGGATCATTTCAAGAAGAAAGGCTTGACCCTATTGGCTACGCTTACATATCGCTCTGATATCACGCCGTAGAACGCCAACTCCCGTTATTGAAACTCTAGTCGCAGCATCACTCTTTTGTCCCCGATATTCCAGATAACCAGCAACTTCAAAGGTGTTGAGTCCGGCCCCGGCCATCTGTCGAAGTTCACTTAGGAAACTGTCTGATAACTCAAAAAATACAAACTCAAAACAAGAATTTCCATTTGATGCTATTTCAATGAGGTTTTGAAACTTTACAGGATCGAGATTGCGAATCCATTCAGCGTTATCAGAAATCTTGGCGGGAGGGAACTCTCTGCGCATAAACTTGTCTTTCGGGAGTACTTCCTCAAAATCCAAGCGTTTCGCTGCCCATGCAGAGGAACGTCCCGGCATGTAGAGCAACATATGAGAAAGGAAAACATCACCATCACCTCGGTTCAGAACTACCGCGGAACGTAAGGTGTTACAAGAAATCACTCTTACTTCGTCATAGTACCAGATTGCTTTAATAGCTTTACGCGCTTCGAGATAGAGCCAACTTGATCCAGAAAAAATTAATACAATCAACACTGCAAGTCCAGCAAAATACTGCAGTTGATTCTTCCAATTTGCTTGGTGGCTCTTACAGACAGGACATAATGAAGCATCAGTCGGAATAGAATTTTTGCACGCTACGCAAAGGCAAGATTCATGAGTAGGTTGTTCCGTTGCTTTGATTTCTGATGTTGAGTGTCTTTGATTCATAAGTGACGATTCCTGCAGCTTACAGCTTAATGTTTAGGCTTCTTTCCGAGCGCATTTTTCAGAAAGAAGCTGGTTGGACTAAGCCGTTACGCGCCACACGGCTATGGGATTCCAAATGAGCCATCCTGCTGATTTATGATTGCAATGAGCGTTGTAGGAGGGGCGTGTCTTGTATCGCGGAAGAGGTTCGAGTCAAAAGCGGCGATTCCGGACATATCCGCAAGCCCCTTTCATTCAAGACTATACAGGAAATCGGGCTTTTGGGCAATAGGATATAAAACCGTTCACTTGGCTGCGTGCAGCTCCACCTTTGCATCGTAACCGAGCTTCTGGAGAAAATCGTAACAATCGTCCCAGGTGAGGCCGAACTCGCGGACGTCGGCAAGGCCGATATGTGAAACGACATCCCGGATCACGTCGAAGTTCTTGTCCTCAAAATCCGCGTCCTGCATCATCTTTTCAGCCCAGTCAACGAGGGCGGACAGATTCATCTGTCTGTTGATATAATTCAGAAGCATCTCGACGACCTGGTTTTTCGTAATAACCATCGCTATTCCTTCCGGCAGTTCAATCCAATTCGTGAACTTTCCTTCATGGCTCCGCCTCTTGCCTTGAGTATCCATAACCGCATTATTATAGCATTAACGTTCTATCGGAACAAGAAGGAACTTTAGTTACTAAGTGTTTAGGCTTCTTTCTGAGCGCCTCTTTACAGAAAGAAGCTGGTTGGACTAAGCTGCTGCGCGCCACACGGCTATGGGATTTTAAATGATCCATCCTGCTGTTTTATGATTGCAATGAGCGTTGTAGGAGGGGCGTGTCTTCTGGCGCGGAAGAGGTTCGAGTCAAAAGCGGCGATTCCGGACATATCCGCAAGCCCCTTTCATTCAAGACTATACAGGAAATCGGGCTTTTGGGCAATAGGATATCATTGCGATGATTCTGATTGGGTATTTTATAGGAAGACTATAATGAATTCGGGTTGATACTTTATGAGTTTCAAAGGATGGAAACAGCAACAGTACAGGAAGGAACCGCTATCGCGATGGCGATTTCCGTGACAGATCCATCCCGTTTGTTTTCGTCAAAATTTACGAGGCAGGATCAAGGCCACTCTATCTGGATTTCTTTCGCCGAAAAACGCTCCCATACCTGCAAACTTACGTGTGTTAAGCGGACGACTCTCCCCATTCGTTTAGCCTTGGTATTGAAAGCTGGATGTCTCAGAAAACGACGGATAAAGCTGGCGGCTTCGTACTGACCCAAAGCCATACAAACCAAACAGTAGTCTGCATGGCATAAGCGCAGGTCGTAAAACCCCATATCGCGCGTAAAAAAAGTCGCTGTTTTCAAGCGATGCAAGAGAGGAATGATCGCCTCGTCCTTTATTCCCTGGCGGGCGACTTCATGCCCGATTTGAGAAACCGGAATCCGCCAGCTTCTCAGTAATTGTCTCTGGCTGTCCGGTAAATTTTCATCGAGAATATTCAAGAACCGACCGTCTCCAACGTCAGTTCCGGAGCATGCGTAATAAGCATGTCACGGGCTATCCGAACGGCCTCGGAGATCGCATCTTTTGTCAATGCCCCCCGCCATTCTTCAACAATGGCCTCCCAAGCCATACCGCTGGCCACTTGTTCAAGAACATCGGCAACCAGAATTCGTGTACCTCGAAAAACAGGCTCGCCGTGACACACAGCGGGATCGGCTGCGATAAATCGCCCTATTGTTTTGACACCCATAAGATCAGTACCTCCCGAATTATTATACTTCTCTATTTTCGTGTTCCAAAACACGCCCAATCAAATTATGTCACTTTTTCGCGTGTTTCACAAGAAAAATCAACCCGAAGCCCCTCTCCGATACTCCGATGGAGTCCTTTTGTATTCCTTCCGAAAACACGTGGACAGGTACGACGGGCTGCCGAACCCACATTCGAGGGCGATTTCGGTGACAGACTTGTCTCCGGCAAGGAGCAGTTTTTTCGCGCGCTCCAGGCGGAGCTCGATCACGTACTCCATCGGCGCCTTGCCTGTTTCCCCCCTGAACACGCGGGCGAAGTATGATGGGGATAAATGAGCGACCGACGGTCGCCTGGGACAGGCTCGCATCACGGGCTACTTCGCTTTGATTCAGTATCGTCGCATTTTTATAACGCTGCTTCATGATGTGATAGATTTTGTATCACGACGTGATAGCATTTACAAGCTGAAAAATCCGGGGTAACGGCTGAATTATGCGAGGGTCTTTAGGGGGGGTCTTTAGGGTCTTTTTCGTTGCATTTCCATCTTCAACAACGCAAGACTGGGCGTATTTCTAAGGAGAAAGACTTTACCCTATTGGTTCTTGTCCATATCCCCCCGTTAACTTCCACAACACTTCTTGAATTTTTTCCCGCTCCCGCAGGGGCAGGGCTCATTCCGGCCGACTTTCTTCCGAGGCTCCCGCGGGGCCGTGGTTCGACTACGGCCCAAATCATCCAACGGCATTCCCATCCCGCCAAAGCGGACTTTCGTTCTAACCGACAGAACATTATCATGGATGCTTACTTCCGTCGATTCCCGAATCTCGCCTTCTCGCAGCACATCTTTTTCCCTGGACAGCTCCTTTTGAACCAGAACAACATCGTCCTGGCGGCCCATATCCTCATACACGGTCATCAGCCGCTCAAGCATGTCGGACTTATCCCTTACGCCGGAAACCGCGAGACCCTGTTTCAAAATCTCCTCGGCCCGGCCAGGGTTGTAGTGCTTCCTTTTCCAAAACCCATAGCAGTCCGACCATCCGATCCAGCCCCAGCCCCATTGAGGATCAACCGTCAACCTCTCCTGAAAGAGCTCATCCGCCTTCCGCATGTCGCCCATCTGCGCATAGGCGTCGCCGATGGATCTCCTCATGTTCTCGATGGTCAATTCATCCTGCCCGGAAGTCCGCTGAATGACCTCCTCACAAAAACGGATTTTCTCGCTGCAATACGAGGGATTGTCGATGCCGGCGTTGTGGAGTTCCATTTCCACGTCCTGCACCCAGTTGCCGACCGATTGCGTTCCGCTGAACCTCTCGTCAAAATCGTCCAGGAGCTTCATTCCCCGGGCGTCCATGACGGCAAGAATGTTTTTCCATACTCCGAGCCACAGGTCGCCGGCTTCGGCGGCGGATTGCTTTTCAGCCCGCTCATAGCCTTCCTGCATCGCGTCGTCGATCATTTCAAGACTCGGGGCCTCGGGATACCACCGTTCCCATAGCACCGCGAGACAGACCCACAACCAGTCCTCTTCAAAGCCCTTGAACCGCAGGTCATATTTCCGGACAAGCTGCTCCGCCATGTCCGCGGCCGAAAGTACGCCCCTGCGCAAATCGCCGAACGAGGTCCGATCGAGGTCCACGCCGAGGGAGCGGAGCTTTTCAAGCAATTGCTCATCGGTCATCGGTCTCCCGAACGCCAGGACCCCTTTTCCCTTTACCGCGAGCTCCTCGGACAAGCGAGGGTCCCTCTCCATTTCCTTTTCAAGGATCCGATTCACGGCGCTGAAAGACGCGCCATGGGCGCTCCCTGTTTGTGACGACTCAGGATCTCCCCCGCCTCCAAGCCTGCCCGGCGCTTCAATGCGTCCCCCGTCTTCCTTGAAACCCATGGCTTTGGCCTTTGCCATGATTTCCTCATGCTCCATCAGCCACTCATACTTCTCCCTGATGCCGGGAATCGAATCGTCGTCCCATTGAAGCGCCTCGTCGGGATGCTTCAAAGCCGCGCGCTTGAGGGCCTTCGTGATTGACCAGCCTTTTTTCAGACCGCCGCCGACCTCCTTATCGCAGGCCGCCTCTTCCGGCGACCGCAACGCGAGTATTGCCCTCATTTCTTCCGTACTCTTCAGGTATTCGTTGAACACGTCTTTCATATATTTCCCATAAATCTAACGGCTGTATTTTGCCATGGGTTGATGCGAGCTCCGAGCTCATGTGAGCCGGGTGATATAGGCTTCAAAAACTTCGGTCGAAAGCTCTTTCAATATTTTTCTCTCTTCCACCATCTTCCGGTGATCACGCTTTCCGCGCGCCGCGTCCGCGCGGCTTAAGGCGCGGTAAATTTCGAGCGTCCGGGCATGGTCCTGATCGACGGCAACAATCGCCGCGGCGTCCACGAGCGGCAGAACATCCTCCAGCAATCCGTATACCGGCGTCATATACGGACCTTCCCTCCTGATGATCACCGCCAATTCGTCGTCGTTCGGACCTGCCTCGCTCGCCTCGCGGGGTGAGCGAAGAAATGCTTTCGCATAAAAAACCCGGGCCTCGGAACGTCTCCGCTGCGGCACAAGGGCGTTGCCGAGAAGACAGAGGAGCCGGGCATTGTCCGGATGCTTTTCCAGAAGTTTTCTGAGCGAATCTTCCGCCTGTTCATACTGCATCACATCAATATGAAGAAACCCCAAACACAAATCAGGCGGGATGAAAAAGTTCTCGTTATCCCCGATCAGGTCGATCACTCTTTTCACAAGCGCTTTTCGAAGTCCGTCGCCCCATTGACCAAAGGAAAAAGACCCGATTTTCTCCCACAAAGACAGGGCCGCGGCTTCGTCATTGAGCGACTCAATACCCCACAAGGCATCGCCCCATTCGAGGGCCATGGCCTTTCCGTCAGCCGCATCGGCGAATAGCGGATTATCCCTGATAAGGTCGCCGAAGATCGAGGCGGCCTTGTCCAGCTCAAGTTTCGCAAGGGAGGCGTATCCATCCCCGAGCTTTATCCGATCCTGCCCAAAGAGGTCAAACTGGAACGCGGCCGGCTCTTCCTGACGGGTTTCGTCCACGGAATCCATTCCTGATAACTCCAAATAGCTTGAGGCCTACTTCTTGATATAAGCATTGAGGCCGATGATCACCGGCTTCCCGTCTATGACGACATCGGTTTCCTTGTTCCCCCTCGTGCTGGCAACGACTAACGTTTTTCCCGAAGCGCTCGGGGTCGGTGTTTCCAGGTCAGCGGTGATGACCAGCTTGTTGCCGTCGATTTTTGCGGTAATTGCCATGACACTCCCCCCTCCTCGATTTGATGAGCCTCGAATAGTCCACTGTTTAGGCTTCTTTCTGAACACATCTTTACAGAAAGAAGCTGGTTGGACTAAGCCGCTGCGCGCCACACGGCTATGGGATTTCAAATGATTGGTCCTGCTGTTTTATGATTGCAATGAGCGTTGTACGAGGGGCGTGTCTTGTATCGCGGAAGAGGTTCGAGTCAAAAGCGGCGATTCCGGACATATCCGCAAGCCCCTTTCATTCAAGACTATACAGGAAATCGGGCTTTTGGGCAATAGAATATCGTTCCGAATAACAAGACTGTTTTCGGTAAGGGGTAGTGTCAGTTCGTAGGTCGGGTAGAGCCCCGATAGTAATCGGGATAAACTCCGCGAAACCCGACATCATTCGCCTCATCGATTTTCAGCGATAGGTTCGATTCATAACACATTATCCTACGCAGCGCAGAGAGCCTCTACCGAAAAAACTTTGACCTGTTCGCGGCGATCTCCGGTATCGCATGATGCATCACCTGGATTACTGATCTTAGTGTTCGCAAATGCGTCGGGTTTCGCGCTGCTCTATCCGACCTACCTGACTGGGCAGAGGCGATGAATATGGATGAACTCGCGCCCGATTGCACCGTACACGCGAGCAAGGTCATCTTAAAAGCCTTTGCTGAAGAATGTCCAGTAAATCCCTTCTGCCGTCAAGCACGCAGTGTATAAAAACAGACTCTCCGGCTACTTGATAGATTATCCTGTAGGGCTTAAAGAATACCTCCCGAAATTCAAGAACTCCAATCCGTTCCAGTTCAGGCGGAAAATGCCCTCTTAAGGGCGAGGTTTGGAGACTTAAAATAACCTGTTCGATATTATTGAAAAGCCTTTCGGCCTTTTCCCCGGAATCATTGCGTTTGACATAGAGGTAAATTTCATCTATGTCATTTTCCGCATTTTCAAGCAGGAAAACATCAAATAGCTTTGTCATTCGGATTTCGCCCGCTTTTTTCGTAAGTCCTTGAAGGCTTTCCCGACCGGCTTGTATTTTCCTTCTTCAAGACTCTTTTTGCTCTGGGCGAGTATCTTCAGCAAAGCAATACTCTCCTGCGTCTCTTCATACTCCTTCATGCCCTGAATCACCGCCTTTGCCTCCCCGTTGAGGGTGATGACGACAAGGCCGCGGCTTTCACACACATCCCTTATGATTTCAGAGGCATGGGTTTTAAAGTAGCTTATGGGCTTTACGGCTTCGCTCAATTTCATGGTTTTGTCCTCCGGCTATCAGGTCTTAATATAGTCTATATTATGGTCTATAAAATTGCAAGGTTTTATTTCAGCGCACCGTTCTCCATTGACATGGATTGATTTTTCCCGATCCCAAAGCCTGCGAATTGCTTGTATTCTTTCCCGGCCTTCCCCCTCTGAAAGGAGAATCGATGAGAAAAAACGGATCAACCATTTAGATTTTTTATCTTGATTTTTGATATAATCATGGTATTATTATTTACGTTTTCTTCGCAGCCTTTACATCATATAATAATCACATGACTAAGCATATTAAATATATTCTTCAGGGGATCAGGCAAATTCTCGTTTTATCGCCTGAAGATGATTATATACGTCCGTCAAAATTTGACTTTTGGAAAGATATTGTTGCGTTAAGACAGGACTCAAGTCGTGTATCAAGAGATTTGAGAAAAACTCTAAAACAATATGACAAGCAAATCTACAACAGCAAGGGTTAGGCATCGTGGCGGAGACTTAACTGTCCAACAGCATGAAACAGATAGTCCTATTCTTCCCGTTGCTCAACTTGAAAGACTTCAGCAATTTAAACCTGACGCAGTTGATCGGATAATAAATCAAACTCAAATTGAAGCGGAACATCGTCGCAAAGAAGACAAAAGGGTAAATACATTTATATTTATTGAACGCATTATTGGTCAAATCTTTGCGCTTTTGGTTGGTTACCCTCTTAAACTCGACTCTTTATTGTCTTGACAGAGGGGTCCACTTAAAGCTGCAGTGCGGCAGCAGCCCGCTCGATTGCATCATAAGAGTGGGTGATGATG
>ERZ1292625.3676-Hain-H41-01um-R1-3676-length-12169-cov-7_pt1 | contig 12169 bp, 16 predicted proteins | sample MGYA00564400_ERZ1292625 | MGnify/ENA primary metagenome ERZ1292625 (study PRJEB36523, sample SAMEA6512639) | groundwater metagenome | collected 2019-01-08 | study: AquaDiva: Metagenomics assemblies of 32 groundwater samples
AAGAATGCCTCGGCATTATTAACCACCGTTTACACAAAATCTAGGACACCCTCTGGGAAGACAAATTCTCTATGTTTAGCGAGCGTTCATGGAGTTATCACTCAAAACTCAGGCATTTATCGGGCACACCGAATCTTTCACCAGTAATTGCAGAATGCCGCCGCACTTCTTTCAATTTTTCCGCTGATTTTTCCAGAAGATTGGTAATTTCAGGATTCAGGAGCACTTTTCAGGACATGCAAAAATAACGAAAGAAGGAGCTATCGTCGGTCATAGGATCTCTCTCGATCAATCGCATGACAAAGGACGTGCTATATCGCTTTCAATAGACATACCGCTTATTTTACAAATGCTTTTATTGACAAGCCCTCACTTGAGTCGCGGTCATGGGGTTCCTTATTAAAACTTGAACCAGAATACGGCATCAAGTAAATCTGGAACCTCGATATAAAGAGGTAAATGTCTAACATCCGAAATGAACAGCTTCCCGAACAAACAGGGGGTGTCCCAGATCTTCCGGGCTGTATCGCTGTCGGCGAATCAACGGAAGAAGTTCTACAACTGATTCAGGGAGCTATCGAGTTTCATATTGAGGACATTAAAGAGAAAGACCAGCAAATCCCGATACCGCATACTTCAAGCTCATTTGTTGAGATTCAAGCCTGACACCTTTTCAAAATTTCCCAGCACGTAAAATGTCCATCAGTTTCGCCAGCGCTGTACCGCGATGGCTGATTTGATTTTTCTGTTCCTTGGTTAACTCGGCAGCTGTTTTATCGAATTCCGGCAGATAAAAATACGGATCGTAACCAAATCCGCCTTCGCCGCGCGGTTGAGCGATGATTTCCCCATGCCACGAACCGTCGACAATGATCGGTTGCGGATCATCAGTATGGCGCACGAGTACGATGGCACAGTAATAAAAAGCGCGTCGATCGGTTTGGTTTTGTAACGATTCTATTAGCTTCAGATTATTACGCGCATCCGACTTGGGTTCTCCAGCATACCGCGCAGAATGAACACCCGGCGCGCCATTGAGTGCTGCGACACAAATCCCTGAGTCGTCTGCTAATGCTGGCAATCCTGAGCAGCGGCTGGCATGCCGTGCTTTTGCCAATGCATTTTCAACAAATGTTACAAAGGGTTCTGCAATTTCACTTACATTGAAGGCCGATTGAGATACCACCTCTATGGCCAATGGTGCAAGCAGCGTACTGATTTCAGCTATCTTCCCAGCATTATTACTGGCAATAACCAGTTTTTGCACACTATCCACGTGCCATGGATTCCTGCGCTAACGATTCTTTTTGTATTGCAATCAATTCTTGTATGCCATGTTGCGCCATATCCAACAAGGTACTCAGCTCGTTACGGCTAAAAGCCATCCCTTCAGCGGTACCTTGCACTTCCACCAGGCCTAAGTTGCCTGTCATCACCACGTTCATATCCGTATCGCACGATGAATCTTCTTGATAATCCAGATCAAGCAACGCAACGCCTCGGTGAATACCAGCTGATATGGCAGCCACATGATCGATAATCGGGGTGGTCTCAATCAATTGTTGATAAATCAGTTTTTCCACCGCATCGTGCAAAGCAACAAAAGCACCTGTAATACTTGCAGTACGCGTACCTCCATCCGCCTGTATGACATCACAATCGATCAGAATGGTACGTTCTCCCAATTTTTTCAAATCAACCACAGCACGTAGGGCACGCCCGATTAATCGCTGGATTTCCATAGTGCGCCCGGATTGTTTACCTTTCGCTGCTTCACGCTGCATGCGCGAATGCGTTGAACCAGGCAACATTCCATACTCGGCAGTCAACCAGCCTTGCCCCTGCCCTTTTAAAAAAGAGGGAACTTGCTCATTAATGGTTGCCGTGCATATTACCTTCGTTTCTCCACATTCAATCAATACCGATCCATCCGCATAGCGGGTAAATTGACGGGTAATTTTGACAGGGCGAATTTGTACGGATGTTCTTTGATTGCTTCGTGTCATATATTTAAATAAAAAACTAATTGGTATAATGATAAATTGGTTTGTCAGGTGTACCTGCTGACACGGTCAATACTTCATAGCCACTTTCAGTCACCAAAACGGTATGTTCCCATTGCGCTGACAAACTGCCGTCTTTGGTGGTAATGGTCCAACCATCCGGCATGTGACGAATACCTGCTTTACCAGCATTGATCATCGGTTCAATGGTAAAAATCATCCCTGATTTTAATTCCATTCCCGTTCCAGGCCTACCGTAGTGAAGCACCTGTGGATCTTCATGAAATTTTATGCCAATGCCATGTCCGCAAAATTCTCTAACCACACTATATCCGACACCTTCAGCCAATTTCTGAATAGCATGGCCAATATCACCCAGCTTTTTGCCTGGCTCGACCTGTTCAATGCCACGCCACATGGCTTCATAAGTCACTTCGCATAAGCGTTTGGCTTGAATCGAGGGTTCTCCCACATAATACATACGACTCGTATCACCGTGATAACCTTGATAAATCACGGTGATATCGATATTGACAATGTCGCCATTTTTTAATTTTTTATTGCCTGGAACACCGTGACAAATCTGGTTGTTAATTGAAGTACAAATCGATTTCGGGTAAGGAGAATGGCCGGATGGTGCGTAGTTAAGCGGTGCTGGAATAGTTTTCTGCACATCGACCATATAGTGATGGCATAACGTATCCAGCTCTTCGGTAGTAATGCCCGATACGACAAAAGGCGCTATATAATCAAGAACCTCTGATGCCAATCGACCAGCAATCCGCATTGTTTCGATTTCTTTTGGAGTTTTTATTGAAACTGACATTTTATTTAACTGAATTGAACAATCTGTCTATGATACAAGATGTGAACTGTTTCCTATTTCAATCTTTACATTGAACAGCAGTCAATTGTGTACCTTCAAATTGCTCAACAACTTTGTGCATTTGCTCTTGGATAATGGAACTCGACTGCTGGATAATCATTTTTTTTAATTCAACTTCAAATTCTTCTATCGCCGCATTAGCTATTCCTTTTTTTACAAGATCGTCCCATTGTTTCTGTGCCTCTTGTTTATCATCATACACGCCAACGGAAATGGTATTCTTCCAGCGCTCTTCGGGCTTTTTTATTCGAAAGCTGGCGATGCCGAAATTACGCAATTTATTAATCATGCGATTGGTCGCTTCTTTATTGGGCAATGATGGAATAAACAACAGATATTTCACAGCATTGCCAATACTCTCCCACTCGTAGGATAAGTCTGGATAAAATTCTGCCATCACAGTTTCCGAATATTGTATCTGTTCTTCATAAAAATTACCCCATTGTAAACAGCCGTCATTGACCGGTACTAATACAATTTTCTCAGAATTAAGTGCTATTGGAGCGCTTAATTGCTTTTTTTCCAAGAAAAATGACGCAGCAACAAAAAACAAACTATTGATCAATAGTAAAATAATTAAGACTGTTTTCATTGAGGAATAAAATATTGAATCATAAAAACCTGATTAATTTTGTTGTTAAGGTCTTTTTGCCTTGTTAAAATACAGCGTTTTTCCAATGCTTGCCAACTTTTGAGAGCTCTAAAGACGGAATGAATATTATGAACATAATTAAAGTAATAACAGTAATTGTAGTACTGGCAATGGTTGCGCCACTTTCAGCAGAAAATACTAACATTGCTGACAGCAACAGTGATAGTGAAAATACAGCCACACCCAATGCAGCTTCATCAGAACCTACCGCAGTACCTGCAGCACCTGCGACGGCCCAAGAAATCGCTTCTGGTGTATGCGCAGGGTGCCATAATGCCGACGGCAATAGCATTATTCCAGCCAATCCGATTTTAGCAGGACAGCATGCCGAGTATCTTTTGAAGCAGTTACTCGATTTTAAAGCGACTGAAAATGAGGCGGCAAAACGGAATAGCCCCGTAATGTCAGCGATGGTCGCCGCACTTTCGCAAGAAGATATGAAAAAACTGAGTGAATATTATACAAAACAGAAAATGATACCCAATCAAGTAGAAGCAGACGCAAAACTTCTTGAAATAGGAAAAATTCTGTATCACGGTGGCAATATTGAAAATGGTGTTCCCGCCTGCGCAAGTTGTCACGGCCCCAAAGGTGCAGGAATTCCTCCCCGCTACCCTGCGCTTGCTGGACAACATGCAGAATACACACATACTCAGTTAAGCCTGTTTAATACGGGTGATCGCGCTAATGACAGCGGCGTAATGCAAAAAGTGATTACTCGTATGAGTGGCTCAGAAAAACGTGCCGTATCAGCCTATATTGCTTCGATGCGCCCATAGCTGTTGATTGATATCATTAAAAAGGCAGCTAAAAATTAGCTGCCTTTTTTATTACACATCTATCGTTACTGATTCCAACAACTAAAAATCTTATCTGCAGCAGCAAAAGTTTTATTGAGTTCAATGTCACTGTGCATCGATGAAACGAATCCTGCTTCAAATGCTGAAGGAGCAAAATAAACACCTTCTTGCAACATGGCGTGGAAGAATCGATTGAATGCAGCTTTATCGCACTGCATGACCTCAGCAAAACTGGTAGGAATTGTTTCTGAGAAATAGATTCCAAACATTCCCCCAATCGATTGCGCACAAAAATCGATATCGTATCTTTGTGCCGCAGTTGTCAATCCTTCTGTTAGCCGTTGTGTCATTTCCGTTAATTTCTCATAAAAACCGGGTGCTTGAATCAATTTAAGCGTAGCTAAACCCGCCGCCACCGCAACGGGATTCCCTGACAATGTTCCTGCCTGATAAACAGGCCCCAACGGCGCCAAACATTGCATGATCTCGCGGCGTCCACCAAAAGCCGCCATTGGCATCCCACCGCCAATCACTTTACCTAAAGCCGTTAAATCCGGCTTGACCTTATAAAGCCCTTGTGCGCAAGTTAATCCGACACGAAATCCTGTCATGACTTCGTCAAAAATCAGAACACTACCATTCTGCGTACACAATGCACGTAATTTTTGCAGAAAATCCGCTTTAGGAGCAATTAAATTCATGTTCCCCGCCACCGGCTCAACAATCACAGCGGCAATCTCCTTACCCCATTGGTTGAAAGCTTGCTCTACGCTCGTGATATCGTTGTAGTCCAATACAATGGTGTGTCCTGCAGTTTCTGCGGGTACTCCTGCTGAACTTGGATTACCAAAAGTCAACGCACCGGATCCTGCTTTAACGAGTAAAGAATCGTCATGGCCGTGATAACAACCTTCAAATTTGATGATTTTGCTACGCCCTGTGAAGCCGCGTGCTAAACGAATAACACTCATACCTGCCTCGGTGCCCGAGCTGACCAGACGTACCTGTTCGATCGATGGCAATAATTGACAGATTAATTGTGCGATTTCCAACTCGGCTTCGGTTGGGGCGCCATACGTTAAACCATTTTGTGCGGCAGCTTGTACGGCTTTAACCACTTCTGGATGGGCATGTCCTAAAATTAACGGCCCCCAGGAACCGACGTAATCCACATAAGATTTTCCATCAGCATCCCAGAAATAGGCACCCTCACCTCGTTGAAAAAAAACAGGGTCACCTCCCACCGATTTAAACGCCCGCACTGGAGAATTGACGCCTCCTGGGATATAACGTTGTGATAATTCAAATAATTGCTGATTGCGTGAAGTCATTTCGTTACTCATAAAAGGTTAGAAAATTTTGTTTCATCTTGTTGATGAACATCCTGAAAAAGCTGCACCAATTGCTGCGCCCTCAATTGAATATTGCGTGTATTAAACAAATCATCACTTACCGCGATTGCAGCACAACCAGATTGAATAACTGCTGCTGCGTTGGTTAAGCGAATACCGCCAATGCCGACAATTGGAATAGCGATTTGCTTTCCTGCCTGATGAACCCAATCTACCGTAACCTTTACTGCATCAGGCTTAGTAGCAGAAGGGAAAAAAGCGCCGAATGCTACATAGTCTGCGCAGAGTTGTTGCGCTTGCAATGCCAGCTCCAACCGGTTGTAGCATGATATTCCTAAGATTTTACCGTATCCAGTCAACCGCTCTTTTACTTCGCATCGTGCCAAATCATCTTGTCCCAAATGCACACCATCTGCATCGATTTCGAGTGCCAGATCCAAATCATCATTCACAATCATAGGAACGTGATAGCTTCTACATAGCGACAATAAAACTTGTGCTTGTTCTCGAAGCAAATCGCAGCTCGCCGACTTATTGCGATATTGCAGCAATCTCACACCACCTTGCAATGCTTCCTGAACTTTATCGACTAATTCCTCGGTCTGTGTCAGATCCGGCGTAATCGCATACAATCCGTTAATGATTGAGGAATGCGATTGTTGGCGTTGCCTTGTCACTGTCAGCCTCTTCTTGTTCATCCATTCGAAAAAAACGATCCGGAATGTATTGCCCCTTACCGGGACGAAATCCTGCTCGTAAAGTTTGCCAAGTATATTGTTGTGCTTTGACAATGCTATCGTTGATGGATAATCCTCGTGCGAGCTGTGCTGCAATCGCAGATGCCAGCGTACAACCCGAACCATGATAGCTTGCGTCAAGCCTTTCCCATTCATCAGTCTTGATTTGGCCTGTGGCAGAATAAAGGGTATTTTTTACATTGCGTGAATTTTCGTGCGTACCTGTTATTAATACATGCTTACATCCAACATCCAACAATCGTCGTGCGCAAATGGACAAATCTAACTGACTTCCTGAGTGATCCGCGTGCTGTGCGAACCGCCGTGCTTCCAAACTATTGGGTGTCAATACTGTGACTCGCGGCAATAATAATTCGCGCATTGCATCAATCATCCGCTCATCGGTTAACGGGTCTCCTCGCCCTGAAGCCAGAACGGGATCCATGACCAGCGGTATCTCAGGATAATCTGAAACAATTTCAGCAATTGCTGCAATAATTTCCACGCTGCCCAATAAACCGAGTTTAAATGCACGCACTGGCATATCTTGCAATACTATTCGCGCTTGCGCAGTAATCCACGCTGCATCGAGCGGCATAAGATCCACTACACCCACGGTATCTTGAACCGTGATCGCAGTAATGACGGGCAATGGATGACAACCGATACTTGCGATAGTCAACATATCAGCCTGAATACCTGCTCCCCCGGTAGGATCACTGGCTGCAAAAGAAAGTACAATTGGGGGTGGCTGTAACATGAATTAATACCGTAAAATAGTGACCTATTTTAACCGAAAAGGAAGTGACTATCTATCATGTCTACAGCAGAGAATTCCGAATACCATCGCTACATGTGTTTAATTTGTGGTTATATTTACGATGAGGCGCTTGGTTCTCCCGACGAAGGAATACCTCCCGGCACACGTTGGAAAGATGTACCGATTAATTGGACTTGCCCAGAATGCGGTGCACGCAAAGAAGATTTTGAAATGGTAAAGGTATAAATGCGTATCCTGCATACCATGTTGCGCGTGGGTAATCTGGAAAAATCACTGGATTTTTATACGCAGGTGCTGGGCATGCAATTACTGCGGCGTAAAGAGTATCCCGAAGGCAAATTCACGCTTGCATTTATCGGTTATCAAAATGAAGCTGATGGGACCGTATTGGAATTAACGCATAACTGGGATACGTCATTGTACGATTTAGGTAATGCTTTTGGCCATATCGCCATTGAAGTCAAAAATGCCTATCAAGCTTGTGAAAACGTTAAAAAACTAGGCGGTAAAGTCACCCGTGAAGCTGGCCCAATGAAACATGGCGCGACAGTGATTGCTTTTGTTGAAGATCCGGATGGTTACAAAATCGAGTTTATACAGAAAAAAACCGGCTAATTTTTAATGTCATCCGTATTAACCGGTATCTGTTTCCCCGTTTTTTATCCATGTAACAAAAAAATAGTTGGAATCTTATGAATATCGGGTAATGATTGCCGCCACTCACGGATGGTTCTGGTCGCAATCATTTCATTATCCGCTGTCATGTGACTGGCAATGCAAAGATGTGTTTTTTCAGCACAAACTTTGATTAACTGCTCCAGTAGTTTTTTATTGCGATAAGGGGTTTCAATGAAAATTTGTGTTTGATCGTGTTGAATCGATTGTTTTTCCAGCAGCAAAATCTTTTCAACTTGAGCGGCACTATCAATGGGCAAATAACCATGAAATGCAAAGCACTGTCCATTTAATCCCGAGGCCATCAATGCCAGCGAAACCGATGATGGTCCGACCAACGGTATAACGCTAATGTTATTTTGGTGCGCTAAGCGAATTAATTCAGCACCGGGATCGGCGATAGCCGGACACCCTGCTTCAGACAACAATCCAACATCATGCCCCGAAAATAAGGGATCGAGCAAAGAAAACAAATCATTACGATGAGTATGCTCGTTGAGCTCCTGTAGTTGCAATGTTTGTAACGCGCGTTGAGTGTTAATTTTCTTTAAGAACTGGCGCGCCGTTTTGGGGTGCTCCACAATAAAATACTCAATTTCTGCAACCCGATGTTGCGCCAATTGCGGTAACACCCAGGCAATATCCCCCGGACTGATAGGTGTAGGAACTAAATAAAGCTTGCCTGTCATTTACAAATCAGTTGCTAATGCAAAACTCTGGGCGCACTGAGAATGAATTCTGGAATATCTACATCGAATTGAACGCCATCCTCTGTCGTCATTTGATAGCTGCCTTTCATAGATCCTACCGGGGTTGAGATCACTGTTCCACTCGTATATTCAAAACTATCCCCAGGCTTGAGCAGCGGTTGTTCACCTACTACGCCTAAACCACGCACCTCTTGAGAGGTACCATCGCCGTTCAAGATAATCCAAGAGCGACTGATAAGTTGCGCGGTTACATTTCCAATATTGGCAATTGTGATGGTATAGGCAAATACATAACGATCGGAATCTTCATCCGACTGATCGGACAAATATGCAGTGCGTATGTTGATACCTATCTCATATTTCTTTTCTTCATCCATTTTTTTAGATCATTCTTAAATTTTTCCAACAGTCTATATTCAAATGCTCGAGTAGCACTCATCGATATGAGACACAATAAATCTTCTTCACTTTTATGATTAGCCCATGATTTAGAGTTAGAATAGCAAATTTGTTTACGGAGAGATTCACATGTTTCGCATCGCACCCAGCATACTATCAGCTAATTTCGCCAAACTTGGTGAAGAAATCACTGCTGTCATAGATTCAGGCGCAGATATTGTTCACTTTGACGTCATGGATAACCATTATGTTCCGAATCTTACAATCGGTCCTTTGGTTTGTGAAGCCATCCGCCCGGTCACCACCGCACTTATTGATGTCCATCTGATGGTCAAACCAGTAGACCGCATTATTCCAGATTTCGCCAAAGCAGGGGCCAATATCATTTCTTTTCACCCAGAAGCTTCTAATCATATTGACCGTACCATTGGGCTCATCAAAGAACAGGGTTGCAAAGCCGGACTGGTATTTAATCCAGCTACACCGCTTTATTACTTAGATCATGTATTGGATAAATTGGATTTGATTTTGATCATGTCCGTCAACCCAGGTTTCGGAGGGCAAAAATTCATCCCGGAAGCACTCAACAAGCTTCGTACAGTCAGAAAACTTATTAATGAGAGCGGCAATAATATTATGCTGGAAATTGATGGCGGCGTTAAAGTGGATAATATTGCGGAAATTGCCCGTGCTGGTGCCGACACATTTGTGGCAGGATCAGCGATTTATCAAGCAGGCAAAGACTCTGACCCTCATCGCTATGACAGTATTTTAGCGGCATTTCGTGCGGAACTCGCAAAGGTGTCCTAACCGACAAAATCTGAAAGCAATCTTTCTGAGTAATTCGTTATTTTATTTTTCTCAATGAACCCACTATCTTCTTCACAAACAGCATCTTCGACGCAACGCATACAATTCCCATTGTCTATTCAAGTAGTCATGATTGATTTAGATGGGACCTTACTCGATACTGCAGCAGATCTAGCGTTATCAGCCAACTTGATGTTAAAAGAACTTGGCATGCCAGAGCAATCGGTGTCCACTATTCAATCATATATCGGTAAAGGCATACAGAAGCTGGTAAAACGCACGTTGACTGGCCAATTGGATGGAGAGCCCGATACAGAACTTTTTTCCAAAGCTCTACCCATCTATAAAAAATACTATGCCAAGCATTTAAGCGACAACACTCGCCCCTATCCGGGAGTAGTTGAAGGTATCCAAAGCATGCAGCAGGCTGGCTTTAAATTAGCTTGTATCACCAATAAAGCAGAAGCTTTTACCTTACCGCTGCTACGCGCAACCGGTTTATACGATTATTTCGAAATCATTTTATCGGGTGATAGTCTGCCAAAAAAGAAACCCGACCCAATGCCACTTATCCATATTTGCGAACACTTTCAAGTATCCACCCATGAAGCCTTATTAATCGGAGATTCTCTGAATGATGCAATCGCCGCACGCACAGCAGGTTGCTCAGTATTTTGCGTCCCATATGGTTATAACGAAGGGCGCGATGTTTATGCATTGGATTGTGATGCAGTGGTCGCATCATTAGTTGATGCAACACAATTGATTCGAACTTTGCAGCAATAATTACTTTAGTAGCTATATATGGATGAAGCAGAATTCAATCGCATAGCACAACAGGGATACAATCGCATTCCAATTACAACAGAAGCGCTTGCCGATTTGGATACGCCGCTATCAATCTATCTCAAATTGGCCAACCAGCCTTACACCTATTTATTGGAATCTGTTCAGGGGGGCGAACGATTTGGCCGCTACTCTTACATTGGATTGCCCGCAACCACCCGCATTGAAGTACGCGACCGCGTCATTACAGTTGTTTCAAAACAGCAATCTGAAACATTTGTGAGTGATGACCCGCTTGATTTTATTGCAGCTTATCAAGCGAAGCTCAAAGCAGCACCCTGTTCAACAGTTATATCTCGTTTTTGTGGTGGTTTAGTCGGTTACTTTTCTTATGACACGATACGTTACATTGAACGTAGGCTTGAAGAATCGTCGCCTCCCGATAATCTCAACACACCGGATATTTTATTGCTACTATCGGAAGAATTGATTGTCGTGGATAATCTTTCAGGCAAACTTTATTTAATTCTATATGTCGATCCAGCCGTTAAAAATGCTTATCACACAGGTTGCGCTCGCCTTAAAGATTTGCTGGCAAAACTTCGTCAACCATTAAAAGCACCGACATTAAAACCTGTAATGAGCAATCCTGCTGTTGCAGAATTTCCAGAAACAGAATTTAAAGCAGCAGTCGAAAAAGCAAAACGTTATATATACGAAGGCGACATTATGCAAGTCGTCTTGTCACAACGTACCAGCAAAACATTCAACGCAACGCCTTTGGCGCTTTATCGTGCGTTACGTGGCTTAAATCCGTCACCTTATATGTTTCTTTATCATTTCAATGATTTTCATATTGTGGGCGCATCACCGGAAATTCTAGTACGACTTGAGGGTCATGTCGTCACAGTTCGACCGATTGCCGGCACTCGCCCCCGCGGTCAATCTACTATGGAGGATCGCGAGTTAGCTGCGGATTTATTAGCCGACCCCAAAGAAATTGCGGAACACGTGATGCTAATGGACCTAGGGCGCAATGATATTGGACGTGTAGCGCAAACTGGATCTGTCAAAGTAACTGAAAAAATGAAAATCGAGAATTATTCACACGTCATGCATATCGTATCCAATGTAGAAGGAATATTAAAACCCGAATTTAGTGCCATCGATGTGCTGCGTGCCACCTTTCCCGCCGGAACGGTAAGCGGCGCTCCCAAAGTCCGAGCAATGGAAATTATTGACGAGCTAGAAATTTCCAAGCGCGGCATTTATGCGGGAGCAGTCGGCTATCTGGCTTTCAACGGCGACATGGATTTAGCTATCGCAATCCGCACCAGTGTTATTAAGGATGGGAAATTATATGTTCAAGCTGGTGCGGGAATTGTTGCAGATTCCATTCCTCAAAACGAATGGATTGAAACACAAAACAAAGCAAAAGCGATACTATGTGCTGCAGAAATCGCCGAAAATGGATTAGACAATAACGATTTATAAGGCTATGTCACAATTAGTTGTTGAACCTGCCTTGTTTTACCAAGAGATGCTATGAAACAAAGAGTTGGTGTAATACTTTGACCG
>ERZ1292625.1788-Hain-H41-01um-R1-1788-length-23080-cov-37_pt2 | contig 12168 bp, 15 predicted proteins | sample MGYA00564400_ERZ1292625 | MGnify/ENA primary metagenome ERZ1292625 (study PRJEB36523, sample SAMEA6512639) | groundwater metagenome | collected 2019-01-08 | study: AquaDiva: Metagenomics assemblies of 32 groundwater samples
AAAGAATTGGAAGTAATTCTAAAAATTTAAAAACAATGGATAGTTTAGATAGAAATGGAAAAGAGAGTTTTAGTTATGGGCATTGTCATTGTTTTAGTTTTGATTGCCGGATTTTTTTAATGAAGAGCTACAGTCAGAGTAGCACTTTGGGAAAGCAGGGAACTGAAGTTCCGATCACTAAAGGTGTTCCACCAGGATCTAATTTTTACGATGTTGCAATCAAAGGCTTTAGTTTTCAGCCAGAGACCTTAACAATAAAGGTGAATGATACAGTTACATGGGTTAATGAGGATAGTATGGAACATACAATAACTTCAGACACTGGAGAAGAAGTAAATTCTCTTTCGCTAGGAAATAGAGATACTTACGTTCACACATTTGAAACAGCGGGCACGTATGAATACCATTGTTCAATCCACGGTAGTATGAAGGGAACCGTTATTGTTGCATAAGATTTCTAATTGATAAAAGAGGAAATAGATTAGAGAGTATATCCTAAAATTTATAAACGCATTTTAATTCAGTTTGTTATGGCATCAACACCACCTGGAGCACAGAGAGCAAAGCTTGACTACACTGTAGACAGAAAGGCATACGACGAATTCGTTAAAGCTTGTAGTAGAAAAGGCTTTGCACCTCAAGTAATTCTGGAAAAGGCAATGAGAAAGTTTGTAGAGACTGGGCAGATTTAATTAAACTGGCTAATCTTGATGTTTAAGAGAAACCTTCTTGTAACTGAAGTTGTTTAACAGATTCTAAAACTCTTATATCTGGAGAAAGAATGTTCACTTTGTCATAAGGGGAACGTAATGCTCTGTAAATTCTTTGCAAAAAGCCACGCCATGCCTTGTCTTTGTAAAATTCCCAGTAGTAAGCAGAGTGAGTTTTTTGGAGTACTTTCCAAAAAGTGTCACTTACGTTTGGATTTGGATACTTTGTAAAAATGATTGAGTTGCACATCTCTCCAGGGAAATCAATCCCCCTACTACATTTTGTTGTAAATAAGTATTTTGACATTCCTTTTTTGAATTGAATAATTGCTTGGCCTTCTTTGTCTTCACTTTGTTCCGATTTTAATTTTTCAGAACTTCGAAGATTATCTAATCCAAATTTTTCAATCTCTTCTTGAGATGGAAGGTCCTTGAAAGCGTTAACGTGAATTAACACCGGGGGTTGAGCTTTTTCCACGCATGCAGATAAAGCTCTAAGATAATCTTCGCGAGAATGCCTGCTTGAAGTGAAATTTGAATACTTACAGTCAAATTCTTTTCCTGTCGCTACTATTTCAGTTGAACCGAAGTTTAATTCTTCTGCTTGAACAATTTTGAAATCGTTTATTTCAAAAATATTCTTTATGATATTATCAGAGTGTAATGTTCCCGACATAAAGATAAGAACTTTTGTTTTATTCAATAAATCTTTGAACTTTCCGGAAATATCCGTACTAACCAATTTTACTAAAAGATTTCCTTCTTCGTTTTTTCTGTAAGTTAGATATAATTTATCAAGGGAATGCTCAAATGTTCTAGCCGTTTCCACTGCTTTGTTTAAATAGTTTAATTCGTCGAGGGTAATTTCAGACTCCAGGTCTAAACTGGAATTGAATTCTTCTAAAATCTCTTTTAGTTTTGTATCAGAAATATGGAAAACGATATCCTCTTTAACGCCAGTAGCACGTTTATTTTGTTCTTCTAAATCAATCAATCGTTTTATTTTTTCAAGAGATTTTTTAGAAAGGTTTGACTCTGGATAAAATCCTTTAGTGGAAGCTAAAAGTCTTGAGAGATTTAGTTCATCTTGTTGAAAAAATTCATCTAAGAATTCATCAGCTTCGTCAATTATGTCTACTTCTGTTAGAGGTTTTCTTCCAAGGGAAATTTCGGCACGATACTTTGCAGAATTGAAAATTGTAACGTCGGCGTCTACATAAGCAAGGTATTGGTCATAGTATGAACAACCTTTTTTTCTGTGATAAAAGATGTGATCCTGCCCGTTTACACCTTTGTACTTTATTTTTTTAGCATCAGTTAAAGATTTTAAGTCAAAAGTAGCTGGCAAAATTGGACTCCAATAGGGATTCGCAACAGCAATAGTAAAACGTCTAACATTTTCTAGAGTTAGTGCGTTTGAGTTGCTTATGAACGGATTTGCTTTAACATATTCCATTATTTTTCTTTCATTTTTTTCGACAAGTTTTATGTTTTCAGGAAGAGTTGGGTCTGCGCACGAAGAACCCGGAATAATTATTGAATCATGATTGTCTCGTCCAGTAATCATTGCAATCTTCATCTTTTTTCCGTCAGATTTACGAAGATATTTCTTTCCAATGTAATCTTCTTCGTACTGTTTTTGTAAAGTTTTTATTGGAACCACGATAGAACTTTTTCCAAGAACCCGAGCAATGTTTAATGCAATCGCACTTTTTCCAGAGCCACAAGTTCCATGAATAAAAATTACTTTATGATTCTTTGAAAGTTCAACAACTTCACGAACGACATCTTCTTGTGTCTTGTTATTTGTAAACTTTAGTGGTTCAAGTTTTTCTTCTCCAGAGTATAAACTCCAGTAGTCTTTTGAAATAATATCTCCGACATCCCCATCTTCTTTTAAGAATTCCAAAGAAGAAGATGTTTTCAATGGTTCAAGAAGTTCATTTGTTCCTGCTCTTTCAAATTTTTTGTAGTTTGTTTTCTTATCTTTTCTTCCATCTAGAGTAAAATCACCAACTTTTAAGTCCCTCATACTAGAATTAGCCATTAACCTACCATTAGCATCAAAAAGTAGCTTTCCCATAGTCTAAGACTGGGGGATGATCGTTTAAAGAAGTTTTGTCAAAGAAGAAGGGGGTGGGAGTCTCAGATTGTTGATTTTAACAAAAATAACCTTAATAGTTATCTTGTATGATAATAATCATTAAAAAGGATTCTTTTTTAGTTAGAGTGTAAAAGTGTTGAGATAAAAAATATCAATGGCAACTTATCGGAAAAAAAGGTATCTTATAACTTCTGCCCAAGCGGCCGCATCGCCATATGCTAATTTGTTAGATGGTTTTCAAAGATATTCTAAAGATAACAAAGCCGAAATTATTGTTCTTCCAATGATTGGAAACAGTGCTAAAGAAGACGTTGACAAGCTCCATAGACTTTTCAAAGATCATTACGACATTGAAGAAGGAAAGAGGAAATTAAATAACAATATTCAAGTTGAACAATTTAATGTGAGACCTTATCAAATTGATCCCTTAGTTGGACTGAACAGATTTGCTCAAAGAGAAACAACTCTTGTATTTGCTAGCCCGAAACAAAGACTTAAACCTGTGGCTCATTCTAATCACAAATATCCAAAATTTTTAGTCACAACAGGAGCATGCACCTGGCCAAACTATGCAACTGGCATGGACCAAAGTGCTGAAAGAAGAAGACTTGGAAACATTGCTAAAAGAGACCATGTTTATGGAGGGCTAATTGTCGAAGTTGAGGGGGCTGAAATTTTTCACATGAGGCATATTCGAGCAGATACTGACGGAAAATTTGTTGATTTAGGAGTAAAATATGACGGGAAAAAAGTGTCTTCTGCACGATTAGAAGCAATGGTATTAGGAGACTATCATCATGGTGTTAATTTAGATGATGTTAGGGAAGCTACTTACGAAATGATTGCAGAATTTGAACCAAAAAAACTTTTCTTGCATGATTTTATGGACGGACATTCTGTGAGTCATCATGTTGACAAGAGATTTATAGAGGTTAAACTTATTCAGCAAATGGATAAAGGGCACCACATCCTTGAAAGAGAACTTAGAGAGGGATATGATGAACTTATGTTTTTAAATAAATTAATGAAAGGGAAGCCTATTTACCTTGTAGCGAGCAATCACGATGAATTTTTAAACAGATACCTAAATGAGGGAAGATTTATGTGGGACCCTCCAAATGCGAGATATGCATTTGAATTAGCAGGATATATGGCAGCAAAGGATTACAATAATCCTATGGAAGCAGGATTTAGAAAAATTGGAAAGGTTCCAGACAATATTATTTTTCTGAGAAGAGATGAGGACTTAAAGATTAGAGGTTTCCAATTAGGAGCACATGGAGATAAAGGTCCAGGAGATGGAAGAGGAAGTATTACTACCAAGGAAAATGATTGGGGAAAATCTATCTCGGGACATTGTCACAAAGCACAAATTTTGAGAAATACATACACTGTCGGAACTATGTTACCTTTAACTCCTTACTACATGAGGGGTTGGCCAAGCGATTCAAGCCATACTCATGGACTTCTTTGGGACACTGGAACTGTCCAATTGGTGAATATCATAGACGGAAAGTATAGATTGTAATAACAAATACTCTTATATATCCGAAAAAATTTAATTGTTTATGGCAAATACCTTTGGAAAGGCGAAAATAGGAAGAAATAAACCAGATTACATAAACAGTCACAAGACTTCTGTCCCAACTCAAATCGACCAGGTGATTGGGGAGTCAGATGTTGTTCTTGAAATTTTAGATTCAAGATTCATAGAAACAACGAGAAACGTTGAGATTGAAAAGAAGATTAAAGGTCTTGGAAAAATTCTTGTTTATATCTTCAATAAATCAGACCTTGTGGATATAGGGAAACTTAAAACAGATCAAGATTTTGGGGAATTAAAACCAAATTTGTTCTTTTCTTCAATAAGTAGGAAAGGCTCAGCTACATTAAGAAGAATGATAAAGATGCAAGTTAAGAAAATAAAAAAAGAAGTAGTAAACGTGGGAGTTATAGGATATCCTAATACCGGAAAAAGTTCGATGATAAACTTACTTGTTGGAAGATCAGTTGCAAGAACATCTTCAGAAGCAGGATTCACAAAAGGGATTCAAAAAATAAAGATTTCTGAGGGGGTTTACCTTATTGACACGCCTGGAATAATTCCTGTTGAGGAAAAGGTGCACGGAGATAGGAAGCTTCTTGCAAAGCATTCGAAGATCGGAGCTATTACATGGTACAAGGCAAAGGACCCTGATGTTATTGTGTTTGAAATAATGAAAGAATATCCTGATGTCTTAGAGAATCATTACGGAATTGAAGCAAAGGGGGATGTTGAAGTATTAATTGAAAAGTTGGGCAGGAAGTTTCATTACCTCAAAAAGGGCGATGAAGTCGATGAAGACAGGACTGCCAAACATATTCTTAGAGAGTGGCAAGAGGGAAGAATAAGAGTTAGATAGGTAAAGAGATTGTACTTCCCATAACCCTCACTCAAGGCTAAAGTCCAACTTAAGATCTTTTGGGACTATGAAACCCTTCTTTTCTAAAATCACAAATTATCGAAGGGGCTCTTTACTTTCTTCAGTTCAACTGTTTTTCTTTTTCTAAAATCTTTATAGATTTTATTCCAATTTGGTCCTTTTCTGAAGACAAACCATTGCATCTTTTTGAATAAAGGTTTTTCTTCCCATGGATTTTCTCCAAGAGTTAGTACCCAAACCTCATCTGCCTTTGAAAGAAAATCAACTATTTTGCTTACTCTACACGAACAACACTCGACAAGAAAGGTTAGACCTTCCTTTTCTGCAAAAACATCTGGTGTAGAACCATTAAATCTCCTTTCAAAGAAAATTTCAGAATTCTTGAATCCCTGTTTCATAAGGAGAATTTTTGCTATATGTTTTTCTTGTCCTTGAACAAAATGTCTTACAATATCTTTCTCTTTTGACTCTTCTATTTCTGGAAAATCTTTTTCTTCTATAGAAATTGCTTGGTCTGTAAGGAATAAAGCAAGTGTGTCTTCTGCTTCCGTGTCATTATATCTTGTATCTCCTTGTTTTAAGACTTCATCAATTAGGCATCTAGCTTCATCAGTCGTTTTGAGTTCGAGACTTCTCATTTTAAATTTTTTATAGTTTTTCTTGAACTTTGTTGAATAAGTCCTCTTCTATTATTCTTTTATGCTGACCTTGGCTTTCCTGGCCTGCGTATTTCGTTTTGCCGAGATAGGTTGTATTTTGAAGAAGTTTTTTTATTCCAGCAGTAGTCATATTATATTTCTTGGCTAACTTAGTAAGACTTATGTCCGAGTCTAAGAATTCTTTAAAGATACTATTTACTTGACTTGTCTGTTCTGAGCTAGTGATTAGTTCTTTATTCACAAGAGTATACCCTCTAGGGGCTTTTGTTATAAAACCACCTTCTTTTGCCTTACGTTGCATTCCAAACTTGGTTCTGTCCCCAATGATATTTCTTTCAAACTCTGCAAAAGCACCTATAATCTGGAACATCAGTTTCCCAGAAGCACTAGCAGTTTCTATCTTATCCTGCAAGCTTACAAAGTCCACATTCCATTCCTTTAATTTGTCAATGGTTAGAATTAAATCTTTTAAGCTTCTGGAGAATCTGTCTAATTTGTAGATAAAAATTGCAGAAAATTTCTTTGCTTCTGCATCTCTAAGGAGATTTGTCATTTCTGGTCTTTTCAAATCTTTTGCAGATTTACCCTCATCTCTGTAAATCTTGAAAATTTCATAGCCGAGAACTTGAGCGTAGTTTGAAAGAGCTTCTTCCTGAGCGTTCAACGAAAACCCATGTTGAGCCTGGTCTTGAGTTGAAACTCTAATGTAAATTGCTGCATAGGGTTTTGCTTGGTTGGTGGTCATTTTAAGCTTTGTTTATTTCTTTTTCATGTTTTTTAACGAACTCCCATGATTTTTTGATGAAATCTTCAATGTCTTTTCTTTTGTAATAAAATTCGCCAAGATGTTTTGGCAGTAATCTTCCTTTTATGTTAAGATATGCATATTCATCATAAATTAATGGCTTGTGGTTGAATATGTTTTGAATACTTTTGTCAGACAAGATTGTTCTTGGAACCATTTCACTAAGTTTCCACTCAAGATAGGGTTCATCAAAATGATATTTAGGAGTTTTTGGAAAGACTTCTTTCCACTTTTCAAACCAGAGAAAGTGGAGAATTTCATGAATTGAAATAGCAATCATCCTTTCCAGGGGATCTCGATAATATGCATCAAAAACTCTTTCTTTTATGAATCTTGGACAAATTGGGTTGGGAGAAACAAAAACTTTGAATACTTTGTCTTTTTTGGGCCAATCTATTTCTAATGTCTTAGAAAGGGCCAACATATAAGAATCATTTATTTTATCCCATTCTTTTTGAAAAAGGGTTACTTTTTCTTTAATCTCTTTTTTGTACTCTTGACTCTTTACAAGTTCTTGAAAAAAAAGGGAAGAAATGTTTTTTCTTTTCTCTATTTCCGTAACTCCTTTAAGCCTCATTTCTAATTCCAGATATGATCTTAGAATACCTCTGCTCCAATCCCACTCTTCTTTTTTGGGATTGAGGAAGTGATTGAGGGATTTGATAAAATGCTTTAAAGGGGCTGAATAAAATTTAACTTTTGGAAGATTTCTTGCCATTTTACCTCTTTTTTGTGAACTTAGGGTCTGTGTAAGCTGGTTCACGTCAACTTAGGGTGCCCTAAGTATATAAATTTGTTGATTTTTGTAAGAAAAAAGTGTTTTTAAGACTTATTTTGGAATGAAACGATCTCCAACTCTTGTATAACAGGAGTCAAGTTCTGCATCAGGGATATCTCTGGCTAATTGGTCTCTTGTTAAGAGGCCCCTAAGAGGTAGAGTGACTTCATCCCCTATGTGCTCTAGAGAGTGAGATTCTTTTCTATTAGATGTGACACGAACGAACTCTTTACATGATTGATGTTTAGAACCAACAGTGGTACAATAGCTTAAAACGTGTGACACAGATAAAACATAAGAGGAATCATTAAAGGCGCACTTATTATTTCCTTCATAATGTGGGCAGGGCATGACAAAAAACAGTGTTAAGGATATTTAAAAATTTATGTTCTAGATTATTTGTTTAGACGTGCACTTAGGTAATCTAAGTTAAAGGTGTGAACTAAACTACTCGAAGTTAGAAGAAAAGTTGTATTAACCCTATTATCAAGAAATAAGCTCCGACAAAGTATCTTAAAAACTTTGGAAAGGCTAATACTAATATTCCAAAAAGGATAGACACTATTGCAGAACTTGTTACTACACTTATTGCCATTCATTACTTAAAGAACCGGGCTACTTAACCTTTGTGCTACCGAATCTGTGTGCACTTAGGTTATCTTAGTGAAGGGCCCTTTCTTAAAAGCATTCCGAAATAAATAAAGGAATAAAGTAATTAAATAAAAATTGAAATAACGGAACGGCTTATCTTTTTTTGCCGTAGTTTCTCATTAGCTTGCCAATACCCATTACTAGGAATGCAAGAGCTATGATCCAGTCTTGGAATGATGCGAGAGCACTTACTCCAATTAAGGGTAGTAAGTAAACAAGACCAATCAACGTAACAAGCCAAGCGCTTAATTTTGCCATTTAACACCTCCTTCTTGTACTGATTAAGATAAATGTAATTATAAATCTTTCCACGCTGGTTTTTCAGATTAGGGAAATTTTAGTCTTTCTTGAGGAAGTGTGACGTAAGATATATCAAAAAAACAGATAAAATTGTGATGAAAGTTGATGTAAGAATGCTTAATTCTGTTGAACTCTGAACATGAGTAAAAAATTTTACAATATTTTGGGAAATATCGAAGACTGTTTGTCTCCACGTGAATGCAATCGTGAATCCTAAGGTTACAACGACTAAGGTTCTTATTTGTCGTCGAAATTCTACCTTAAATTGAGACCCTTCCCTTGCAAGGCTGTTAAAAGAGTGATGCATAGAGTAAATAAATTTATTATATTCTTAAATCTTGCGGCAAATTTTTCTCTTTTTCTAGTTGTTGGCCGCGGTTGTGCACTTAGGTAAGCTTTGTTCAGAGATATTAAGGATTTATTTGCATACTCTTTAACAGGGCGTTAAGTGTTTGTTAGACCAAACAGGTGTTTGAAGTAGCTGTTTGTATGTTTTTTATAAAGCATTTTTTGGAGAAGGGGAGTTTTGGGTCTTTTTCAAAGAGGTAAATTTTGAGGGTTTTATTAAGCATAAGGGGTAAAAAGAGAGATTTTTGTCGTCGAAAAAGAAAAGATTTTTAAATCAGAGATAATAATAATTATCATGTTTGAATGGTTGTTTGGTAAAAAGAGTGTTAGTGGACTTAAAGAAGATACAAAAAAGGGTTTTGAGTCTGTTAAAAAAGACTTAAGTTCTATGAGTGCATGGATCAAACACCTGGATTCTGAAAAAAAACTTCAAGGTAAAGAGATAAATGAGATAAAAGAGGGTTTGTCGTCGATAAATTCTGAGATTGAAGGACTAAAAAATGTGATATCTATCATGAGTGATCTTAAACCAAACAGGCCGTTTAGAACAACCAAACAGGTGTTTGATAAACAGACAGGTGTTTATGCTGTTCAAACAGGTGTTCAAACAGGTGTTCAAACACCAAATTTAGACCAATTTTCAGTTACTGAAAGAGCTATAATTTGGATTTTGTTAAATTCTGATATGAGGTTAAGTTATGATGATCTTGCAGCTATCCTGGGAAAAGAGAGGTCTACAGTTAGGGGACATTTAAACAGGATAAAACAGAAAAGTGAGGGCCTGATAGAAGAAAATGTGGAGAAAAATGGTAAAAAGAGAGTGTTTATACCTGAAAATATGAAGGAAAAGCTCCTCAAAAGGCAGAAAGTGAGAGTTAGAGGGAAGAAAAATACTGAAGAAATCAAAAAAGAGTGAGGTTTACATGCTCTTTTTTGGATTTTTTGAGAGAAAGAATCATGGGGGGAGCCAAAAGTGAGTGTTTAGTGTTTACACCTTGTAAAAAGTTCGTACAATTCCTAATTGAAAGAGAGGTAGGAATTGTTTGAGAGAAAATTAGAATATTTGCTCCGACTGAACTGCCTTTGGGAGTATCTTTTTAGAGATCTCGAAGGTGGAATAGTGAGTATTTGTAAATGTAACAAACTTATTCGGTGAGGGGAATAACTTGAGATTTAATAAGGAGAATTATATGTCTCTTAGTTGCATGATCGTTGATAATGAAGTTATTCTCTTAAGATTACTAGAAATTGAAAGGAGAATCGTTTTATTGTTTATTCTCTTTTTCTCGACGGGAATCCCTTTCTTTATGAGCCTTCCAATGTAGTCTCTAACAGAACTTTCAGTGAGATTCAGTTTTTTGGAGAGGATTTTGTAATCAACGTTGAATAGTTCTTCTTCCATTTGATAAAGAGTTGAAAAAACAATCATCTCTTGAGAGGTTAGGCGTTTAAACTTGAACCTAATCTCCTTCTTTATGCTGTCCAAAGATTCAAGGATTTTTGCAGCGTTGTCTATAGGATTTTGAGCTAAATAGTTGAAATCAGGTGTTTTTTCTAGGATACTTGCCGTTTTCAAAGGGATTTCATCTGATTTAAAGAAGATTTTTTCTCTTAAAATAGTGTTCTTTTCTTCTCTTTTGTCTGTCTGTCTGTCTGTCTGTCTGTCTGTTGGAACCCCTCCATTTCCACTGGAAAAGGGCTCATTTTGACCTTTTAAGGCTTCTAAAGGTATAAGATGTGTTGGAGTTTGTGTTGAAGATGTCTGAGTTATCTGCGGAAGTGTTGGAGTTTCTTTCTCTGAGGTTTTGAGTTGATTTTCCTTTTTTTCATGTTGTTTTTCACTGTTTTTTGTTATTTTTCTATCAAGCCTTATCATAACTTCACAGATTTTGATTAACTCTTCCCTAGTCTGAACTAACTCTTTTTTTAAGAAACTTATTTCATTACCGAGAAATTCTACGTCCTTTTTTACTTTTGAGAAAGCATCCTTTACAGATTCCATGACAAAGAGATAAAGGTTTGATATAAAAACTTTAAGATATTGCAAAGCATATATCCTTAGATCATTTTTGAATTAGATAGAGGGGACTATTCTTGATTTTCTTTATAGGCTTTGTAAGCAGTGTCACTTAATCTCCATCTTGATCTTCGAAGATATATACGGCCTGTTGAACTTTTTTTGACTTCAAGGATGAGGCCTTTCTTCTTTAACTCTAAAAGGAGATTCTTTGTGAACTCTTCATCTCTTGCTAATTCGTTAGCTATGTGGGATGTAAACACTAACTGAGGTGAAATAGAGTAAAGGAAGGCTAAGATTTGTTCAGAGATCTTTTCCCTCTTCTCCAAAGAAACTTTCATTACAAGAATCAGGAACTAAGTTTTATTAATCTTCTTCTTTGTTTTTTGTTAATTTGCTCAGAATAAAGAGCCAAGAGGTAATTACTGTTTTGAGAAGTGAAAAAAGTTGTTGTTTACTTAGTATCTTTTCTCATTGTAGGCATAGGAACGTGAATAGGAAGGTTGAGTTCGTCGCAAAGAGTAAGTGCCTTCAGTGTGGCTTTTCTCATGATAATGTTGAATAAAGGTATTCTAAAGTCTTCTGGGATGCTTTTCTTCTTCCATTGCTTAAGGACTTCTTCTGAAGTCTTTTCATCAACCGAAATAAGAGCGGTTCCATGAATTGCAATTTTTGCTAAACCGGGTTCATAGCTAACTTTGTATTCAAATTTAGCTTCAAGAAGAGATTCATTTGTTTTTACAAACTGAGACTTGGCTTCTTTAATCTCTGGGAATTCAAGCTCTGTGCTAATTTTGATGTTATCAACACTTTCCTTTAGTCTTTCCGCACTCATCTTTGTGAAATGAAAACCAACAATTCTCATGTTCCTTTATGAGAAAAAGTATTTTTAAACATTTGTTTTCAAAATAAGGGGTTAATAATTGAGAAATATTAAAAGAATTAGATTAAGTCTTCTTCAGAAACAATAACGAAGTCGCCTATTGCAATTATTGAGCTGTAAGGGATTAAAAGTTCATTTGAAGAGGTCTTTTCAAGGTTAAGATTTCTAGTATAAGGTGTTGGATCTCTTAATACTATACTAATTAGTTCTCCTGACTTTGTTTCGAAGGTAACATCTCTAACAAAGCCTAATCTTTTTCCTTCTTTGGTGACTATCATCTTTGCAACGATAGCACTAAATGGGTTTTTATCTCCTGGCATGTAAAACTGAAAAGAAAATAATATATAAACTTTTCTGTGAAATTAAATACACTTTGCAGGCAACACCTTAATCTAATTTCATATTCTTTGTTATGATTTTACCCTTGGTTTTCTTTCTCTTTGAAATTTATTTAGAAGGAGGTTACCCACACACCCCTTGATTTCTTATG
>ERZ1292625.3678-Hain-H41-01um-R1-3678-length-12162-cov-3_pt1 | contig 12162 bp, 10 predicted proteins | sample MGYA00564400_ERZ1292625 | MGnify/ENA primary metagenome ERZ1292625 (study PRJEB36523, sample SAMEA6512639) | groundwater metagenome | collected 2019-01-08 | study: AquaDiva: Metagenomics assemblies of 32 groundwater samples
AAAGCCGTAGAAGGCTCGATCCTCCTCGTCGATGCTACCCAAGGCGTGCAGGCCCAGACACTGACCACGCTCAACATGGCCCGAGAAGCTGGTCTCACCATCATTCCGACAGTCTCGAAAATAGATTCTCCGCTTGCTCGAACTGAAGAAGTCGTCCATGAAGTCTGCCAGCTCCTCGAATGCGATCCGTCCGAAGTCCTAAAAGTCTCCGGCAAGACCGGGGAAGGCGTCGAGAACCTCCTGGCTGAAGTCATCCGACGAGTCCCGCCGCCTTCGCCGCCAGATGTTACGGACAAGTTCCGGGCGCTCATATTCGATTTCCAATATTCTAACCACGCCGGCGTCATCGTCTACATCCGCGTCATGAATGGCTGCGCCAAGCGCCATGAGAAGATCGAGTTCAAGATAGGCAAGAAAGAGTTCGAGGCCATCGAAGTCGGCGTCTTCAAGCCTGACAACACTCCCGTAGAATCCCTCTGCGCCGGAGAGATAGGCTACATCGTGACCGGAATAAAAGAGCCAGGTGTGGCTTCTGTCGGAGACACCGTATCAGATCCGAAGGACACTCTCCCGGCTTTACCCGGCTACATGAGCCCGCGACCGGTGGTCTGGGCCTCCATATATCCAGAGTCGCAGGATGACCTCGCCCTCCTGCGCCAGGCCCTCGGGCGCCTGCGTCTGTCTGATTCTTCATTCACGTATGAAGAGGAGGCTTCAGGCACTTTGGGCAGGGGATTCCGCTGCGGATTCCTGGGTATGCTCCATCTCGAGATAGTAACGGAGCGTTTGCGCCGCGAATTCAGCCTGGAGCTCGTCGTTACCCAACCTACGATCACCTACACAGTCGAGACAAAGGATGGCAAGAAAACCATCATCTACTCCCCGTCGCTTTTCCCCGAGGATAATGACATCGTGAGCGTTTCGGAGCCGATAGTCACCATGAAGATAATCACGCCGCCTAAGTATCTTAGCGGTCTAATGAAATCCCTGTATGACCACGAGGCTGAGGTTCTGGCTACAGAAAATTTCGGCGACTCGAGGTCTATGCTCACCATGCGCATGCCTTTGCGCGAGCTCATGCGCAACTTCTTCGATGAGATAAAGAGCATATCGTCAGGATATGCATCCATCTCATATGATATAACGGAGAATCAGACGGCCGATGTGGTCCGCATGGACATCCTCGTCGCTGATGAACCCATAGCCGCTTTCGCGCGCGTCGTATCGCGCCGTCGCGTAGAAGAGGAGGCCAAGATCATGGTGACCAAGCTTCACGAGATCCTGCCTCGCGAGCTCTTTACATTCAAGGTCCAGGCAAAGGCTTTCGGCCGCATACTCTCCTCGGAGACAGTTTCTGGCAAGAAAAAAGACGCCGCGGCTACTCTCTCGGGCGGCGACATAACACGCAAGATGAAGCTCCGCGAAAAACAGAAGGAGGGACGCAAGCGCCTAAAGGAGCATGGCAAAGTGAACATCCCGCAGGAAGTCTTCGTCAAGATGATGCGCGCTAACTAGAATCCTCCAGGGAAGGAATAGAGCAAGACCATGCTCACGATTACGAGGATGCCGACGATGATCATTCCGACACCTGCGGCTTTGCGGGTTTTTTCATGAAATAACATAGCGGGTATAGTATACTGATTCCCATGATGCGCCGCAACCGCTCCCGTTTCCGGGCCATGCTCTCGTCACCCATAACGCTCGCCCTGGCAGTCATCCTGCTCGTCCTTGTCGGCCGGGCCGCCATAAAGATACATCTGCGCGCGGCGGAGAGCGCCCTACGCTTGGAGGAGGCCAAAGCGAATCTCGTCAGGATGGAATCCAAACAGACGGATCTCGATAAAAGGATAGGAGACCTATCCACGGAGGAGGGTATAAAGGCTTCCATCAGAGAAAAATATCATGCCGTCGAGCCAGGAGAGGCTGTCGCCATCATCGTGAGCAATGACAACCAGAAAGCGTCGGCAGGGGAGGTGGAACAGCCTGCTCCCCGAGAGCTCAATTGGTGGCAGAGGATGTTGCGGGCTATAGGGCTGTAGAGTAGTATTTCAGAGCGCGACGCATCCAAAAAGGATTTAAAAGCGGGCATAGTTTAGTGGCAGAATGGCTGCTTCCCAAGCAGCAGGTCGGGGTTCGATTCCCCGTGCCCGCACAACATGAAAGATGGCTGGCTTGCGCCAGTCATCTATTTTCCTACCGGCAATGTGAAAGTGAACGTGCTGCCTTTACCCTCGCCCTGCGAATCAGCTGTGAGAGTGCCGTGGTGCCTGTCGATGATGCCGCGCGACATGTATAGACCGATACCCATACCCTCGGTGTCGGTGGATCTGGCGCGCTCACCTCTGTAGAGCTTCGTGGCGATGAGGCCGAGCTCGTGTTTCGGAATGCCGATGCCGCTGTCAGTGACCGAACAGATGGCATCATCCTGTCCTTTCTTCACAATGACTTTGATAGAGCCTCCTTCTGGTGTGTAGTTTATGCCATTCTCTATGAGCGTCTGGAGCACGAATTTGAGGCGTGAAGCGTCGAACAGGGCATGGACATGAGGGTCTATGTCCCTCGCTACGTATATCTTCTTGGCGCTGGCGTGGTTGGTCAGAGCTTTTATGGCTTCATCCGCAAAATTCGAGAGGTCGGCATCCTCGATCCTGTATCTATATATGTCGTCATTAGGTTCTGAGGTATTGGCGAGGAGATCTGTGAGCTCCACGAGTTTGGCGTTGGCGTCCTCTATGTAGCCGAGCTGTTCCTCCCGGTCGGATTCGGATATGGCATTGCGCAGATTCTCCGTCGCCCATTTTATGTGGGTGAGAGGAGTACGGAATTTATGTGTTACGGTTGTTATGAATTCATGCTTCAAGAGCTCGCCCTCGCGGAGTTGCTGCCAGATGAGGACCCCTATGCCCACTATGACGAGCGAAAGCACGAGGGGCGTCGCCCAGACCGGGAAGTCGGGATAGGCGGAACCGATCCACTGGTTCGCCAGATCGAATACTCCTATGAGCAAGCCCACTCCCACCACTGTACCCGCGTACAAAAAGGCTTTTTTTGCCACGACTCTGATATTCAATAGCTCATATCTGAAGATCGCGTACACAAAGGGGATGGCGAAGAAAATAGGGAACAGCATGCCCCAGATCGGGTCGAACTGTATGTCATAAGTGAGCAGTGTCGGCACTATGCCGAAGACCCAGCCGAGCAAAAATGATATGGCAAAATAAAGATAGTGCTTTCTCTGCGTCTTGTCGGTTCCTGATCGAGCGGCTCGAAAGAGCTCATACACGGAAAGAGCTGGTATGACTATCTTGAATATCAGGTTGAAAGCCCAATGCAGTGTGCCTGGGGTGTAATAATTTGGGAAGTACATCTTCGGCACGGGCATGCCGATGAAGGTGTCTGGAAATGCCAGGAAGACGGCGGCGAAGACCAGTCCGACCGCATAGAAGAATATGATGAAGCCCTTCCTAGACTTGTCTTTGTCCAGGATGGCCATGGCGCAGTGATAGTTCACAGCGGCGATGAATATGATGATGATATTCCACATCAGGATGCTCCGGGATAACGATGCATCTGTCACGCTTACGCCTATGAGGTTAGAGAGTATGGCGATGAGCGCGCCGAGCATCGTAAGCCCCAGGGTCACATTCACTGTCTTGCGGTGGTCCTTGAGCAGTACGAATATGCCCAAGACCATCATGACGATGGCAGAAAATACTCCTACGACGTCGTGGAGGACGAGATGCACTAATTTACTTTATCCCGAGAGTGGAACGGATCTTTGACTCATCAAAACCTACAACAATAGTTCCGTTTATGTCGATGACTGGCACGCCCATCTGTCCCGTCTTGTCTATCATCTCCTTTCGGCGCTCCAGGTCAGTCGCTACATTGAAATCCTTGTAATCAAGACCATTAGATTTGAAAAAGCTCTTGGCCATATTGCAATAGACGCAAGTGGGGGTCGAATAGACGGTGATGTTCTTCATATATTGATATTGTAAGACGTTATAATTTAGGCTGACCTTATTAAAGCAGTATAATAGCATCCGTTTTTCCAGAAAATCAAGCCCCAGGTGTGGATTTTTCGTGATATAATATTCCACGGCCCCATGGAATATCTTCATTTTTTCTCTGCTTTGCGAGATACGGTCGTAGCTTTTGCCGTGGGCGGCGGATACGTCGCCCTTTTCCTCGTACTCTTTCTTGAGGGAATGCCGCTTCTCGGCATCGCTATCCCTGGCCATGTGGCCGTAATATCCGGTGGCTTTTTGGCGGCAACTGGCGTTTTGAATTTCCTCTGGGTGGTCGTGCTATCTTTTACGGCGGCCGTCCTCGGTGACTATGTGAGCTACCTCCTCGGCAGGATGTTCGGCTGGCCTCTCATCGAAAAGTTGAGGCCGTTCTTTTTCATATCCGAGTCGGTCATAACGAAAGCCCGCGACTTCCTGGGAGCCCATACTGGCAAAGCCTTGTTCCTGGGCCGATTCAATCCGGTCACTCGCGGACTCATGCCATTCTTCGTTGGAGCAAATCATATGCCGGTGAAGAAATTCTGGGTCTGGAACAGCATAGGCGCGTTTGTCTGGGTCTTAAGCTCTGTGGTCGCCGGCTATGCACTGGGCCTAGGGTTCCATGCCATCGCTGGTTTGACAGGGAAGGCGCTGGTCATAGCTGTCATTTCCGGCATACTCATCATATGGGGCTACAAGTTCGTCAATGCCCGTTTCCATATATTCAAGCGCTATGAGCTTTTCATTCTTGGCCTCAATCTCGCCTCTATTCTCATACTATTTAGAATGATCGAGGACGCATTTTCAGCCGCGCCATTCATGGCGGCCTTTGATCTTTACGTGAATGTATCTATCAATGAATTTATCCTCCGCGATCTTGGCAAATCGCTGGTCGTCGCTGCTTCGTGGATAAATGCTCTGGGCGGGACAGTGATGATGGCCGTATTCACGCTGGTCGGCGCCATCGTCCTGCTTTCTCACAGGAAATGGCGCTCGGTGGCCATACTGCTCCTGTCCATGGGATCGACGGCACTTCTTGTCGGTCAGATCAAGGAATTCATATTGAGGATACGTCCAGAGAATCTCGTGACCATCGAGGCCCCCGGACTGATAAATTTTCTTTTTGACAACGCTTCCAAGTTCATCGAACCGAGCTTTCCATCCGGTCACGCGGCCTTCGCGGCGGCGTTCTTCGTCGCTGTCGCATATCTCGCCGCTCCTAGGATCAAATCATGGATAAGGAGAGAGCTTTTCATAGTCGTTTCGGTCATTCTCGTCCTGGCGATAGGCATATCGCGCCTAGTCGTCAGCGCCCATTGGGCATCTGATGTCGTCGCCGGTTGGGCGCTCGGAGTGTTCTGTGCTACGGCTTCTGTATTGCTGGTGAGATACCTCGGTACGCTCGTAGCTGGAATCGTGGGAACTCTTGAGTTTAAGGGAAAATCAAAGGAGTGATCGGCCAGTCATCGAGCTGGGCTTCTTTAGGCCGAGGAGGGCCAGGATCGTAGGGGCAAGGTCGGAAAGTCCGCCGTTGGATATTCTGGATGAAGCGTCAGTCAGTATGCACGGAACCAGGGAAGTCGTATGCGATGTATGCCTGGTCCCTGTTATCGGGTCTATATTCATCTCGGCGTTGCCATGATCGGCGGTGATGATGGCTATGCCGCCTTTTTCTTCTAGCGCTTCGACGACTCGTCCAAGCTCTGTATCGACTGTCTCGACAGCTCTCACTATGGCCGGCACGTTGGCGGTATGGCCGACCATGTCAGCATTGGCGAAGTTTATGAAAATGAAGTCCTGCCGTCCGCTCCTAATCTCTTCTATGGCCTTGTCGGCTATCGCCTCGGCTCGCATCTCTGGGGCCTCGTCGTGAGTCTTCACGTCTTTGCGGCTCGGAAGCATAATGTCAGTCTCGCCATCATAAGGCTTGTCCTGTCCGCAGTTCAGGAAATAAGTGGCATGCGGGAATTTCTCTGTCTCCGCTATGCGTGCCTGATGCATGCCGGCTAGGGCTATCTCGCCCCCGAGGGTGGCCTGGGTTTTCATGGGTGGAAAGGCGATGGTGCAGGTGAAGTCCTGGCAGTATTCGGTGAGCGTCATGAAAAGGATATTGTTCTCCTTGGGCAGGCCGAGCATCTTCTCGGAGAGCATGCGCGCGCGATCGGCGCGGAAGTTGAAGAAAAGGACGCCGTCGTTCTTGCCTATGGCGCAGCCGAGACCCTCTGGTGTCGTGCACACGGCGGGCAGGAGGAGCTCGTCATTCTTGCCTTCCTCATATTGTGCTTTGAGATAGGCAGAGGGTTTGATCTCACAGATGTTGCCTTTGCACTCGAACATGGCCTGCTCGACTTTGGCCAGGCGATCCCAGTTGTTGTCGCGGTCCATGGCGTAGTAGCGCCCGGATATGGTCGCGATGAAGAAATTCGGTCCGAGCTCGTCTATGACTGCTTCAAGCTCCTTTATGTATTCGGATGCGCTCTGGGGAGGTGTGTCGCGACCGTCGGTGAAGACGTGTATGGCGACTTTTGGTACGCCTTTGCTCTTGGCTAAACGCAGGAATGCGTAGAGGTGCCTCTGATGGCTATGGACCCCGCCGGGCGATACCAAGCCCTCTACGTGGAGAACAGAACTGTGTTTTTTGACATGGTCGAAGAGCGTCAGGAATGCCGGATTCCGGTCGAATTCTCCGCTTTCTATGGCTTTGTCTATCCTCACAAGGTCAGTGTCGGCAGGTCTCCCAGCCCCTATGGTCATATGTCCGACCTCGCTATTGCCCATCTGGCCTTCAGGGAGCCCTACGGCATCGCCGGAGGCCTTTAGCAGAGAATGAGGGCATCTCTGCCAGAGCGAATCGAAAAACGGATTTTTTGCCGCTGATATGGCGTTGTTATCTTTGTCCTCGCGATAGCCCCAGCCGTCAAGAATGATCAGCATCACCGGTTTTTTCATGGCGGCAATTGTATCATTTTTTGCCCCAAAAGCCGAATTTTGACGGATAGAGTCTGGCGAGCACGGTCCTATAGCCTCCATTGCCCTTGCTTTCGAAATCCTTGATTTTCTTGCGTATCTTTGCGGCGGTAGTGGAGCTAAGCCCGTAATTTTTCTCAATCTGCTTATGGGGCACTCCATCGGCGAGCATGTAGGCGGCATAAAGATTATTTTTGCACCTAGTTATTTGTCTGTCTGAGAACAGGTCTTTTAAAAGCTTAGAGATTTCATTGCGGTCCTTTAATGCTAAGAAGGCTTTCAAAAGCATTTCTCCTCTCTTGTCAGTGAATATCTTATCGAGCTGCGCAGCTTCTTTCTCAAAAGCTTCCGGATCCTCCATCATTTTTTGGATCTCCAAGACTTCGGGGTCCCATAGATTAACTTCCATGTTTTTTGCGGGTGATAGCGTGTGGGAGTGGGGGGGGAGGGGAGAGAGAGTGTTCTCCCCGCAGGACCCTTTACTGTAGTAAAGGGTCTCGCCACCGGAAGGGTGACTCGGCACGGCTCTCGCGGCTGGGCTCTCGACCGCACCACCTATTTATAATCTGTTAATTTCGACCCTATTGTTAATTAAAATTATTAATTGAAGTAAATCTTACTAGGTAGCAACAAAAAAACGCCCACGGCGCTTTCTAAGTACTTCTAAGCAGTAAAGCCCGCCGGAGCGGACCAAACTGCCATAGGGTAGGCTCAAAGTGGGGGAATGAAGCTGAAAATTTAAAGTGGGACAAGATGCGGTCTAGGACCAGCGATACTTTTGCGTCCCGAGTGAATTGTTTAAGTTTCTTTCCCTAACGCACTTCCGAACCTGTGTCTATTTTCGCTCATATGCCAAAAAAGTCAACGCTAGAGCCACCCTTCTTTCGTGGAAAAACTGTGTACAACACCAAAAATACTGTGCACTAAATTTTTATGACACAGAATTTTCCACTTTGACCATAGGTCTGGCCTATATCTTGAACATGCCACTTCCGGCGTAGATAGCCTTGGAGCCGAGCTCTTCTTCGATGCGCAGGAGCTGATTGTATTTGGCGATGCGGTCAGTTCTCGAGAGAGACCCTGTCTTTATCATGCCAGCGCCGCTACCTACTGCGAAGTCGGCTATCGTAGAGTCCTCGGTCTCGCCGGAGCGGTGAGAAATGATGGAAGAATAGCCCGCTTTCCGGGCGAGGGCTATGGAATCCACAGTCTCGGAGACAGTACCTATTTGATTCAGTTTGACCAGGATCGAATTCGCGGTCTGTTTTTCTATACCCATGCCTAGCCTATCAATGTTGGTTACGAACAGATCGTCGCCGACGAGCTCGATCTTGGTGCCGAGGGCCTTGGTCAAGGCATGCCAGCCATCCCAGTCGTCTTCGGATAGTCCGTCCTCGATGGAGACGATCGGGTATTTTGAGACTAGGCTCTCATACCATGCGACCATGTCGGCTGATGAGAGTTTCCTGTTCTCCCGCGGGAGCCCATAAAAGCCGTCCTTGTATAGCTCCGTGGCGGCGCAGTCCAAAGCCAACGATATCTGTTTGCCGGGAGCATAGCCAGCTTTCCCTATGGCCTCCAATATAACCTCTATAGGCGCTTCGTTCGAAGGCAGGGAAGGAGCGAAACCTCCCTCATCACCGACCAAAGTCGAAAGCCCTCTGTCGTGCAGGATCTTTTTCAATGAATGGAATACCTCGGTGCCCGCTCGCAGGGCGCTGCTGAAATCCTGAAAGCCGTGCGGCACCACCATGTATTCTTGAAGGTCGGCCGAATTCTCGGCGTGCTTGCCGCCGTTCACTATATTCATGAGAGGAACAGGCAGAAGCGTCCTCGGCTTTTCTGGGAAGAGCTGGTTGAAATAAACATGCAATGACTGTCCGGCTGCATGAGCCGAGGCTCTGGAATAGGCCATGGAAATCCCGAGGATGGCGTTGGCGCCTAATTTGCTCTTATTCTTCGTTCCGTCTATCTCTATGAGCTTGTCGTCTAACGATCTCTGATCGAATCCCTTGCCCTGGACATGGTTCGCTATCAGCGTATTCACGTTCAAGACGGCATTCTGGACGCCCTTGCCGCCGTAACGCTTGCCGCCGTCGCGTAATTCTACCGCCTCGTGGCTTCCGGTCGACGCCCCCGATGGCACGGCTGCTCGGCCGAACGCGCCGCCATCCAAGGTGATGTCAACTTCCACTGTCGGATTGCCCCTCGAGTCCAAGATCTCTCTCGCTCGCACTGATTTTATTTTTTGCATAAGCCAATATTAGCATATCGGATTTCCTGTAACAAAAAACAAGTCTGTATGCTAACATCTCGACATGGATAAAAAAGAAACATCATGGGGCAAGGTGGCCGAATGGTATGATGAGCTTTTGGAGAATTCTCCGGACTCATTTCAGGCGAAAGTGATATTGCCGAACATCACCCGCATCCTCGACCTCAAGCCGGGCATGAAGGTCATAGACGTGGCTTGCGGCCAAGGCTTCTTCTCCAGGGTTTTCGAACAGCAGGGCGCTTCTGTCACTGCGAGCGATATCTCAAGCGAGCTTGTTTCCGCAGCCGTGAAGAAATCTCCGTAGACTATCTCATATCATGTCGCTCCGGCTGACGCGCTCGCATTCGCGGCATCTAGCACATACGATGTGGCCGTGGTGATCCTCGCTCTCCAGAACATAGAAAACTTTGCCGGCACGATCGCCGAATGCTCGCGCGCGCTCAAAAAGGGCGGTCGTTTCGTTATCGTTCTCAATCATCCGGCCTTCAGGATCCCTCAGCGCTCCTCGTGGGAATGGGATGACCGAGCTGGGAAGCCTGGACAGACGACTGGCAGGCAGTTTCGCCGCATAGACTCATACCTGTCTGACGACAGGATGGAAATAGACATGACGCCGGGCGAACCAGATGTCCGCAAGAAAAAGAAGACCATGACATTTCACCGATCTCTGCAGGCTTATTTCAAAGCTCTCAATAAGGCCGGTTTTGCCGTAACGCGCCTCGAGGAATGGATCTCCCATCGCAAATCCCAAAAAGGCCCGCGTGCCGCGGAAGAGGATCGTATCAGAAAGGAGATACCGATGTTCCTTTTGTTGGAGGCGACTAAGAGCTAGTTCGTATCCTTTATGAGGAGCGACGGTATGACAGCTACGAGCGCCACGACACCCACCGCGATGAAGACATAGCTACTGGTCGTAAAGACCAACGCCAGACCAGTGATGAGAGGCGCGAAGAAATACGCCATAGGCCTGGTCACCCGGAACAATCCCAGGGCGGCGCTGTCTCTAGGGGATACGGTTTTGAAGAAATAGGTCTCCATCATTATCTCCGCAGCCGCCGCGCCTATACGGGTCATAAATAGCGCGATCGCCCAGACTAGCACGCTCGTCGAGGTTATGAAGGCTAGAGCGACCGTGGCGATGCCCATCACCCCGAAGCCGATGGCCATGATCTCTTTTTCCCCATATTTCCTGTCAGCCAGCTTGCCGAGCGGATATTGCGTGAGCGGAAAGGCGATGAGCATGACGGTCAGGATGATGCCAATATTGCCCCAGCTGAAGTCCATGACTTGATTGAGATATATCGGGCTATAGACGACCATCCAGGCATAGAACACTTGCAAGATGAAATTGGCGATGAATAGCCAGATCCAGCTGCGGTTGTGAGAGACGTGCTTCATGAGTTGCCAAGGCGACAGATGTATGTAGTTAGGGTCGGCGAACTTCGGGAAATTCTTGAAGACCAAGTAGAGGAGCGGGAAGAGCATGGCCAGAGCCGCAACGTAAGTATTCTTGAAATTGTCGCCGTCTATGAGCATGCTGCCGATGAGCGGCCCGACTACCCAGGAGGCGTTCAAAGTAGCAGTGTAGAGGCCACGAACGGCTCCGACGTGATCGCTCGCCGTGTAGCCCTCCAGGAATATGTCCATCGCCAGGCCGATGAGCGACACCACTGCCATCTGCAGGACGAAAATGATCGCGATGATCGTGGAATCAGTGAATGAAATAAGACCGTAGAAAAGGAACATCTGTACGAGGATGAGCCAGAGTGTGAACGTATAATTGCCGGCGCGCCTGATGATCCCAGGTGCGAACAGAAAGCCCAATATGGATACTGCCGCCCCGGCCATATATATGAAGCCCACTGTCCTCGCATCCGCGAAGAGGCTTAGGTAGCTGGAGTTAGAATACATCGGTATGACTATGTGCAGAGTGAATATGAAGCCGATGATGGCTACCGTATATATCATATGGGTCTTCGTGGGGATGTGAGTTGTCATGGTCTGAATTATATGCTAAAGTCGTTTTTATGAAAAAGGATATCCATCCGAAAGACTATAGGAAGGTCATCTTCTCCGACAACTCGAGCGGGGCAAAATTCCTGATCAATTCGACCATCGCCTCCAAGGAGACGGCCAAATGGACTGACGGCAAGGAATACCCGGTGCATTTCGTCGAGATCTCCAGTGCCTCGCATCCTTTCTATACCAACCAGGAGAAGATCGTCGACACCGCCGGACGCGTCGAGAAGTTCAAGGTCCGACAATCAAAATCTACCGCGGCAAAAGCCAAGAAGGTGTAGATCATGAATCTGGACGAATATAAAAACAATCCAAAGACCGCCTTCCTGGCGAGTACTTATGAGAAGCTCCTCACGGACGAAGCTGAGACGCGCGCCATGGCCGAGAAAGATCCGAGCATGAAGGAGCTCGTAGAAGCCGACCTGGCTTCCATCCTCGATCAACAGAAGTCCATCCTTGCTGACATGGATGCCATTTTTGCCAACGACAAAGAAGAGGACGAGAAGCCAAATGAGATCATTCTAGAAATACGCGCTGGCGCCGGCGGCGACGAGGCAGCGCTCTTTGCCTCCGAGCTTTTCAATATGTACAAGAAGTACGCGGACTCTAAGGGCTGGGCTAACAAGATCGTCGATGAATCCAAGAACGACCTCGGCGGCTACAAGGAAGTCTCGATGGAGGTAAAAGGCCTCGGCGTCTATGACGACCTGCGCTGGGAGACGGGCGTGCATCGAGTCCAGAGGGTTCCAGAAACAGAGAAGTCAGGTCGCATCCATACTTCTACGGCGTCGGTCGCCATCATGCCTATCCGCAAAAAATCAAAGCTAGTTATTTCACCTGCCGACATCACCGGCGAGTTCTCTCGCGCTGGCGGCAAGGGCGGTCAGAACG
>ERZ1292625.3679-Hain-H41-01um-R1-3679-length-12161-cov-4_pt1 | contig 12161 bp, 15 predicted proteins | sample MGYA00564400_ERZ1292625 | MGnify/ENA primary metagenome ERZ1292625 (study PRJEB36523, sample SAMEA6512639) | groundwater metagenome | collected 2019-01-08 | study: AquaDiva: Metagenomics assemblies of 32 groundwater samples
CGGTGTTCGTGCGAAGGCACGAGATGTAAAAAGAAAAGCTGAGATATCAAGTATGGGAAGACTTATTACAACATCTTGTTATTTACCAGATGCAGGGGCGGGTACGTATGATATTGTAGATTTAGTTGCAGAGTTATTGATTAAAAAACCTGAGTATGCAAAATGGCTTTCGGAAGTGCCGACAGATCCTGCTGCCCCGAATCCGGAAACAGCATCTTTGTATATGTATACAGTAAATTCAAATGGTAAATGCGCTTTATATACAAATCTTGAAAGGGACGTTGAAGCTGTAACACTAACAAGCATTAATGTACCTACTGCAGGTGGAGGGACTGGGGTTTTAAATGCTAGTACAGAAGGGTGGAATGGTTCAACTAAGTACTTTCAAGTTTCTAATTAACAATAATACAAATCCAATGCCAACATACGAAGAAGAAAAAAAGGAATACGAAAATAAAAAAAGGTTAGAGCAAGAAGAGGAAGAAAGAAAAAGAAAGGAAGACGAAGAAGAAGCTGATAGAAGAAGAAATGAAGATTAATAAAAAAAATGGCCACCTCTTGGAGGTGGCTTTTTAGGTTTGTTATTGGTTTTTGAGATTAATAAATAGCTCAATTTCTCCGAATCGGATCGTTTTCCCTTCGCTTGTGCTGAGGAAGACGTGGTTGGATGTGCCGAGCATTGGATATCTGAGAATTGCCTCTGGCGATCATGTCTTGATTACCGAGTGCTTCTCCTGCTGCAAGTCTTTTTTCTCCAGACTTGCGCATGTTTTTTTGGCCCACTTCATTGTGGGGTGAGCTATGACGTGACATAGTATTTATGAGTTTGGTGAACAAATTTATTATCTACCAGATAATAGGTTTTATAGAGTATTTTGTCAATTTTAATAATTATCCAAAAAATGTTAGAATTTATTGATATATGATCGAAGTTAAAAATTTAAGGAAGACGTTTAATTATAAAGGCAAAGAAATAGTAGCTGTCGATAATGTAAGTTTTTCTATCTCTCAAGGCGAGTCTGTGGCTTTTATCGGTCCGAACGGTGCCGGTAAGTCTACTACGATAAAAATGCTTACAGGAATACTTTGGCCTACAAGCGGTAGTGTTTCAATCTTAGGTTTTTCTCCGCAAGAAGATCGTAAAAAGGTTGTAAGTCAGATAGGTGCAGTTTTTGGACAAAGGAGTAATTTGCTACCAAATCTTCCTGCGGTGGACACTTTGAGTTTGTTTGGTGTGATGTACGGACTTTCAAAAAAAGAAATAAAAGAAAGAATAAATTATATAGAAGATACTCTTGAATTACATTCTTTTAAAAATCAACCAATTCGTACATTGTCTCTTGGACAGAGAATGAAAGTAGAGATAGCTTGTGCCTTGATTCATAATCCAAAAATATTGTTTTTAGACGAGCCTTCTATTGGACTGGATATTATTGCAAAGCAAATACTTCGAGAAACACTCCTTCATTTAAGAACGAAACACAATATGACTATATTTCTTACTTCGCATGATGTAGGGGACATAGAGGCTATTTGCGACAGAACAATCATCGTAAATCACGGAAAGATAGTAGTAGATGAACCTACTAGCGAACTTCATAAGCTTATAGATAAAGAAAAACACGTAGAAGTACGAGGACCGTCGCTTGAAGACGTATTAGTAAATATTTATAAACAATAAATAAAATTTGATGTACAAAGGTTTATATTATATTTATATAGTTGCAAAAAATACAGTAGAGAACAAAAATAAGTTGATTTTTCAAATGATAAATCACACTCTTTTTCTTTTGTTTAGTTTGTTTTTGTATAAAAATGTTTATGAAATATCTCCAGGCTTAAAAGAAAAAATTCCCTTTGTAAATGCAATATGGAGTATGTCTATTTACTTTGTGGTTTTTTGGTTAGCTTTGAGAAATATTGAAAGAAGTTTTAGAGATGACATAAAAACAGGGAATATTGAATTGTATTTATTACGTCCTATAAATTATGTTTGGCAGAAAGTTTTTATTCAAATAGGACAAGGCTTGATTCCTTTTTTTGTTTCTTTAACTTTAGCTGTAATTATAAATTATTTACTGGTTGGAATGCCTGTTGTGGGGATGTCGTATTTTGTCTGGTTTTTTGCACTTCTCGTGATATTTATTTTAAGTCAAATTTTAATGTGTCTTATATTTATTTTATGTGGACTTAGTGGATTCTGGCTTCAAAATAGTGAACCTACATACTTCGTAGTAAGTAAATTTATTATGATTTTTGGTGGAGCATGGGTGCCGGTAGCTTTTTTCCCAAAGACATTGCAAGTCATAGCTGAATTTTCTCCATTTGGAGCTTCGATGGCTCTTTCTTATGCAATGTATCCAAATTTTGCAGACAGATTTTGGATTTTAGTATTGAATATTTCTTTTTGGATTTTGTTTTCTCTTTTTTTTGTTCATTTAGTTTCAAAACGGGCTATTAAAAAATTATCAGTAAATGGATAAATTATGTTAAAAGATATTAGATACTTTGTAATACAAACGAAATTTAACATAAAAAACGCTTATGCTTTAAGGTCTGCTTTTTGGATTGGTGTAGTAAGTATGATTGTGAACAATTGTGTATTTTTCATTATATGGTCTTTATTTATGAAGAGTGTCGGTGATATAAATGGTTGGACAGGAGTGGACGTTTTTGGAATGCTCGGAGTATCAATGTTTATTTATGGTATTACTTTTGGATTTTTTCATGGAGTAGTAGATCTACCTCAGATGATAGTAAGGGGTAGTTTTGATAATGTCTTGATTTCTCCCGTTAATTCGTTTTTTAAATTAGCTACATCTTCTTTTTTGGTTACTGCATACGGTGATTTATTGCTTGGGGCTGTTGTTTTTTTGAGTTACGGTATTTATCTTCAATTTAGTTTATATACTTGGTTACTTTATGTTTTGGCTATTATCTTTGGAGCAATAGTATTTCTTTGTATTCGTTTATTGTGTTCTTTAATTTCTTTTTTCATATATGATGGCGATAATATTTCAAATCAATTATTTGAAATATTCCTCCGCCCAGGTCTTTATCCAGGAGCAATTTTCCCAATAAAATTGAAAACTTTCTTTATGACTTTAGTTCCTGCATTGCTTACTAGTGCTATCCCGGTAGATATTATAAAAACAAATTCATTAAAACTTTTATCTTTAAGTTTACTTGTAACATCTATTTGGATACTAATAACATTTTTGGTATATAAAATAGCTTTGAGAAGATATGAGAGTGGTAATCTTTTAAGATAAATTTTGAATATATATTATATCTTTATACTTTGATGTGTTAAAATATATTCATAATTTATATGCGGAAACATAAGATGAAAAAAATATTACTGGCAGTTTCTGACAAAGCTTATTCTCGTGCACTTTCTTTAAAATTACAGAATGCTAAATATGAAGTACTAACAGTACCAAACGGCGAAGAAGCATTGCTCGAGATATGGAGAAATGAATTTGACTTACTTTTGTGTGATTTGGTAATGCCTAAGACCAACGGTTTTGAGGTTCTAGAAGAACTGAAAAAGCAAGATAAAAAAATACCTGTTATCATCTTGATGAATATCTTTCAAGAGGAAGATGAAAAAAAGGTAAAAGATTTAGGAGCACTAGATGTGTTTATAAAAGCAGACGTGACAATCCTTGAAATTATTAATAAAATTAAAGAAATACTAAATTAAAATTTTTATATGAAATATACTCAAGATAAAATTATCGAAGTTCTACTTTCTGGTAATTATATGAGTGAAGAAGATTTGAAGAAAGCCAAAGATTCTTTGACTGTTAGTCGTGAATCAGTATTAGATTATCTATTAAATGAAGAAATAGTAAATAAAAACATTATTGGACAAGCTTTGGCGGAGTCTTTAGCTGTTCCTTATTCTGATCTTGATGCGAACGCCCCAGAAGTAGACCATGTGTTTCGAATTACGGAGAAAGTAGCTCAAAAATTTAGAGTTGTTTTTATGAAGCAATCTGGTGAGGATATCATTATAACCACAGATGATCCGTTACAAGAAAATTTAAAAGAAGAACTTGAAAAGATTTTTCCAAATAAAAATATAAAAATTACCTTTTCTCTTCCAGAAGATATCGACAATATTTTATCTTTCTATCAGTCAGATTTAGATACAAAATTTATTCAAATTATTAGTGAAAAAAAACAAATTGCACCCGAAGTTCTTTTGGCTATATTTGATGATGCTGTTTCACTACGTGCATCAGATATACACTTTGAACCTAGAAATACAGATGTGTTGATACGTTTTAGGATAGATGGAGTTTTGCGTGATGTTGCCAAACTTCCAAAAGAACAATACGAGAACGTATTAAACCGTATAAAAGTACAAAGCGGCATTCGTCTTGATGAACATTTTGCCGCACAAGATGGAGCAATGCAATCTAAAAATAATGGTATAACTGTCGACCTTCGTGTTTCTGTCGTACCTACGGTAGAAGGAGAGAAGGTAGTACTTCGAGTACTTAGCTCTTATGTGCAAGGACTAGTGTTGAGTGAATTAGGTCTTTCTCATAGAGATAATTTAATCCTTGAAGAAATAGCAAATAAACCTTTTGGTATGATTGTTGTTACTGGTCCTACCGGTTCTGGAAAAACCACTACTTTGTATGCTCTTTTGAAAATTTTAAATAAATCTGATGTAAACATTACAACAATTGAGGATCCTGTTGAGTATAAAATGAGTGGGGTAAATCAGATACAAGTAAATTCTGTTACAGAGCTTACTTTTGCTAAAGGTCTTCGTTCTATTGTAAGACAAGATCCAGATATAATTTTAGTTGGTGAAATTAGAGACAATGAGACAGCGGAAATTTCGATAAATGCTTCTTTGACAGGACATCTATTACTATCGACTTTTCATGCTTCTGATGCATCTGTAACCATACCCCGTATGCTTGATATGGGAATTGAACCATTTTTATTAGCATCTACTTTAGAACTTATTGTCGCTCAACGTTTAGCTCGTAAAATATGCAGTCATTGTAAACAAAGTATTACATTGAGTGCGCATGATATAGAAAAAATGAATGATAATCTTAAAGAATATTTTAAATATGATGAATATACTTTATATGAAGGTCGTGGGTGTGATTTTTGTGGAGATTCAGGGTACAAGGGACGTGTAGCTTTATTCGAAATGATTCGGATGACACCAGAGTTGCAGGAGTTAGTTTTAAAACACCCGTCTAGTCAAGAGATATGGGAACTGGCACAAAAACAAGGCTCTGTCTCTTTGTTTGAAGATGGAGTAGAAAAAGTAAAAAATGGAATGATAACAATCGCTGAATTGCTACGTGTTGCTGATCCTAAAAAAAGGATTAAAAATCAATAATGCAAAATTTACAAGAAAAAATAAATAATATTGCTAAAACTTTTTTCCCTCGTTTTGGAATAGGAAAAGAAGTTGATTATTTTGTGGAAAATCTGGCATCACTTTTGTCTGCTGGTATTCCTGTGTTAAATGCCCTTGACTCTATGAGTATGGAAATTCGTTCTCTAAAATTAAAAAAGATAATTAAACAAATTGCTAAAGATGTCGAAGATGGTGTTTCTCTGTCTTCTGCATTAGAAAATTCAAGATTATTTAGTGCAAATATAACTATATTGTTACGTATGGGTGAACAGTCAGGAAGATTGGTTGAAAATTTAAAGATTATTGCTATCCAAGAGCAAAAGAAAAGAGTATTGAATTCTAAGATACGTTCTGCTGCAATGTATCCAGTATTCGTGCTTTCGCTTACTTTATTTGTTGGTATTGGTATTGCTTGGTTTATCCTTCCAAAACTAGCAACTGTATTTTCTCAATTAAAAGTGCAACAACCAACTATTACGAAAATACTAATAGGTTTTGGGCAATTTTTAAATAACTATGGTGGTGTAGCGATACCAATTTTTATTTTACTGTTTATAAGTATTATTTTTTTCTTTTTCTTCTTTCCAAAAACAAAATTTCTCGGTGAGTATTTTTTATTCATTTTACCCGGAGCAAAAACTTTATTGAAACAAGTAGAAATAACTCGTTTTAGTTATGTTTTAGGGACACTTTTGTCTGCAGGTATTTCCCCAACAGAAGCATTGAATTCTATCGCTCATGCTACTTCATTTAGAAGATACCGCGATATGTATTTGTTCCTAGCTTCCAGTATCAATGAAGGTAACTCATTTAAAAAAAGTTTTCTTTTATATAAAAATATAAATAAACTTATTCCTCCTTCTGTGCAACAACTCATAGTAGCAGGTGAGCAGTCAGGGTCACTTTCTTTAACTCTTGGAAAGATAAGTGAGACATATGAATTAAAAACTGACACAACAGCGAAAGATCTGACCGTTATGCTTGAACCAGTTTTATTAGTAATCGTATGGCTCGGAGTTGTTGCTGTGGCAATGGCAGTTATTTTACCTATTTATAGTTTGGTAGGGCAGTTAAATTCTTAAATATGTTTAGAACTTTTCGTAAAAAAAATGCAGGATTTACTTTACTCGAAATGCTTTTGTCTGTTTCTGTTATTGCAATTTTGACTAGTATTGGCACACCTGTATACCAATCTTTCCAAGTTAGAAATGATTTAGATGTTTCTACTGCTACTTTAGTTCAAAATTTACGAAGAGCTCAAATTCTTGCTTCTGCTTCCTCTTTTGATATTAATTGGGGGGTTCATGTAGAGGTGGGAGCCATAACTTTATTTAAGGGTACCAGTTTTTTGACGAGAGATAATACTTATGATGAAATTTTTGAATTATCACCAAGTATAACTCCTTCTGGTTTGACGGATATTGTTTATCAAAAATTTACAGGAAAACCTAATATAACAGGAGATATTATTTTAAGTTCTAATATAAATGAAATACGAACAATCACAATCAATGAAAAAGGTACAATATCATTCTAACCAATCTGGTTTTTCTAGTATGGAAGTTTTACTTTCGGCTACTGTTTTTACCTTACTTGTGAGCGCTCTTATTGGTGTTTATTTGTATGGAGAAGAGTCTACTAGTTTAGCTGGATCTCGAGCTCGAGCTACGATGTTAGCAAAAGAAGGAGTAGAAGCTGTCCGAAATATTCGTGATGCTGGTTTTATAAATATTCCTGATGGGACATACGGACTTTCAACAGCAGGGAATCAATGGAATTTAAATGGCTCGAGTGATGTTTCAGATATTTTTACTCGCTCTATAACCATAAAGACAGACGCAGCAAATAAAAAAAGTATTACTTCTTCAGTTGCTTGGCAACAAAATGCTCAAAGAGCTGGTTCTGTGGAAATAGTCACACGTTTAAATAATTGGATTCGTGCAGGGATAGGTGATTGGTCAATACCAATTCAACAAGCTTCCATAAACATACCAGGCAATAATGACGGTATTAAAATACAAGTTGAAAATAATTTTATATATATGATACGTAATGGTGGTGTACCAAATTTTATTATTATAGATGTTTCAAATCCTGGAGCTCCTTTTATAACTGGATTTTTAGCTTTAGCAGGTATTCCTACAAATATAATCGTTTCTGGAAATCATGCGTATGTTTCAAACATTAACAATACAGAAGAGATGCAGATTATTGATATTACAAATAAAGCAGCTCCTGTTGTTGTAGGTGTGTTTAATGCAGTTGGAAATGCTGATGGTCGTGGTGTTTATATTTTAGGCAATAACGCATATCTCACAAGATTGAGTAGTGTAGATAATGAATTTATTATCATAGATGTATCTGTGCCAAATTTACCTGTACTTACAGGTTCTGTAAATTTAAATGCGAATGGAAATGAGGTAGTAATATCTGGAAATTATGCTTATGTTGCTACAAGTGACAATATTCAAGAAATGAAAGTAGTAGATATTGCAAATCCTGGAGCGCCGTTTGTTGCTGCTGGACTCAATCTTCCAGGGAACAATGATGCTTTGACCGTGACCCTTGCTAATACTAAAGTCTACCTTGGTCAAGGTAATAATCTTTACGTAGGAGATGTTGCAAACCCTCTTTTGCCAAATGTAAATGGTGTGGTGGGTGTCGGAGGACTATTAAATGACATAGCTATAAGTCTTGGAAATTCAGATACTTATGCTTATGTTGCTACAAGTGAAAATGCTAGAGAATTTAAGGTTATAGATGTTTCTATTCCAGCAGCACCAGCTATATTGGGTTTTGTAAATATGGTTGGAAATAATATTTTATCTGGAATTGCTTATGATACTGTTTTAGACAGAGCTTTTGGTGCTAGTAATTCAAATACGGAGGAGTTCGTAATTTTTGCTCCACAATAAAATGAAAATAAATTTTTTAACAAAAAAAGGTTTTACTTTGATTGAGCTTTTGCTCTATGTGTCACTTTCTTCTGTGTTGCTTATTTCAACTTCTTTTTTTATGTCTACTTTATTAGAGGCGCGTATAAAAAATCAAACAATAGCAGAAGTAGAACAACAAGGTTTACAAATAATGCAAGTCATCACTCAAACAATTCGTAACGCAGAAAGTATTAATACCCCAACACAAGGAATCATTGCAAACACTCTTTCTGTAAACACTTATGATATAAATATAAATCCAACCGTTTTTGAGGTTGTGGGTAATGTTTTACGTATCAAAGAAGGTTCTAATCCAGCGATAGATTTACTTAATTCAAAAGTAAAAATTACCGATATGAATTTTTCTAACCTTATGCGTCCAGGTACTCCAGGTTCTATAAGAGTTGAATTTGTATTATCTTATGTAAATAACATAGGCAGGAATGAATTTGATTATTCAAAGAAATTTACAAATACAGCAACATTAAGGCAACCATAATATGCGAAAAGATACTTTAAATTTAAAAAATGGATACATAACACTGATAAGTGTTCTTGTTATTAGTGCTATAAGCATTTCAGTAACTATTTCGCTTTTGTTGTTGGGTTTAGGGTCTTCGCGCACAAGCTTTGCTGTGCAACAATCAGATCAAGCAAAAGGTCTTGCTGACGCTTGTGCAGAAGAGGGGTTAGAACAAATACGTTCTGATGTGAATTTTGTAGGTAATGGTAATTTGATTTTAGGAAATGGTACTTGTACTTATAATGTTGTAAATAATGGTGGGCAAAATAGAACTATTGATGCTACGGGTACAGTAGATAGTGTAATTCGTAAGGTTTCTGTTATAATAAATGATATTAATCCATTGATAGTTGTCGTTTCTTGGCAAGAAGTGCCATAATGGAATCAATTGAGTTTTATTATAATTAATTATTTTTTATATGAATAAAATAAATAAACAAAAAGGTTTTACTTTATTAGAAATTTTGTTAGTCGTTGCGGCTATTGGAATACTTGCAGGTATTGTTATTTTGGCTATTAATCCAAACAAACAACTTGGTGAGACACGAAATGCTCAAAGAAAAGCAGACGTTAATACTATTTTGAACGCTGTTTACCAATATTCTATCGATACAGGAGTAGTTCCTGCTTCTATTACCACAACTCAAACAGAAATTTGTAAGACAGGTGGTACTTGTACTGGTTTGATTGATTTAGGTGTTTTGACTCTTAATGAAAAATATTTAGTTTCTATGCCTTTTGATCCAACTGGTGGAACTGTAAATGGAGCAGGATATGAAATAGTAAAAACAGCTAATAATAGAATAACAGTCACAGCGCCTGATGCTGAAGCTGGTGCTACTATTAGCGTTACTCGTTAAATAATTTGTTTAATTAACTTAAAAAAGTCCAATGTTATTACATTGGACTTTTTGTTTACTTGCTGTGTTTTTGTGTTCTAATTGTACTTTTTGAAATAAATGAATTTTCTTTGTGTATTAATAGATGAGAGTGAAAGTGTTAAGAGCTTTTATTCTACCATGCATGGTATTACACATAGAATCTTAAAGGAATTACTTTTATGAAAAAAATAAAAAAAAGAGTTGCTATACCTCTTGCTGCGCTCATACTACTTAGTGGAGGCGTGATCGGTGGGTATGCTAGTTTGGCTGGTGCAGAAGGCAATACTTCCAATACGAGTTTTACAGCAAAAGATACTGAAGGAGGAAGATTCAATATGGGTAGAGGTTTTGGTAAACATAGACGCGAAAATGGTGTGATGGGTAAAGTGACAGGAGTTATTAATGGAGTCATTACTGTTACTGACCGAAATGGTGCTACTTTCACTGTGAATGCTGGAAATGCAAAAGTAGAAAAAATGGTTGCGGGAACACTTGGGGATGTTGTGGTAGGGGACTCTATTGGCGTGCATGGTGCTGTATCTGGGAATACGGTTACGGCAGTACGTATAATGGACGACTTGCCATTCAACCCTCCTAATCCATAAAATAATAAATAAACCTAACAAATAATAATTTCGACTTACAAAACCTCTTAGAAATAAGAGGTTTTGCTCTTTTGAAATAAAAAACTTGTTTAGGTGTATTATTAAGTAAATGAACAAAGACGATACTGATATTACTGACGAGAGCATTGTGATGCTTGTGCAGAAAGGCGACAAAGAAGCCTTTGGTCTTTTGGTTGATCGTTATCAAAACAAACTCGCTCGATATGGAAGGAAATTCTTAAGTAGAGTAGAAGATATTGAAGATATGGTACAAAACGTCTTCATCAGTGCTTATGAAAATATTCAAAACTTTGATGTGACACTAAAATTTAGTTCTTGGATTTACAGGATAGCACACAACACTTTTGTAAATGCATTACGAAAGAATACAAAAAGCTTCCTTACTATCGACTTTGACACACTGCTTTCTCACCCGGTGTACGATGATCCAGATATAAAGGAACGTGAACAGAAGGAAATGAGGGTATTGATAGATCAAGGGCTTGAAGATATTTCTTCAAAATATAGAGAAGTATTAGTCCTTCATTATCTAGAGGAAATATCATATAAAGATATAGCAGAGATACTTCAAGTTCCGATAGGAACAATAGGTATTAGAATAAAAAGAGCCAAAGAAGCTCTTCGTGAAAAGATCGATCAGAAAAAAATTTAGATAATATATAAATAATATGGAAAAAGAAGAAACACAGATCAATATAAAAGATAAAATATTAAATGAAATACAGTCAGGCGATATTTCGATGCGACCACGTTTCCAATTTACATTGAGATTAATAGCATTATCTGCTCTTACTTTTTTCATTCTACTTATTTCAGTTTTTATACTAACTTTTATTTCTTTTAGTGCGCGTATTAGCCATCATGATGAATTACTAGGTTTTGGTTTTCGTGGTTTTCTGGCTTTCTTGTTGGTATTTCCATGGTTTTTTCTAATAGTAGATATTATATTAATATTCTTTCTAGAAAGATGTTTACGAAATTTTAAATTTGGTTACAGATTTCCTGTATTCTATCTTTTCCTTGTATTATTGAGCGCTGTGCTCATATTTGGTTTAGGCCTAGATAGAGGTACTTCTTTTAATGATTCTATCTTGGAAAGAAGAGAGCACTTACCTAGACCTATTGGAAATTTTTACAATCAAGCAAATCGTCCGATGATAAAAGGTGAGGGTTTATGTTTTTGTAAAATTTTAGCGATTGGAAACAAAAAATTGATAGTAGAAGACAGTAGAAAGGGTGGCACCGTTATAGATGTTTTATTACCTAATGATTTACCTTTAGAGATTTTTGAAAGTTTAACCATAGGAGATACTGTACTTATTGCAGGTCAAGAACGAGATGGTGTAATTGAAGCTTTCGGTATTCGAAATATTCCAAATATGCATCTTGAAAGATTGGAAATAAGAGAACAATCTATATACAGATAAAAATTAATGATATAATAAAAATATTATTCATTTAATAAAATTTTTATGGCTAAAGGAAATTCACATCCAAAAAAAGAAGTAAAGAAACCAAAAAAAGCAAAAAAATAAATTTTATGCTACATTAACCAAAGGTGTCAAAACCTTTGGTTTTTGTTTTATATGAAAAATACACTTACAAAAGAAGAATATGATGTTATTGTTATTGGTGGCGGAGCTTCTGGGATGATGGCTGCTGGTAGGGCTTCTGAGCTTAGTAAGAAAGTTTTAATACTTGAAAAAAACAGGTTTTTGGGAGAGAAACTAAAGATTACTGGGGGGGGACGTTGTAATGTAACAAATGCAGAGGAAGACATAAGAGTTTTTTTAAAAA
>ERZ1292625.3681-Hain-H41-01um-R1-3681-length-12156-cov-5_pt1 | contig 12156 bp, 12 predicted proteins | sample MGYA00564400_ERZ1292625 | MGnify/ENA primary metagenome ERZ1292625 (study PRJEB36523, sample SAMEA6512639) | groundwater metagenome | collected 2019-01-08 | study: AquaDiva: Metagenomics assemblies of 32 groundwater samples
AGATGATATTATCAGAATAAATATTGACAGAGATTTAGAATTTAAAGATAATAATGATAATTACAAAAGTGAGGCAACATGGTTGAGATAGGCATTTTCGATAATCCACAAAAATACCGTGAAAGTATTTTGCGTCAAACTAATTTAGTTGGTCCAGAAAAGGATAAATTAGAAGGCAAGTCCTTAATATGTGTATTTTTGACCTCATATTGTGGGGTGGGGTGTCCATTTTGTTTTTTCAAATCTCCTAATTCTAAATCAAAAGAAAACGATACTGAAAATAAATTCAGCGCAGACGGTATTGATAAATTCATTAATTTCGCGAATGATGCAAATGTTGGATACCTACAAATCTCTGGAGGCGGAGAACCATTTATAGAAAGAGAGGCACTATTAAAATGTATCGAGGAAGTTCGTGCAGACAGAATAATCCTTATAACAAGCGGCAGTTGGGCATTTAATAGATTAAATGCAGAAAAGTATTTGGCAGAAATTGAACAAGCTATAAGTAAACGGGAAACACCAGCTCGTGTTTCAATAAGGTTAAGTGTAAGTGAAGGACATAGTATACGACTGAAAGAACGCCCCTTAGTTAATTTGCTAAGCCTATTTGAAGAAAAGTATCGTGGAAATGAAAATTTCACATTACAATTAAAAACTTTTGAGGGTGACAGTACACTTGTCGATTATTTGAATGAGCATTTTAGTGGGTATTCAGCACAAGAAGAGATCCCAAATCAGTCCGACGATCGCAATATTATTAAAATAATGCCATGGAAATCGAAAATCACATTACCTTCTGGATATGAAGTTATCGTTGGAAAAGCAAGGGTTTTTGAGTCTTCACTAAAACCAAATCTTAATGATGAACAATCCATTGAGGACACCATCGAAGTCTTCGAAGAGGATTTAGAACAATCGCAAAATGATTCCCCATCAACTGTTTCTAATGCAGATGGCACTACTGGTGTAGACTGGATTGTAGAATATAATGGTAATGTATGTACTTGGCAAAATCGTGTTCAGGATAATTTACTAAATGTCTATGAAGATGGATATGACAGAGTGCTAAATGCAACAATGCAGGACCCGCTGACGCTCTCTTTTATTGAAAAGGGGGCAAAATATAGAGACCAAATAATTGGAGAGGTTTCCCCTAGAACAACTAGATTAGCAAAAGCAGTAAGCATAAGAGACTACACAGGAACATTGTTGTTCGAAGACGAAAAAACACGGCTTTACTATACTCTCAGAGTTTTGCAAGACTACATTAAAGATGATCGCATAAACATGGAATCACTTGCTAATTTGCCTATTGAAATTCAAAACGCACTTAATCTAAGTATCGAACAATTAACTCTTGCACACATACAAGGAGGACATTCGATACTTGACCAAGAATTTGCCAAAGAACAAAGCGACGTTAGATTTAACGATTTTACGGAATTAGTAGACTTGGGACATTATGATTTGGATGAAGCTGAAGTCGAACGAGCAAGAAAACATGCCGAAGTAATCCAAGGAGTCGGGCAAGAGCAAGAAATAGACCAAGATCGACGGTTGACACAAAGAGTAATGACACAGAAAAGGTTTGACGGGTTTGTTGCAAACCAAACAAGACGCGATAAAATTATTTATTTAGTAAGACACGGTGAAACAAACTTCAATGTTGAAGGACGTTTAAAAGGACAAAACGAGGGTCATCAAATATATTTTACTGAACGCGGATTGTCGCAAATAAGTGACTTAGGCAGCCGATTGAGAGAACATGGTACAGAAAGGATTTTTACTTCTGACTTGGAGCGCGCAGTCCAAACTGCATTAATCGCAAACCGTGGCTTGAACTTACCTATTTCATTTCACAGAGAGTTGCGTGGTTTTAATATGGGCAAGTTTCAAAATCAAGGTATGTTGATTTCTGATTTCATCAAACAACCAGAAGTCCAAGCTGCATTTCGAGACCACAACATAGCAATCCCAGAGGGTGAAAGTATTAATCAACTTGTTGAACGTATTGTCGAATTTATAATTAAATCTTGTGACACGACACAATACAAAAACCTTGCTGTTGTTGCACACGGGGCAGCTATCAGCAATGTTAATTCTGCAATATCAGGTGAAATATATCGAGATGTGGATCATTGTAAATTGAGATGTTTTAAGGACAATCTTGAGGTGTTAGAGAGTGGCTCAAGAACACAATAAGCTATCAAACAATGAGCTTCCCCAAATAGGATTCGAACCTAATTAAATAACAAGGTATAATAGGTATGTATGAAATTTAGCGCATTCAGTGTTTATCTTAAGCGTCTTGAAGCGGTTTCTTCTAGAATTGAAATAACAAAAATCCTTTCAGAACTTTTCAAGGCTGCCACCAGAAATGAAATTGGAAATATTGTTAATCTTTCCCTTGGTCAATTAGCCCCTTCTTTCAATTCTATTGTTTTTAATATTGCAGAAAAAATGATGATTCAAGCCCTTGCCAAAGCTTACTCTGTATCGCCTGAAGAGATATTAAAATTATATAAACAAAAGGGAGATTTGGGGGAGGTTGCCCATGAATTATCAAAAAATAAAGACAGTAATTTGACCGTTAATGACGTGTTTGATAAATTTGTTTCCTTGGCGAAAGATGAAGGGGAAGGGTCAGTTGAGCGAAAGATTGAGGCAATTTCTGACCTTCTTCAAAAGATGGATCCGTTGTCAGCACGGTTTACCGCTCGCATTCCGGTTGGGAAGTTAAGACTCGGGTTTAGTGACAAAACAGTAATTGACGCACTTTCCTGGATGGAAACTGGTAGTAAAGCAAATTCTGCTGAAATTGAAAAAGCCTATTTTGTAGTTGCAGACATTGCCTATATTGCGACGCTTGTAAAAGAACATGGAGTGCAAGGGATAGCTAAAAAAATTACTCCTGTAATAAATACTCCAGTTCTTCCCATGCTTGCCCAGAGAGTTAAGTCGCCTGCCGAGATGGTTGAGAAGATGGAAGAAGTTGCAGTTGAGCCAAAATTTGATGGACTCCGGGCTCAGATCCACTTTAGTAAAAGTGGGGTCAAGGTTTTTACCAGAAACTTAAATGACATTAGTTGGATGTTTCCAGAACTTGGTGATACCCAAAAGTTCTCAAATGCAACTGATTTTATTATTGATACAGAAGCGGTTGGTGTGGACGAAGAGCGAAAACAGGCGGCTAATTTTCAAACTACAATGACGAGACGCAGAAAACACGATATTGATAAATATTCAACATCAATTCCAATCCAATTTAACGTTTTTGACATTATGTACAAAAATGGCAGATCTTTAATGGATTTGCCATACCTTCAAAGAAGAGAAGAACTTAAAGATTTATTTAAGAAAAACAATCTGTTTTTAGTTGATAGATTTGTTGTAACTAAAGATCCCCAAGTAATAATGGTAGAAATGGAAACAAAGCTTGGTGAAGGTTTGGAAGGAGTGATGGTCAAAAAACTGGACAGTAAATATATTGCAGGCAGAACAGGCTACAGATGGGTAAAGTTAAAAGAAGGCGAAAAACAAGCTGCCAAGTTGGCTGACACAATTGATGCTGTTGTCATGGGTTTTACTGCAGGTAAAGGAAAAAGGGCTGGATTTGGGCTGGGACAATTTTTGGTAGGAGTTGTTGATGGGGAGCAAATTAAAACTACCACAAAAATCGGAACTGGCATAAGTGATGATCAATTTAAAGACTTAAAAGTAAGACTGACAAAAATTCAAGTAAAACAAAAGCCAGGTGAGTATGAAGTTGATAAAAATTTACAACCTGATTTTTGGGTAGAACCAAAACTGATTGTTGAAATTGCAGCTGATGAAATAACAAAGTCCCCAAACCACACTGCTGGACTGGCTTTGAGGTTTCCTAGGCTTATAAAATTTAGGGACGACAAGGACAAGCAGAGTGCTACAACTTTGACAGAATTACATAAGTTATTTGAGCTTCAGAAAAAATAAATTAGTCGTGTTAAGATAATTTATGGACTTACCAAAAGCTCCTAAGTTTAGAAAATTATTAGGTCCTTCATTTATTCTTTTAGGTTTAGGTCTTGGCAGTGGGGAAATAATTCTTTGGCCATATCTTTCAGCTAACTATGGATTAGGAATAATTTGGGGAGCAGTATTGGGGATTAGTTTGCAGTTTTTCATCAATATGGAAATTGAGCGTTTTGCTTTAGTTAAAGGTGAAAGTATATTTGTTGGTTTTTGGAGAAAGTTTAAGTTGTTGCCTTTTTGGTTTATTTTTTCTACCTTTTTAGGGTTTGGTTGGCCAGGAATAATCGCTTCTTCAGCAAAGATTTTTTCGAGCATTTTCGGATTTGAAAATAGTTCCCTTTTGGCCATAGGGTTGCTTATCCTAGTTGGTTTGATTTTGACTCTTGGACCAGTACTGTACAAAACTGTAGAAAACTTTCAAAAAATCTTAATTTTTTTTGGTGTACCTTCTGTTTTTGTATTAGCTATTTTATTAGCAAGAAATTCTGACTGGACTGCTTTAGTAAATGGAATCATTGGTAGGGGGGATGGGTATGTGTTCTTGCCGGTTGGAATTCCCTTAGTTACCTTTTTGGGTGCACTAGCTTTTTCTGGAGCAGGAGGCAATTTAAATCTTGCTCAATCATTTTATATAAAAGAAAAAGGTTATGGTATGGGAAAATTTTCTGGAAAGATTACTAGTATTTTAACTGGAAAAGTAGAGGACATAAGTTTATATGGTGAACATTTTAGAATAACTACAGAAAATATAAAGTCATTTAAACAGTGGTGGAAATTAATTAATCTTGAACATTTAATTATTTTTTGGTTTACAGGCCTTATAACTATGCTTTTGTTGGCTTTATTATCTTATTCGACCTCGTACGGTCAGATCAGTCCTTCTGGTATAAATTTTATATTTCATGAAGCCTCTCAGATTGCTTCTGCCACATTTGCCTTTGTTGGAACCTTCTTTTTACTGTTGTGTGGATTAATGCTTTTTGCAACTCAATTTACAGTAATGGACGCAACGAGCCGGATCATGTCTGAAAACTTGCTTTTGATTAAGGAGAATTGGAAATCCCAACGATTGCCTAAAATCTACTATTCGTTTCTTTGGTTGCAAATTGTTTTTGGAATAGGGGTATTTTTGTTGGGAGTCACCGAGCCATTTGTTCTTTTGGCCACCCAAGCTGCGATAAACGCCTTTGCAATGTTTATTCATATTGGCTTAACGCTGTGGCTTAATATGACGGAATTAAAACACCAAGTTAGACCTTCAGTATTTAGAATTGCAATGATGCTCTTTGCCTTTGTATTCTTTGGATTCTTTAGTGTAAAAACATTACTGCAATGGTTTTAGCTTTATTATTTTTACTTTTATTTTTCTCTGCTCTTCTAATCAAAGCAGCAGATATGAGTGTTGTTGGTTTACGGAGAATTGCTAGACAGGCAAAGCTTGGTGTGTATGCGGTGTCAGCAATAATTCTAGCTATTGGAACTTCATTTCCGGAACTATCTATTGGTGTAACCTCAGCACTCAATAACACTTCTAGTTTGTCTCTTGGAGTAATTATTGGGTCAAACATTGCCAATATTGCATTAATTGGTGCAATTGCTGCCCTTATCCATGGCAAGATAAATGTTCATGGAGACTTTCTAAGAAGAGATTTTTGGATTGCTTCAGCTGCAGGAATACTTCCAGTTTTATTGATATTAGACAGAACATTGAGTTCTGTTGATGGACTTATTTTATTGGCAGTTTATCTGGGTTACTCAACAAGTTTATTTAAAGACAGGTTTGCTGAGATTACTCAGAATCAAATTGACGCCCCAGAGTTTGTTTACAGATTTTGGAGAACAGTTACACATATTCAAATCAACAAAACAACGGAAATAGGAAAATTATTCTTAGGAATTGCTTTGATGTTATTTAGTGCCGATGTGATCGTTAAAGTAGCAACTATTTTTGGTCAAATGGCTGGTATTCCCGTTTTTGTTGTTGGGCTTGTTGTCTTGGCGATTGGAACAAGCTTGCCGGAATTTGCATTTTCCCTTCGATCCTTACAGGATGGAGAACCAAGGATGTTCTTTGGAAATTTGTTGGGATCTATAATCGCCAATTCGACTTTGATTGTTGGTTTAACAGCTGTAATCAATCCAATTAAAATTCATGCAGTGGAACAATATTTTGTTTCTGCGATATTTTTTGTCATGATTTTTGTGTTGTTTTGGTTATTTGTTAGATCTAAACACAGATTGGATCGTTGGGAGGCAGTGTGTCTGCTAATTCTTTATCTTGCATTTGTGGTTATCGAATTGACTTTAAGTTATTGATATTCAACGAGGTATTGACCTAGGTGGTGTAAATATGGAATCATTAAGATATTGATAGGTGGTGATTAATAATGGCAGCATCAAAAAGTGGTACAGGATTATCAAAAAATACAGCAGCAGCTTTGTCCTATGTATTGGGACCAATCACTGGAATAGTATTTTTGGTATTGGAAAAAGACTCTTTTGTCAGATTCCACGCAATGCAATCTATTGTAGTTTTTGTTGGGTTAACCGCACTACAGTGGGCGATGGGGCTAACACTTATTTTATTACCAGTGGTTCCTCTAATCGGACTTGTAGGTTTTATTCTTTGGCTTTTGCTTATTTATAAAGCATGGCAAGGGGATCAGTGGGAAGTCCCAATATTTGGTCAAATTGCAAAACAATTGGTCGGAAGAGTGTAATTCATGTTTTTGCAAAAACAAGCAGGAAGACCGCTTTTGTGGCGGTTTTCTTGTTTTTAAAGAATTAAATCAAAAACCAAAATTGTTTTGAGTGTACTGTAGGTGTAAAATATGCTTGCCTGGTGATTTATAGGCTATCACTAGGCTTATTTTTGTAAGATGAAGTTTGTTAAAGATATTTCCGAGTATAGTTCAAAATCAGAGAGAATTGAAGGCTGGAGACCTTTAACTACTGCTGGTCTAAATATTCCAAATCCTGTTAAAGTTGTTACCCACGAAGGGTTTTTATTTTTCAAAGAAAATGGAGTTATGGGAGAGCTTAAAGAAGAAGTTTTGAATGCTTACAGAGAAATAGGCGAAAGAAATCCTGGCCGTGGAGTTTATGCAGGCCGTGGTTACTATGTCCCAAATCTTCAATCTCCTCCTGGTCCAAGATCAGCTTCTGTCAGAAGTGAATCAGTAATTTTAGAGGAGGTTCAAAAATTGTTTGAATTTGCAATCAATAGTAAATTTGATATTCCAGGAGCAGAAATAAATTTAATCATGCATCCATTTATAAATCCTGTTCTTCCCATGTCTGGAGGTTGTATTACTCCTTCTGGAAGACATAAAGACGAGTTGATAGTTGAAGCAATCTATGGAAATGACGAAGGAGTGCAGAGCTTTTATCACGATACTTTTTATGTTGACGTAAATAAAATGGTAATCCTCAAAAAAGATATTCAAAAGAAGCCAGAGTGCCTTCAAGCAACGGAAGATTTCAAGTACGAAACCGTCAAAGTGCCGGCAAAATATCAAGAAGAACAATGTATTAGTGACTTCACTGTTTTAACAGTTGCTAGAGAATTTAAGAAAGTTTTAGACAAATACGGACCAAAAAGAGTCGAATTTGCTGTTCAAGAAGACGGAGTTTTCTTTAGAGACTGTACCCCATTTGAATTTCCAAAAGAAGATAAATCAACATTTATAGAAACCAAAGGCACTGTATTGAGAGTTAGTTCTGTTACTGATTTAGCTAAGTTAAACAAAAATGGCCATGTGGTTTTTATTGACCCAAGTGTTATACAAAAAAGAAATATGGATCTTTTAACCTCAATTGCACTTAGTGTTGAAAAGAAAATTATAGTGTTGTATCCAGGAACAGCTACAACAGCACACGCAGTCACAATCCTTCGAGAAAAAGGCCATCATGTTGTTTATGTCGGAAATCAAACTTTCAAAACCGGAGAGAAAGTTTTTGTTTCCCAAAAAGGTGGAGAGTTAGTAGTCGAAAAGTTGGAAGATTCTATTTATGTTATTTCCGAAGAAAATTTTAAGGCAACAAGAAATAATATGATTGGTGGAAAATCAGCAAGGATTATAGAACTTCAAAATAAAGGTTTCAAAGTTCCACGATATTTTATAATCACAACTGACACTTTTGAGGCTTTTATTGAAGATAATAATTTAGAAGACGAAATCGAATTACTCTCCAGAGAGAAGAATAGAGACAAAGTAGGATCACTTGCCCAAAAATTGAGAGGAAAGGTACTCGATGGAAAGGTAAGCAGAGAAGTAGAAGACAGTGTCTTGCAAGCATTTAACAAACTTCACTCTAATGAAGTCGCTGTAAGATCTTCAGCAAATGTTGAAGACAGTAAAACTGCTTCATTTGCAGGTCAGTTTGAAACATTCTTGGCCGTAACCAAGGATAATCTTATTGAAGCTGTTAAAAAGTGCTGGGCATCAAGTTATGGAGATTCTGTTATTGCATATGCTTCCTCACACGGTGTTCCAACTTCTTCAATTAAAATGGCGGTTTTAGTAATGGAAATGTTGCAACCCAAAAGCGCTGGAGTGATATTCACTAAAGATGTTTTGGATAACGACACAAATAAAATTATTGTAGAAGCTGCTGAAGGACTAGGAGAACAAGTTGTTGATGGAACCGTAGAACCAAATAGGCTTGTTTTGGATAAGACATCGGGAGAGATTCTTACTAGAAGTGGTAATGGAGTTTTGTCAGAAGAAAATATAAAAGAGCTGTTTGTCCAATCTCTAAAAATAGAAAAATTATATAAGTCCTCTCAGGATATTGAATTTGCTTTTACTAAAGAGGGGCTATTTATTCTTCAGACCAGGCCAATTACTGTCTGATATCCTCTTAAAGCATGTTAAAATAAGCTATGTATTTAATTGTAGGTTTGGGAAACCCTGGTAAAGAATATGAAAAAACTCGACACAATGCAGGGTTTATGTTTTTGGATAAACTTGCAAAAAAGCTTAATCTTGAATTTAAGCCAGATAAATACTTAAAAAGTGACGTAATAGTTGTGACTAATAAATTTATTTTGGCTAAACCAACAACCTTCATGAATGAATCGGGTACTGCTGTTGCACTTCTATCTAAAAAATTTGGTTTTAAACTCGAAGAGATCCATGTTGTGCATGATGACTTAGATATTGCTTTGGGGCTTTATAAAGTTCAGCAAGGAGTAGGACCTAAAGTGCACAATGGTGTCAACGATATTGAAGAAAAATTAAAAACCACTGACTTTTGGAGAATTAGAATTGGTGTTGATAACAGAGATGCTGTAAACAGAATTCCTGGAGAAGCCTATGTCTTACAAAACTTTAATACTGATGAATTGAAAATAATAGACACTGTTCTTGAGAAACAAACTGAAGAACTGCAGACCCATTTTTCAAAATGACAAATTTTTCAACCATTTCTGATCTACTTAATAGATTTCAAGTTGATATTGGTAAAGATAAATACATATCTGTTGAGTTTCAAAAATATGGCTATGATTTAGCCCAAGAATTGGGAGATGGGGAGCATGTGTCGCTGTACATTAAATTGGCAAAAATAACCCCCAGAGGTCATTTAGAAACAGCCAGAAGCTTTGTTAAAGATGCCAATAATGTTAAAAGCAAACCCAAATTATTCATGTGGAAGCTCGCTGATTTGAAAAAGAAGCGAGCGAACACACAAGAGGAGCGCAGCGAAGCGAGAACTCTTATGGGGAAGAATCCTGCAAAGCAGGATCAAAAGATATGAATATCATTAATGGTAATTGGATTGATTTAATTATTATTTTAGTATTTATCTACTTTGCTTCTGAAGCATGGAGACATGGCCTTTGGGTGATTCTGGCAGAATTTGCTTCGTTCTTGGGATCATTATTGATTGCTTTGCGTGGCTATAAGTTTATGTCGATGATATTGGTGGCAAACTTTAATCTTCCCAACTCAATTGCCAACGCTTTAGGTTTTTTGCTCACAGCAGTTGTCTCGGAAGTGGTTTTGGGATATGTATTTGCCTATTTGGTTGGTAAACTTCCTCAAAAAATTAGGAAAGCAAAATACAATAAAGCTTTGGCAGTTCTGCCGGCTGTTGGCCAAGGAATAATCTTGGTAGCCTTTGTATTAACCATTCTCATAGGCATGCCCATCAAGGGGGAAATAAAAGAAAATATTGCCCAATCAAAAATTGGTGGATATTTAGTTAAGAAAACTTCGATAGCAGATAGTAGTATCAACGATGTCTTTGGAGGAGTAATAAACGACTCTCTTACTTATTTGACTGTAAAACCCGACAGCGGTGAAACACTTAAACTCAATGTTCCAAAACGCACATTAACGATAGATGCTACTTCTGAAAGGCAGATGTTTATTCTCGTTAACAAAGAAAGAAAAGACAAGGACGTGTCTGAACTTGTTTGGTCTGACGCTGCCTCTTTGGTTGCTAGGGATCATGCAAAAGACATGTGGGAAAGACAATACTTTAGCCATTACTCACCAGAAGGGGGAGATGTTGGAGATAGATTGCAAAAACAAAAAGCAAAATACTATGTGGCTGGAGAAAATCTGGCTCTTGCCCCAACACTGGCAATGGCTCACACTGGGCTCATGAATTCAGAAGGTCATCGTGCCAACATCCTGGAGCCAAGATTCAAAAGAATGGGAATTGGTGTAATAGACAATGGTTATTATGGAAAAATATTTGTTCAGGTGTTTACCGACTAGCCAAATAATGTAGAATAAAATAAGTGAAAAAAGAAATCCTGACTCACTGTTTATATCTTCTTTTAATGTCTGTAATTGTTATTCTGGTAAAAAGATATTTCTTGCCATTTAATATCCAAAGCGCCTTAAACATTGGTTTGTTTTTATTGGGAGGATTAATTGGAACTGTTTTGCCTGACATCGATCATGTTATTTACATCTATTTACTTCATCCGCAAGAACTGACCAGCCAAAGAATAAATTATGTCTTAGCGAACCAAACACAGCCAGTTAAACAAAGAGTTTGGCATGTATTTGAATTAATGGCAGCAACCAGGCAGGAGAGAAAAGGACTGATCTTTCATACTGCTTACTTTCAAATAATTTTTTGGGTGTTGGCATTTTTGGTAGTAAGTTCATCTGGAAGCATTTTGGGGAGGGGGTTGGTTTTGGCCTTTTCACTCCACTTAATAGTTGATCAGTTTTTAGATCTGATGAAACTTGAGAATTTGGATAATTGGTTCAGACAGCTAAATATCCAACTGGAGAAAGAAAAATACCTGTTTTTTTGGCTAGGAAACGTTTCAATTTTACTTTTATTTAGTTTTGTACTATAAAGTGAGTATGGAGCAAAAAATATTAGATTTTTTAAATAAAGAAAGGGTTTGCAGTCTGACAACTCTTTTACTAGATGGTTCGCCCCATGCCGCTGCCATGCACTTTTCTCATCTTGGTCAACCTTTGGAAATATATTTCTCAACAGAAAATACCAGTAGAAAATGCCAGGGCTTATTAAGTGGCCAAGAGGTTAAGGCTTCTGTAGTTTTGGGTTTTACAGAAGAGGAATTCAAAACAATGCAACTGGAAGGGGTAATTAAAATTGTTTCTGACAAAGCGGATTTGGAAAAAATAAAACCAGATTATTATCTTAAGAATCCTCATTCAAAAAAATATGAAAATGAACCTGAAACTGTATTTTTGAAATTTACTCCTACTTGGTGGAGATATTCAGACTATAAGACTAGCCCGATGACAATCATTTCCTCTTTGGATTAACTTTACTTCTTGACAAAAGTAAAGTGATTTGATATAAGTAAAGTATGAAAGTTGTAACAATCTCATCTAAGAGGCAAATAACTTTGCCAAAAAGTTTTATGGAAGTCCTAGGTTTAGAACCAAATGACCAGGCTATCATTAGACATGAAAACAGAAAGATTATTTTTGAGCCAATGGAGAAGTCAATTGTTGAGCAAACAGCAGGGAGTTTGTATGGATATATTCATCCTTCGAAAAGGGGTGCTAGTATTGAAACAATAATGAAAGTGGCAAACAAGGCTAAAGCAAAATATGCTGCTTCTTAAAAAATGAAACAGGTCATTCTAGACTCCAACATTTTGATTAGGTATTTAACTAAAGATGTTAAGTCTCAGTATGT
>ERZ1292625.3682-Hain-H41-01um-R1-3682-length-12151-cov-3_pt1 | contig 12151 bp, 12 predicted proteins | sample MGYA00564400_ERZ1292625 | MGnify/ENA primary metagenome ERZ1292625 (study PRJEB36523, sample SAMEA6512639) | groundwater metagenome | collected 2019-01-08 | study: AquaDiva: Metagenomics assemblies of 32 groundwater samples
ACAGAAGGAAGCCGCGCAGAAGATCGCGGAGATCGAGAACACCGCCGCGCAGGACAGGGCCGTCCGCGAGGTCGCCTACGCCGACAAGCTCGTATCGATGCAGGCGGCGCACGTCGCGGACGTGCAGAAGAACCGCGAGCGCGTCGACGAATTGCAGAAGAGCGTCCTCGGCAACCCGGTGGACGCGAATCGCTGGTGGAACGGCCAGACCACGGGGCAGCGCCTCGCGAACTCGATCGCTCTCCTCCTCGGCGGGTTCGCCGGCTCGTCCTACGCGTCGAACTACATCGACAAGGCGATCGACACGGACCTGCGGCTCCAGCGCGACGAGCTCGCACAGAAGCGCGCCGACAAGGAGAACCTCCTCGCGCACTACGTCGCGCAGGGGAAGGATCTCGAAACGGCCTACGGGCTCGCGAAGGCGGACGCATACGCGATCCTTTCCGCGCAGATCAGCGGCGAGGCGTCGAAGTACGGCGGACTGCGGTCGATCGAATCCGCGAAGATGGAGTCGGGCAAGCTCGACGAGCGACAGGTCAAGATGCGGTCCGACGCGTTCGCGCAGGCGTGGGATCAGGCGTCGAAGAAGGCCGCGATCCAGCACGCGCAGAACGAGGACGCGTACCAGCGCCAGACGCTCGCGATGCAGATTCAGGCCAAGGCCGGCGCCGATCGCGCCGGGCAGTACGAGACGGCAGCACTCGCCGGTCACGCGGTCCCGGCGGAAGCGAACGCGCTCCTGTCGCCGGCCACGCGGGGGGTCATGGCGAAGATGCCCGACGGCACGCTGCGCGCTGCGACGGGGCTTGAGGGGAAGAAGGCGGTCGAGGGCGCGCACGCCGCGTTCAAGGACACCTCCTCGAACCTCGACGCCTACGAAGCGATCCGGGCGAAGCATCCGAGTGGCTGGCAGACGGGGCTGCAGCCGGGCGAGGCGCTGCAGGACAAGGCGGCGGCGCAGGCGCTCTACGAGAAGCTCCGCTTCGGGATCGCCCGAATGAACGAACCGGTCGGCATCTTGACCGAGGCGGACATCGAACGCGCGGGGCGCGTCGTTCCGAACATCACCGATTCCTCGATCGTCTACGACACCAAGGTCCGCCGGCTCGAAGAGCTGCGGAACGTCCTCCAGACGCGGATGCAGTCGATCTACGACGCGCATCTCGTCGGCGGCGCGAAGGTTCCCGCACGGATCGCCTTCTCGCCGAAGTAGGAGCGCCTCGTGGCGATCGTCATCAACCCGCAGGGCGTCGTCGGCGAGGTTCCCGACAACCAGATCCAGGACGCGCTCGCGCAGGGCTACGCGTCCGCGGCGCCGGAGCAGGCGCAGGCGTTCCTCGACGATCGCCAGCGTCGGGAAACCTACGGAACCACGGGGCAGGCGATCCTCGGCGGCGTCGAGGCGGGCGCCCGCGCGCTGACGTTCGGGTTGTCGGACGTGCTCGAGCAAGGACTGCTCGGCGCGAAGCCGGAGGGGATCCGGGCGCGCGAAGAGGTCAACCCGATCGCGGCGGGGATCGGGACCGGCGTCGGCATACTGGGGCCGCTGCTGATCCCGGGCGTGGGCGAGGCGGCTGCGGCGAAGTCGCTGGGCGGTGCGGCGCTGGCGGGTGGCGAGGTCGCGGCGCGTGCGGCACCGTCGGCGCTCGCGGGCGTGGCGGAAGCGACGGCCCCGGCGCTGATCTCGCGGCTCGGATCTGGCGCGGCGCGGATGGCAGGCGAGGCACTGCCGGAAGCGTCCACGGCGCTCGGCAAGGCGCTGCGCGGGGCGGCCGTCGAGGGCGCGCGCGGCGTCGCGGAGGGCGCGGCGTACGGCGTCGGCAACGTGGTGCACGAAGCGGCGCTCGGGGATCCGGATCTGACGTGGCAGAAGGCTGCGACAGAGATCGGGCTGTCGGGGCTGCTGGGCGGTGGGATCGGTGGCGCGCTGGGCGCTCCGGGCGGCGCGATCTCGCACCTGCTCGAAGGTGGCGCTGCGGAGGGCGGGAGCAAGATCGGCGCAAAGCTAGCCGACTGGCTCGGCGAGTTTCAGGGCCAGCGCGGCATCAAGGCGGCGGGGGGGATCCAGTCGGACATCACGCGGGTCGAGAAGCAGATCGGGCGCGCGCGGCTGAACGAACTCGGGCAGGAGATGTTCGACCACGGACTAGTCGGGCCGCTCTCGACTCCCGCGTCGACGTTGGAGCGGGCGCAGGCGCTGCAGGAGAAGGCCGGCGGCGAGATCGGGGCGATGCTGCGCGAGGCCGACGCGAAGACGGCGCACGAAGCGATGCCACAGATCGCGGAGGTCGTCGGCAAGGCGCGCGCGGAGATCCTCGCGCCGATGGTTGCGAATCCGCTGGAGCAGGACGCGGCCGGGCGCATCGCGCGCGTCCTTGACGGATACGAGAACAAGTTCAGCGGCGGCATGACGCCTTCGGATCTGCACGGGATGCGGAAGCAGGTCGACAAGGCGATCTACGGGCTGCGCGGGAACATGGACCCGTTCGCCACGCCGATGAAGGACGCGCTGCACGACCTGCGCGGGATCGTCTCGGACGAGATCGACAAGGCGATCGAGGGCGCAGGGATCGCTCCGGCGGCGTGGAAGGCGTCGAAGCGGGCGTATGAGGTCGCGAGCCGCGCGGAGGAGTTCGCCGACAAGGGGCTCCACCGCGCGCAGGGGAACAACCTGATCTCGCTGACTGAGGTCATGGGCGGGCTCTCGGGGGGCGTCGCTGCCGGGCCGCTCGCCGGGCTTGCCACGGGCGCCGGGGTGGCGTTCGCTCGCCGACAGGCGTCGGGGCTTCTCGGCGCTGCGGCTGGTGCTGCGCGCGATCTCCTCACGGGCGGACGTCGGCTTGCGCCGGACGTGGCGCCGTCGGTGGAGCACGTCGCCGCCGATGCGGCTCGGGTCGTTCGCGGCGAGCGTCCGGGCGAGGTTCGCATCATCACGCCGCAGCGCCCGCGTGGGGAACCTGGGCGTTACGACGTCGTCGAGGCTGCCGACCTCGTGCCGTCGCACAAGCCGCAGTCGTTCGTGCCGGATCCTCGCTATCCGGCGGGCGTGCAGGAGCGGCCCTATCACACGTCGCAGGAGGAACAGGGCAAGGTGAACGCGATCGGGCGCGATCTGAATCCGGCGCTCGTGCTCGCGGACACGCCGACCGCCGTGGATGGCCCGCCGATCGTGACGTCGGGCGTCAAGCGCTACGTCCTCGGCGGCAACGGCCGAACGATGGGGATCCAGCGCGCGTTCGCGTCTCCTGCGGTTCGCGAGAACTACAAGCGCGAGTTGGCGGCCCGCGCGGCTGCGTTCGGGATCCACCCGGATCGGGTCGCGGCGATGAAGGCGCCGGTATTGGTGCGCGTCGCGGAGGGCGTGCCGGCGACCGCATCGAAGGCGGACCTTCAGGCGGCGGTGCGGCGGTTCAACGAGGGGCTGACGCAGGAACTCTCGCCGCGAGCTCGTGCGGTCGCGGAGGGCAAGGCGCTGCGGCCGGTGACGATCGAGTCGATCGGCACGCTCCTCGCGGACGGCGGCGACAAGTCGCTGCGCGATCTCATGCGCGACAAGGCGCAGGCGTTCGTGACGATCCTCCAGCGCGACGGCCTGATCACGAACGAGAATCGGGCCGCGATGCAGGCCGGCGACGGGCTCACGTCGTTCGCCAAGGATCGCATCGAGGGGATGTTCCTCGGGCGCGTGCTCGGCACCGGCGAACGCCTCGACGGAACGGCGCCGGGTGTGCTGCAGAAGCTCGAACGGATCACGCCGCAGATCCTTCGGGTCGAAGGCGTCAACCCGGCGCTCTCGGAGATCCCGACGGTTCAGGCGGCGATCGATCTGATGAACCGGGCGCAGCGCGCGGGCGGTCCGGCGGCACCCGACGCGGCGACGATCGCTCTCGCGCGATTGCTCGGTTCGGAGAATCAGGCGCAACTCGCGGCGCGGTTCACGAAGTGGGCGCGCGAGGCTGCGGTCGACCCGAATCAGGGGATGATGTTCGGGAAGCCCCCGACGGCCGCAGAGGCACGGCGCACGCTGTTCGCGGGAACGGGTACCGACGCGCCGTCGGCACCCGCGGCGGCGATACCGACATGGGGTGAGTTCACGAAGGCCCGGATGGGCGAGTACATGAAGAAGTACGGCGGGCACGGGCCTGCGATGAAGCAGCTTTCGGCCGAATTCAAGGCGCTCAAGGGTGGCGGTGGAGGCGAGCGCACTGCTCCGGCCGGCCTGTCTGACGCCGATCTGACACACCGGGTCGTTCCCGCCCCAGAAGCGTCGAAAGATCCCGACTGGGTGTTCGCAAAGGACGCGCCTCCGGCTCCCGAGACCGTCGCGGCGCTGGGCGTGCTGAAGTCGGCTGTCGAGAAGGTCGATCGCCGCATCGATACCCTCGCCTCGACGCTGGTGCGTTCGGGCGTGAAGGCGCTCAACGTCGCGCGGACCGAGGTCGTCGCGGGCGTCGCCGCGCACCACGCGCACGAGCCCGAGCAGGTGCGGGCGGACTTCCGGCGCGATCGGGCGCGCTACCTCCAGTTGGCGCACAACCCGTCCATGGCGCTGGACAGTCTCGACGCGGCGACGGCGGATCTCCACCCGCACGCGCCCGCGGTCGCGCAGGCGGCGGCGATCGACATCGCGACGAAGGTCCAGTACACCGCGTCGATCGTCCCGCACCCGTTCGTGGCGGGGGCCCTCGCGGAGCCGATCGATCCACCGCTGTCCGCGATCCAGACGTTCCGGCGGCTGGAGGGCGTGGTCAACGATCCGACCGTGTTGCTGAAGAAGGCGGCGGCCGGCACGCTGTCGCTCGACGAGGTGGCGGCCGGAGACGCGACGGCCCGCCCGCTGATGGAGGATCTGAGGCAGCGGACGTTCGATCAGATCGTGATCAACGGGATCCCGAAGGATCGGCACGCGCGGCTGATGCTGTCTTTCCTGTTCGGGCGCGATCTCGACGGGTCGATCGCGATGCTGGACTCGAACCAGGCGACGTACCACCGGGCGCCGAGCGCGCCGTCGCAGGCGATGCCGCCCGCCGCCGGGGCCGACGCGCTGAACGTCGGGCAGCGGTCGCAGACGGACTCGCAGCGCGCGGCCGGGCGGACGTAGCCAGCGCCCTTTTCGTTTCTCCCCGCGCTCGGATAGGCTCCGTCGCAGGAGGCGCCCATGCGTCGATTCGCCCTTGCCCTGTTGCTGATCCCCGTCCTTGCTGTCGGCCAGTCGTGGCCGCTCCTCTACATCACCGCGTCGCAGACCGGGGTGTCGGCCGCCGCGCTCTCGGGCGGGGTGACGACCTCCGCGATCCCGATGGGCTCCCCGTCGTCGTCGGTCCCGTACAACCAACTCACGCTCTCGTGGAGTGCGACTGTCGGCTCGTCGACCACGATGACCGTCACCTGCACCGGGAGCGTCGACGGCGGGTCGAACTACCGGGCGATCGAGCGGTGCGCGGACGGGTCGACGTACACATGCACCGCCGCGACGTGGAGCTACGACCTGACGACGCAGACGGCGGGGCTCATCAACATCCCGTCGAACTACTCGCACATCAAGTGCACGTTCACGGCGACCGGCACCGGCACCGTCACCGTGACCGGCGCCAAGGGCGTGGTCTGATGCGCGCCTCCATCCTGCTCGCGCTGCTCCTCGCGGCGCCCCCGGCGCTCGCGTTCGACGACATCAAGCCGCTGCCATCCCCCTCGACGTCAGGCAAGGTGATGACGAGCGACGGCACGAACTGGACGTCCGCGTCCCCCGCTGCGCCGGTGTCCGACATCGTGCGGCCCTCCGCGCTCGGGCTCGCGGTGCGGAACACGACCGGCGGCACGCTCGCGGTCGGGACGCTGGTCTACGTGTCGTCGTGGAGCGCGGCGAGCTCGCTGCCGCTGGTGTCGAAGGCGGACGCGGACGTGGCGGGCGCCGTCGCCGCGTACGTCGTCGACGTCGCGATCGGGAATAACGCGAACGGCGTGGTCGGCAGGACGTACCTGCTGACGGCGCAGGACACCTCGACGGCGACCGCGGTCGGGGATCCGGTCTACGAGTCGACGACGGCCGGCGGGTACGTGATCGCGGCGCCCGCTGCGATCGACGCGCGCGTGCATCCGGTCGGACGCGTGACGGTGAAAGACGCTGCCGTGGGCGCGATCCAGTTCGACCTCGCATCGGAGCCGACGACGGCGAAGCTCGCCAACAGCACGATCACGGTGCTCGGGACCGTGTCGGTCGATACCGCGTTCAGTTTCACCGCTGGCGATCTCCAGACGGTGACGATCGACGCGGACAAGATCTACTCGGCGTCCGGTATGAGCGCGACGCTGACGCGCACGATCTCGATCATCTTCACCGCGAGCGGCGCACGTGTCCTCTCGTGGGACGCGGACTGGAAATGGATCGGTGTGAAGCCATCCGCGCTCGCGACCGGCGTGCTCGGGATCTTGGTCCTTACGAACTACGGGAGCGCCGACACCTCGGTCATCGCCTCGTGGTCGGAGTTGGGAGCCGGGTGATGCGCGCCTTGCTGATCGTGCTCGCGCTGCTCGCGTCGTCGCCTGCGCTCGCCGGCCCGGCGATCCTGCACACGGTCACCGGATGGAGCCCGGCGCGGATCACCGGCAGCTACTTCGTCGCGTGGCGCGAGTCAGCGTACGGGGTCACGCTCAACGGCGCGAACGTCTCCGCGTGGGCCTCGCGCGCGCCCGCGACCTCGACCGTCACACAGGGCACGGCCGGCGCGCAGCCGGCGTTCTCCGCAGCCGGCGGGCCGCTGTCGCGAGCGATGATCGACTTCACCGCGGGCTCACGCTACTTCGCCGACGAGTCGATCGCGAACGGTGCCACCGACCTCTACAGCGTGCAGGTCATCAAGGTCGGAAGCTCCGGCGCCTATCGCAACGTCTACGAAAAGGTGTCGACGGTCGGGCCCCCGGAGTTCTGGTATCGGGCGAATAACGACGTCGAGATCAACGGCGGCAACGGCGTCATTTACGCGCCCGGAGCCGGATGGATCCTGGTCGAGGCGTTGCACACCGACGCGACGAATCGAACAGAGTCCTTGAAGAACGGGGTTTCGCAGGGCGTGAGCACCTTGGGTACCGCCTTCACGATTACGGACCCGCTCGCGATCTCGCGCTTCAACCGCGCGGGCGTGAATAACTTCGTCGGCTACATCGTCGGCGAGATCTTCATGGGCCGTGCCCCGACCGCCACGGAACAGTCGTTGATCCAGCAATACTTCCGCATTCGCTACAACCTCTGGTGATGCGATGAAGCGGTCAACGATCGGCAAGCTCGCGGCGCTCGTCCTCGTGGCCGCTGGCGGGTTCATGTTCGCACCTGAGAAGGCTCCGGCGGCGCGTGACGCGGGCTCCGGCTTCTTCGTGTTCGACACGCAGGCAGAGGCGGACGCGTACATAGAGGAGTGCGACAAGGCGATCGGCTACCCGATGCCCGGCGTGCCGGCGCAGCCGTACCCGAAGGGGTGGACGCTCACCTACGCCGTGCCGCGCGAGATCGCGGGGCGCTGGTACGTGCAGGCGCACCCGAGCGTGCGCGCCGTGGCCGCGCTCGTCGAGGCCCGGCCTGATCCCGTGGTTTTGACGAGCGGACCGTGATCCGACAGCCTGCCTTCGCCGAGCTCGTGCAGTGGTGCACACCGTGAGCGATCCGGCGCTCACCTTCACGGTGTCGCCGCGGATCCTCGCGTCGAACGCGCGGCACGTCGGCCGCCTGCACCCGGGCCTGCGCGGGCTGGCCGATGCGTTCCTCGCGCGGGCGTTGACCTGCGGCATCCCGCTCGCGATCACGCAGTCGGACCGCACCGACGCCTACCAGCGCGGGCTGTTCGCGAAGGGGCGCACGCTCCCGGGTCCGCACGCGGGCGAACCCGGATACCCCACGCTCGGGATCACGATCACGAACGCCCCCTCGGCGGCGTCCAGCGCGCACGGCCGGGGCGGTGCCTTCGACGTCGCGGTCCTGATCGACGGGTGCCTCGTCGGGCCGCGACCGGGGCCCGGGAACGACAGCTACGACCGGGACCTGATGATCGACGGCGTGCTCGTGTGGCCGCTGCTCGTCGAGATCGCGGAGTCGATCGGGCTCGTCGCGGGCGGCCGGTTCAAGCCGATCGGGCCGGACGGCCTCGGGTGGGATCTCGGGCACTTCGAGCTCCGCGAGTGGCGACACCTTCCGTTCCCCATCGAATACGCCGTCGCGTGACGATCGCGCGACGATCGGATATTTTCCAGCCATGACGCTCGTGTCCAAGGGGATCCTCGCGACGACCATGCTCTTGGGGGTGGCCGAAGTCGGCGACGTCCCGGCGTGGGCGACGAGTGGGCTCCTCGTGTTCGCGTTCGCGCTCGTCCAGTGGCTCGGCACGCGCACGATCGCTCGACTCGACGCGGACCTGACCGGAGTCAAGGCCGCGGTTGCAGCGAACTCCGACGCGATCGTGCGGCTGATCTCCGAACAGGCGCATTCGCAGGCCGAGATCCTGAAGTTGCGCGACCACTACCATGAGATCGCGAAGGTCACGGCCGGCTTCGATGCTCGGCTCGCGACGCTCGCGCACCGGAGGACCGATGCAACGTGACCTGATGCTGTCCATTCTGACGGGGGCGATCGTCGCCGTGGCGATCTCCGGGCCTGCGTCGCACGCGCAGGACGCGGGCGAGGGCCCGAACGCGCCGGCTGCGGCGGACGTGTCGATCGGATCGCTGATCACGGAGACCGCGACCGGGCCGACGTTCCTGTTCGTGCTCCGGGCGATCGGCTCGATCGTGATCGTGATCGGGCTGACCGAAGCGACGCGGCGGATGTTCCGCGTGCTGCGCGAGGACACGGACGCTGCCAGCGTGCGGACGCGGCTCGTCGCCCTCAGCTACGGCGTCTTCCTCGGCGTCGTCGGCCTCGCCCCGGAGGTGCCTGCGTTCTCGGGTCGCGTCTCGACGCTGCTCGGTGGCGTGACGTGCGCGGTGTTCTCGATCGCGGGCGTGAGTTTTTGGAAGAGCTTTCTCGGGGCCCGCGCGGAGAAGCGCGAGTTGACGCCGCCTCCGGGCGGGCCGACGCCGTGACCGCCTTCCGCTGGGCGCTGGTGATCTTCGGGGCGCTGCTCGTGCTGGCGCTGCTGTCGGGGCGCGTGCCGGCGGACTGGTCGGCGTTTGCCGTGATCGGTGCGGCCGTCGGGTGGGCGGTGCGGCATCTGTTCGGACCGCGACCCCCACCTGTCGCTCCGGCCGTGACGCCCGCTCGAGCGGAGCTCGACGTGCAACTGCGGACCGCGGATGACGCGGCCTCGGCGAAGTACGCGGCGGACATCCGGGCGATTGACGAGCGTCTCGCGCGGGACACCGCGACCGACGCCGCCCTCGACGCGGACCTCGCGCGTCGACTCGGGCACCGGCCGTGACGCGGCGGACCCCGGTCTCCATGGGTTTCCTCCTGTGGATTCAGGCGGTTACGCTGGTGCCGCTGGTGCCGCAGCAAGCATCGGCCGATCCCCTGCTGCCCGGCACAGTCACCGCGCCGGCGGGCCCCTGCGACCGGGCCGGGCTGACCGACCTGCGGCGGCTCGATTGCTGGCTGCTGGAGTCGGAGGCGCGGGAAGCCCGGTGCGCCGCGAAGGTCGCGGAGCTTCAGTCGGACCTCGACGCGCGGATCGTCCACGACGCGGGGGTCGCCGCGCTGCCCGTGGAGCCTTCGCCGAGCCCGTGGCCCGACCGGGCGATCGGCTTTGCCGCCGGGGCGCTCGTCGCGCTGATCGCGGTCATCGCGGCGCGGTAGGCCTCAGGATCGTAGCTGTTGCGAAAGCCGGCGGGCTGTAGCGCGTTTCCCGACCCCGGCCGTGGGTTTGCCGGTCCGATCGCCGGGCGGGCGTTTCCGGCCGTCAGGCGCCGGGTGGCTTGGCGTCGGCCGCGATCAGGGCGTCACGGGTCGCCTCATAACCGACCTCGGGGCCGGTGACGTCGAGCCGCAGCCCCGGCGTGTAGCGGGCGGGCCGCTTGCCGTCGGAGACGAGCCAGCCCCGCTGCGCCCAGTCCGCGAGGTCGATGCCGTGAGGCTTGGCGTCGGCGCGGGTGAGCGAGCCCCGGGCGCGGAGGAGCGCGCAGACGCGGAGGGCGCCGACGCGCCACTGGCTCAGCGTGCGGGGCCCGCCCTTGCCTCCGGAGTCCCGCAGCGGGATCGGCGGCAGCGCGAGCCGCTTGTCCGGGCCCGCGTGCGATCCCCGATAGAGCCACAGCGGCGGCGGAACCACGGGATCGATCGTGTGCCGCTGCGCACCGGCACAGTTCCTGAGATCGAAGCACCGGAGTCCGAGGCGATGCGCGATGCACGCGTAGGCGCGGGAGTACTCCGGCACGAGGACCGCCGCGGCGTCGGGGCGATGGATCGAGTCCTCGATGCGGCCGATCGCCTGCGCGAGAACGTCGATGTTGGCCCGGAGTTTGGCGTCGATGCCGATCTGGTAGCCGGCGTCGACGGCCGCGATCGGGACATCTTCACGATCGCGCCAGATCGTGGGGACCGGGCGCGTGCCGTCCCATTCGAGCACGAGATCGAATCCCGATACCTCCGGGAACACGCGCCAGCCGTCGCCACGGGCGGCCTCGGCGAAGGCGTCGCAGAGTTCGGCTTCGCTGGCGGGCTCGAACGTCATCCACTCGCCGCCCTCTCTCGGCGCTGCTTCGCCGCCGTTCGCTCGGCCGACGCGCGGGCGCTGGCCTTCACAATCGCGGGTCGGCACGCGTCGCACCACTTCCGCAACCGCCCCTTGCCTCGCTGGACGATCTCCGCGCCGCAGGCCTCGGCGATGTCGGCGTCGATCTCGGCCTTCGTGCGGGCGCTGGTGATCCGCTTCTTCGCCGCCTTCGCGTCCGCCGCGTCCGTCGTCGAGGCGCCGACCTTGCCCTCCGCGATCGCCTTCGCGACCGCCGCCGTGGTCTTCTTCTCCACGGTCGCCAGCGCCGCCCGGTCGCGCGCGATGGTCCGCGCGTTCGCCCAGACGTGCGGGAATTCGAGCAGCAGGTACTCGCTCGGGACGTCGCGCGCCCGACGCAGGATCGCCAGTCGATCCTCGAGCGTGTACGCCTGCGAGCGTTCGACGGCGCGCTCCTCCGCGAGCTGATCGACGAATCGCCGATGGAGGCGTTCGACCTTCAGCGCGTTCGCGGCCGTCACGGCGCGCCGACCGAACGCGATCTGCAGCGCAGGCGCGTGCCCCTCGGATCCGAGTTCGCGGGCAAGTTCGGTCTTCGTCATGCCGCGCGCCAACATGAAACGCAGTCGAGCGCGGGTCTCCCTCGCGGGCACGAGCGACCCATCGGATCGGGCGCCGACGTCGACGGCCAGGATCCGCCGCTCGGTCTCCTGCCGGATCTTCCGTCGCGTCCCGCGCGCGACCTGATGGAGCAGCGAGTCGGCCACGTCGCAGGCCGCACGAACCGCCCGACGCCCGACGCCGGCAGCCGAGAGCGCGGCGAGGTGCTTTCGGGCCGGGCCTGCGTCGACGAGCGCGTTCCTTGTGAGCGATTCTCGGCAGCGCGCGCAGATCGATCCCGTCGAGTCCTTGCGCAGGTAGCACCGGCCCGCGCAGGGGAGGCCCGCGACGCCGGGGCACATCCGCTTGTACGTTCGCGTGATCCGGCCGTGCGCCTTCACGCCCGTCGCCGTGTCGACGTCGAGCAACCCGACCGCCGCGATCTTCCGCGCGGCCGCACGGTCGCGAGCGTACTGGGTGTTCGCGGATCGGCATGGATCGCACCGGCACTTGCCGGCGACGTAGCGAGCCCGGGTGCCGTGATCGAAGTCGCCGGCGACGAGCTTCGCCAGTTCGGTCGGCCTCGCGCTCATGGCGTCGTCACCGCCCCCCGTCGCTTCGCGGCGAGGTACGCATCGAATCCTGGCTGCCGCGCCTGCGCGAGGCCCTGGCGGAATCGCGAGAGGAGCTCCAGTTCGACGATCGGTCGCGGCTGCGCGGCTGCGTCGTCGATCGCGTCGGCGATGCGGCGCAGCTGCTCGATCTCCCTCCGAACGAGCCCGGCCCACTTCGGAGGCATCGACTCGCCTCGCCAGTGGCGCTCGAGGTCCGCCGCCTGCGTGCGGAGGAAGTGCGCGTCGTCCGTCTCGGGCGTGGTGGCGGGGGCGAGGTCGCTCATG
>ERZ1292625.3685-Hain-H41-01um-R1-3685-length-12144-cov-5_pt1 | contig 12144 bp, 14 predicted proteins | sample MGYA00564400_ERZ1292625 | MGnify/ENA primary metagenome ERZ1292625 (study PRJEB36523, sample SAMEA6512639) | groundwater metagenome | collected 2019-01-08 | study: AquaDiva: Metagenomics assemblies of 32 groundwater samples
ATGGAATAATATTCAGAAGCAATTAGCATCTATTCATCCTGCTACATTCTTAACAAGTCTAGGTGTTGAAGGAATTGGTGAAACAATGTTTAAGAAAATATTAAATGTAATAAATATTGAAACACTAATAAATAATGGTATTCCAGAAACTATGGAAATTGAAGGTGTTGGTGAGATAACAAGAAAAACTATTAATATTGGAGTCTGGAATTCTTATATAAAACAATATTATGAATATGTAAAACCATTAATACAAGAGGTTGAAATTGAAGCAAACACCAAAATGATTTACTTTAGTGGTAAGTTACCATTTAGTAAAAAGGTTGGTGAATCAATTGCAAAGACCCATGGTTTCACTATGGGAAGTGGTGTCAAAAAAGATACTGTATTATTAGTGTGTGATGAAGAAGGTACAGGTAATCATAAGAAAGCTGTAAGTTTTGGAATTCGAATAATGTCTTCTTCTGAGTTTCTAGAAGAATATAAATAAGAGGTAATCAAATGGAAAAGTTTAGCAAATTAGAAATTGGGGATATTTTCATAAAGAATATTTTTGATGGTAAATTCTTTTACTTCTCTAAGATTTCATCTAATAGTATGCAAGGACATGTGTTTGGTTCTAATAAAAAATATCCTAAGTTTTCTGTAAATGAAAATGAAGAATTTATTTTGGTAATACAAAAGAAACATCCAGCATATGATAAGGCAGCAGAATTTCCTATTATGTTAGATAGAAGGGCATTTCGTTATCTTGGTACAACACGAGAAGTGTTATCATGTTATCGTAATGAAGAAAGACAAATGGATGGACCAAAAATGTATTTCACTGGAGATCAAATTGTCCCAACGGAATATGATCAGAAACAACAAGTGACATTTTATCTTGAATTGAAAAAGTTATATAAATTGATGGTAGAACATGATACACCAAAACACCTTAGAAAATTAAAGGTGCATTTGAAAACTTACTTCCAAGTTAATTTCTCAGTAACTCAATGGTTCGTTCCATGTGGTGCTAAGAATATACATAGGAGAACAGATGATTATGATCATGTTACATGTGCCCAATGTAAAAAGAAGGTTCATGAGTTTAGACACAATATTGTTCAAAAGGAATAAAAAATGAATAAACAAGAAATTATTACAATTTTACACAGTAAAGATGTAGAGTTGATTGCAAAGTTTATGGTATCAACTCCAGCATTTCAATTAGAAGCTGTACTTTACAATAAGAAAGTTATAGATATCTATAATAAAAATAAAGTAGAGATGGAGAATAAATGGGAAGAGATAATTAGTGATTATTATGGATTGCAACATTTGGCGGAAAAGCTTTTTGTAAGCGTATCAGATCTACAAGTAATAGATAATTTTGAAATTGATTCAATTGGTTTATTAAGTGATGAAATAATTGATGCATATCAAAATTATTTAGAATATTTAATTGATATCAGGCGTGGTGGTGTTTTTAATGTATCGTTAGATAGGAATATACAAGTAGAGTTACTAACTATAAAACAGTTGATGCGCATGGATGATAAACCACACTATGAAAAAGCTTTTACAATTACTCCAGATTTTATGACTCAATTTGATACTATGGATAAATTGTTGAAGTATGTTAATAAATTGTCTGTTCCAGAGGGAACTGATATTTACATAAATAATATTTTACTGAATGAGAATCAGTATAAAATTAAAGATACTTATATCACAATAACTGAAAAAGTGGTTAAATCTTTAATCTCGACTAAAAATAATAAGATACAGAATGGTGGTTTGTTACAAGTATAATATAACAATGTTTAACAAATGTGTACATGGATTAAATTAATGTACACTTTTTTGGAGTTTCAAATGTCAAATCCTTTTCAAGATCAAAGTCAGATATCCCATATATGGTTAACAAGAGAATGTAATTTATCATGTGGGTATTGTCGTGTAGTTAGAGATACCCCAGGCCTTAAACCGGTAGCAGACTACGAAAAAGATGAATTACAAGCAAAACACTGGTTTGAGAATATTAAGATATTAAATAAATTAGGTTCTAAATTTTTCTTGATGTATGGTGCCGAGCCACTCAGGTATAAGGGACTTGGTGAACTACTAGATTTATTAAATCAAACAGATATTCATTATTCTGTTCATTCAAATGGAACATTACAAACTGAGTTAGATGAGTTAATTAGTAAGCGACCATTAAAAGGATTGACGCTTTCTTGGGATCCTACAGTATTTGATAGAAGTGTGATGGGTAAAACGAATGTTGCTAAAAAGTTGTTTTTAAAATATAAAGAACAGGTACCAGATCTTACTGTAACAATGACCCTTCTACCTAGTATTACTGAAGGGGATAATATAGAAAGATTCATTGATGGTGTTCAGTGGTTTCGAGAACAAGGAATATGGTGTAGTATTACTGTAATTGATCATGCTCGTAATGAACATTATGATTTTAGTTATGTTCCATGGACTAAAGAAAATAAAATACAAGTAAATCCTAGATTCATGGAATTGGTTCATATGTTAAAAACGATATATGCTGATGGTAAACTAATTCATAATAACCCAGAATGGTTTGATGAATTGGAAGAGACTACAAGTAAAGAGAATTTTTATTGCGAAACTCCATGGGCTTTTAATGTTATCGATGCTGATGGTTCATTAAGAATGTGTAACAGAATCAAAGGAAATAAATTACCAAAGTATACACCAAAAGATATGATTGATAAACCAGAGGAAGTAATGGCAGCATTTAAAGATGATTATAAAAATATGTGTATAGGCTGTTCTTGGGATTGCGCCGCCCAAGCCACGGTACATAGACGATATCCGGATAAATATACCAAGGAAGATGTAGACAAACAATTCACGCACTAACAGAAGGAAAAATAATGGACAATAAGACAGCAATAAAAGAATTGAAAAGAATATTAGAAGAAGGATTTGGTGATTATGGAAATGAGATACCAGATATCGATGAAAATGTTCTTAAATACATATGTGATGATTATATATTACTTGAAGCAATAAAAGAAACTTGTGAGTATTATGGATGTATAGATGAATTTATGAATTCAAAAATAAGTGAAAAACATTTAATTGCTAAATGTAAAGGTTTAGATGACTGCAGAGAAGGTCATCATAATAATTTCAAAACAGATGAATCTCAAAGTGATCTTGTTACATTTATATTAAGTGAATTCCTAACAGATAAAGGGGAACATAGATATTCTAATCTTTGGGCTGCTATTGGTGAAACTGGAGCTACAGATGAAGATGCAATTTCTGAAAGTTTTGTAGAAAATTTAATTGAGTTACTATCTGAAGATAAACCAAGAAGGCCATTAGTTCGAACAGTTGACAAGGCATCATTGTTGACTCAACAAACCAATTTGAAAGATCAAATAAAGAAACACGAAAAAGAGACAAAGGAATATAAGAAAGAATTAGCAGAAGTTGATAAACTATTAGCTACTGTATAATTGAAAGAATATGTTGGTATCAATTAAATGTTTAAAAAAATTGATACCAACACTCGCTAATGACAAATTTAAACAGAAAGAAATAATTATGAAATTTACCAAAACTGTAGAGTTTGATCTTTATACACTTGGTGACAAACCAGTGGAAGGGGTTATGTTTAATGTTGATCTAGCAATAACAGATGAAAATAAATGTATCTGCACTAATGCTACACCAGATGAGATGGGGCGTATGTTCCTTGAGAGAATAGGTGGACCTGGTGCTCCTGATTATTGGAAGGGAAAAGTAATCAAATATTTCCAAGACGAATCACATGTTTTTGAGGAGCTTGGTGAAAATATGACGGATGAAGAATACAATCAATGGGAATCAATTTTAATGGATAAATAAAATCAATTCACCAAAAAAAGAAAAGGAATAATCAACATGGTAGATGAAACACCAATCAAAAAGAAAGCCATATATAACAATATAGAAATTCCAGGTCATGCAATGGTATGGCATGGATGTGTAGTAACTGAAGACGAGATACCAGAATTAGAAAAATATATGACTGAGAAGTTAGGATCTCCAACAACATACCTTACAACTAAGATTACTAATCCAGATAAAGATGATGACGGTAATGATGTACCGGATACTGGTGATAGACATGATGTAATTATTTTAGCTGCAGATACATCAAAAGTAATAATGACAAAACTACAAATGGGCCTGAGATGGTACGAAGATGTATTGGGTAATGGATTAACATATAAGGAGTAATTATGCGAGGGTGGGCTGATACATATATTGAAAAATTAAAGAAAGGTGAAACTGTACAGTTTAGACCGAGAGGTAAATCAATGGAAGGTAAAATATCTTCCGGGCAATTATGTACAGTTGTTCCTGCCAAACCAGAAATGTTAGTGGTGGGATCAATTGTATTATGTACATTTAGACATAGTCAATTCTTACATTTAATTAAAGAGATTAAGGATAAAGAATATTTGATTGTTAATAATAAAGGTTGGGTTAATGGTTGGGTCAAGAAAGAATCCATTTATGGGGTATGTACAGATGTTCGCAATTAATTTTAGGAAGGAGAAAACATAAATGGATGCATTCAAGTTAGATGATAATAAACCAAAGATAACAGGCAAACAATTGACTTCGTTTGCAAGTAACAATAATATCCTCGAAATCAATCATGAACCAATAGAGTTTATAAATAGTATGGTATATCCTTATACTCGAGATTATCAAGAATTAACCAGACCAATAAAAATAGCAAATATTGGTAGTGGTAAAGTTGAAAAAATTATAACTATGAATAATTATGAAATACATAACTTTGATTATGTAATTGATGGAACTGATATTATGACATCATTATTTAATTATGATCAGTGTTCATTTGATGCAGTTACTTCAACAAGACTATTTGAGCATATACCTATAAAAGATATGATTGAAACATTATATGCTTGCTATAGTGTGTTAAGACCAAATGGGTTAATATTTATTGCAGTTCCAGATATAGACCATATGGGTAAATTGTTTGGTTCATTAGATGCAAAATCTGATTGGTTTCAAAGATATAACATTTTGAATAGTATTATTTATCATCAGGTAACAGATAAAAATGGTGTATTGGTAGATAGTCATAAGACAGTTTGGAATTCAACTATCATGCAAGAGTTTTTGGAATTCGAAGATAACTTTACTGATATTCAAATTGCAACACCAATTAGAATTTCAAATCAAAATTGTCATGTACTTGGTATAGGAACTAAAAATCCATAAAACAGATTAATTTGACTATATATTATATAAATGAAGAAGTAATATTTTTTAAACATATTAACGATAGTTTAATTTTTGAAATTATCGTTAAGCCAATTGGCAAAACAATATGTACAACTCAACGATCTTGACGAATAGTTATGGATATCAAATACCATAATGAATTTGTGAGTGGACACATTGTATAAAGTTTGAAAGAAATAAAGATGGAACATTTGATTTGTGTTAAAAGCACATACAGGAAGAAAGTAGAGTTAAAGGTCGGTAAGAAATTGAAAAAATATTTATGTTCAGAAATGACAATAGAAAAATTCAATGAAGATATGCTTACATATGGATATGCCACAATTGATTCTGGAGAATTTGAATTTTGTAAAGAGGTTGTAGATAAGATTCAAGAATTACTACATGAATATGAAATACTTATTATTCCAGAAGACCAGGTTGTTAATATTATAACGTCTGATAAATCAATTTTACCAATGACACAATTTACCTTACAAAAATATAGAAATAAAAAATTATTTCCAAAAGTTAAAATTGTTAAGTTGTTGATGGAATGTTTTGGACATAGTAAAGAATATGCAGAAAAGATATATGAATTAAGTGAACTTAATGGTTCTGCTATAATTGCTACAATGCATAAGGAACATGCTGAATTAAGAGATCAAAAAGTAAATGAGTTTAATAGTAGAGAACGAACTCATATATATTTGATTGTACGGGGAGTATAATTTATGTATAAATACAATGACACTCGGATGAATGACTTTGTTGTTTTAAATAAGTTGTATTTCGACTTAGCTGAAATGGATGTCAGTAAGGCATACGCGTCATTGTATAACAGGTTTTATAAATCTTGGGGGTGGGAATCATTGCCCCCAGATTCTAAACTTGAAAACAATATTAGAATTGGTAAGATATCGAAGTATTGTTTTCAGGATGATGTTTATAGAGGAATTCTGAAACAATACTTTACAATGATTGAAAAAACAAATGATATAAAAATATATAAATGGATTAAAGATGCTATAATATGCGACAAATATAAAGCTATTAAGTATTCAGATTCAGTTTTAGATATCATTCCAAAAACCAATTTTAAAGTTGTTATATTTCTACAATTAAATAGTCATATTGCATTGTTATCGGATAATACATTGGAGATAAAAGGTTCTGTAATGGATAAAGAACTAATATATCCGATGGGATTGTATGTAGACATATTAAATTATCTATATAATAACAAATTTATATTTGGAGAGATGACATATATAATGAAAAGCAATACAATGACCAAAATAAGATCTACAATACAAAGTGCTATTGATACAATTATATATAATAATGATTTATCTGCTCAGAAAATCATTCATTACTTTGGTATACCCATACCAGATGATACAAAAAAATTATATTTTATTGAAAATGGAATGGAAATACAAGTCAATGATAGTGACATTGACCCGTTTATATTAAAAAGAATTAATAGAAAGAAGTATTTTTCAAAAGATTCATTATTCTTTTTAAAGTTAATTCTAGAAAACATATCAACAATTTAAAAGGAATTAAAAATATGAAAGATGATGTGTTCATTGACATTGTAGATCCTCAAAGTTTAAACAAAAACTTATTTGCGTCTGCAACTCAAACTGAAGAAACGAAAAGTTTCACAAATAAACACATATATGATTTACTGTGTAAGATAGTATCTTCAAGAGAAGATAAAGATACGAAAAGTTATTTATCTATACAGTATGATCTTTTAAAAGAAATTCAAGCAAGATTTCAGAATGATTTATTTGGTGAATATTCTTTGTTAGTTATGCAAGAACTTAATAATTTATATAGATATGATCCAAAGTTAAGAAATTTAGTTGATACGAGAAAAAAATAAAACTAATGCAAGACAATGTTCATTCATTGTCTTGCATTACTTGTGCAGATAAATTAAAATAAAGTATTTATTTTTTTCTGAATCTGTATATTTTTTCATGTAACAAATAATAATAATCTATAATTTATATTATTTGAACAAATGATTAAATGATCTAAAGGGGTTTTGAATGCTTACACGTTTTGTATTACATCATCATATTGTAGAAGACGGAACGGCACCCCCTCATTATGATCTACGTTTAGAAAATGAACATGGTGGTAAAGTTGATTCTTATGCATTACCCAAGGGTATACCGGAAATAGGAAAAGACCTTAATCTGGCAATATTTACATTTCCTCATACTAAAGGTATATTAAATACAGAAGGTAATCTTAGGAGAGCAAATGGTCAAATAGATCATTATGTTATTGTCGATAAAGGATTTTACCAAATAACAAAGAAAACACCAAACACAATAGAGTATACATTGAATGGGAGGGATAATGATTATAGAATTGTAATGATTAAATCAAAAACAAAAAAAGAATTCTTTGTCAAATCATTAACACCTGATCCTAGATTTGTTTTTAAAGAACAGTTATCTGTTTCTGAAAAAATTAAAATATTGTACGAGGGGAGGTGACTATGGGTGCACATTACCCAAATTGGACTGCAGTATTAAATGATATAGTTTCATATATTACGCAATTTAAAATTGGTTTACCATTAATACCAGTTGACCAGTTCTTTTTAATTACTAAGATAAGTACTGGACATTTTACAATTACAAATACTACTGTTCCATTAAGTCCAATATTAGTATACGAAGTTGATGCAGGAGTTATATCGACATATAATACTGAAAATAAATGGGAATCATTTTTATTATTAGCTGGTAAGAATGGAGTATGGTCAGGAAGAATACCACCTGGATTTGGTTCAGTAGTAAGTGTACAAGGAAAAACTGGAATAGTATTATTGGCTAAAGGGGATCTGGACTTAGGAAGCGTAGATAATACTCCAGATTTAAATAAACCGGTATCTATACCAACAGCTAATGCATTATCTTTAAAATTAAACGCAAGACCTCCCATTGTAGGTGGTACTGCTACAAAAATTACATGGGGAACGGACGGATTAGTTCTTGATGGATCACCTTTATCTACAGATGAAATTGTTGAAAGCGTAAATAGAAGATTTATTTCCACTCAACAATATAACGATTTGAACAATATTATCGAATTTGTAATACAGGGTGTAGTCGATGGAGGAACCGCTCTCGAAGACACTGACGATGTATTCGATGGAGGAAATGCGTAATAATTATTAATTTTTTAGGAGATTTAAGTCATGCCACAAAACAAACAAATTCAAGTCCGCAGAGACACCGCGGCAAACTGGACATCAGTAAATCCAGTATTAGCTGCCGGTGAAGCAGGTTATGAAACAAACACTGGATTATTAAAGTATGGTGATGGAGCCACAGCTTATAATAGTTTGGCGTATTTTACTGCAGGTGGTGCTGGTACAGTTACATCTGTATCTGTAGTTACTGCAAATGGTGTATCTGGTTCTGTAGCAACAAGTACTACAACTCCAGCGATCACTATTACACTTGGTGCTATTACACCAACAAGTGTTAATGGTACAACTGCTACAGAAATAGGTTATGTATCTGGTGTTACATCATCAATACAAACTCAACTTAATGGTAAACAAGCATCGTTAGGTTATACTGCAGAAAACCAAGCAAACAAAGAAAACACAACATTGGATAACTCTGCCACAAAATATCCAACAAACAACTTAGTTAAAACTTATGTTGATGGGATTGTTGTTGGATTATTAGATTATCGTGGTGGTTATGATGCGTCACCTAATACATATCCTGCTACTGGTGGTTCTGGTACTGCTGGTGCTGTAATGAAAGGTGATATGTGGGTAATTTCAGTAGCTGGTACATTGGGTGGTAATGCTATCCAAATTGGTGATTCTATTATTGCTAACGTAGATAGCCCAGGTCAAACCGCTGGTAACTGGAATACTTTAAATAGTAACGTATCGTATGTTCCAGAAGATGCTGCTAACAAAGTTACATCTATAAATGGTAGTTCGACTGATACTCAATACCCATCAGCTAAACTATTATATGACCAACTAGCATTGAAAGCTGGTAATGGTGCAAATACTGATATTACTTCTGTATTGTTAAATCAGTCTGGACTTGTTGTTAAGGGTGCTACATCTAATGCTTTGACAATTAGACCAAATGAAACTTTAACAGCTGGTAGAACATTGAACATTGTTACTGGTGACTCTGATAGAACTTTAACTATGACAGGCAATGCTTCTATTACAGGTACCAATACTGGTGATCAAACTGTATTTGATGGTGGTACTGCGTAATATTTAATTTACAATTTGACCTTAGAAATGTTATTGATTTCTAAGGTCACTTATTTTACAACATATATACATTATCAAACATTCTAACATTATTATTGCACCAACCGTATGATATGTATATATTTTAAATGGAGTATAAAATAATGCCACAGAATAAACAAATTCAGCTGAGAAGAGATGTTGCAGCGAATTGGACCAGTACAAACCCAGTTTTGGCTGCGGGAGAAATTGGTTATGAATCGGATACACCTAGAATAAAGATTGGTGATGGTTCTACTGCATGGACTAGTTTAGGTTATTTCGGAGCTGGATCTGTTTCTTCTGTATCTGTTGTTACTGCAAATGGAGTATCTGGTTCTGTAGCAACTTCTACTACAACACCAGCAATCACACTTACACTTGGTGCAATCACTCCTACAAGTGTTAATGGTTCAAGTGCTGCAGAAATAGCTTTTTTAATCGGAGTCTCTTCGAATATACAAACCCAACTTAATGGTAAACAAGCATCGTTGGGCTATACTGCAGAAAACCAAGCAAATAAAGAAAATACAACTTTAGATAATTCAACTACTAAATATCCAACAAACAATCTTATTAAAACATACGTAGACGGATTAGTAGTAGGACTATTAGATTATAGAGGTGCTTATGATGCATCTCCTAATACATACCCAGCATCTGGTGGTTCTGGTACCGCTGGTGCCGTAATGAAAGGTGATATGTGGGTCATATCAGTAGCAGGTACCCTTGGTGGTAATGCTATACAAGTTGGCGATTCTATTATTGCCAATGTAGACACCCCAGGTCAAACAGCAGGAAATTGGAATGCCTTAAATGGAAATGTAAGTTATGTACCAGCAGATGATTCTCTTGTAGTACATAGAGCTGGAGCAGAAACACTTGACGGATTAAAAACATTCGATGTAGCTGGTTCTAATTCTGATATTAAAATAGGTTCAGGTATAACTATTCGTGGTGATGCTACATATCCTGCATATACATTTAACGGAATTTTAGAATCAGGTTCATGGAATTACATGAATACTGGATACGCTAATATCATAGAGTTTAATAGTACAACGGGTAATTTAGTTTTTTATAATTGTGGTACAGGAACAGCAGGTAATCCTCTTTCTTTTTCAGAAGCATTAAAAATATCTAATGCAGGAAATGTAGGAATAGGTTTAACAGCTGGTCCTACTTCAAAATTAGATGTTCTATCTACGACAGCTTCTGCATGGGCAACACAAATAAATAATAATGCAACAGGTGCAGGACATGGGTTATTTGTTAATATTGGTGCATCATCTACTGGTATTCCTTTTAGAGTTGATGTAAACTCAGTAGAGAAGTTATCTGTTGATAATGGCGGTGTTACACTTGCTCGTGGTGGTATAAATTCCTTATTAGATAATGCAGCACTAATCTTAACCAATACAACTGGTGGTGCAGCTGCTAAAGCTCTTTATATTCCTTTTAGAACTTCTTTGGGTGTTGAAAAAGCATATATAGGTTATGGTGATGATACAGATATTTTCCGTATAAATAATGCTAGAGCTGGTGGGGATTTAGAATTTAGATCTTTAAATGCTACTTACATGCTTACTAATGGTGTTGAAAGATTAAGAATCTTATCTACAGGGTTGGTTGGGATAGGTCAACCTACACCATTGACTCATCTTCATCTATCTACAGTGGAAGATATTGCAGGATTAAAAACTTATGGAGTACAGTCAGAAGGTTTGGGTGTTCATTATTCAAGAAACACTTCTGACGATTATAGGGCAAATATTGATTTTATAGCCAATAGAACTTCTAGTGCTATTGCAGGAGGTGCTGGGTTTAGATGGTTTTACCAGCCTAGAAGTACTGGATTCCCCACTCTTGGGATGTCACTTCTCTCTAACGGTAGAACAGAATTCTACGATAGAGTATTAGTTACTCTTAATCAAAATGCTACTACTACATCATTTGTGAGTATTAATACTGATGCTGGTGTTGCTTCCAATACTAGAATGTTAATGCAGAATGGGACAAACAACCTTTTTATAGAAAAAATGGGTACTGGTTTTACGACTAGTGGTGCTAGGGTTGCTGCTGGGTCTATGGTTTATAATACAGGGGCAAGTGTGTTAGCTTTAGCTTCTGATGGTAATTTAGAATTTTATGCAGGTGGTATTACCTCTGCTGAAAAAAGAATGACTATACTTACAAATGGTAATGTTGCCATAGGTCTAGCTACCGCAGATTCAAGACTTCATGTTAGTTATGAAGTTAATAATACACCAGCACAAGCTACTAAGGTTACAGACTTTGCAGGTTCAGCTATTATTCTACATAATCAAGATACACCTGGTACTGGTAATAAATCTGCGTTATTTTTCTCACATGCAGGAAGTGGTGGGATTAGTTCAGGTATTGGTAGTTATAAGGAATCTGGTTCATGGAGTACTGGTTTAGACTTTTATGTAAATAATATTACAGGTGTTGATGTTCAAGACATTCAAGCAAGAATGAGATTAGACTCTAATGGAAATCTAGGAATCAAAGATTCTTCTCCTGTAAATACTGCAAACTATGCAACTCTT
>ERZ1292625.3686-Hain-H41-01um-R1-3686-length-12143-cov-4_pt1 | contig 12143 bp, 20 predicted proteins | sample MGYA00564400_ERZ1292625 | MGnify/ENA primary metagenome ERZ1292625 (study PRJEB36523, sample SAMEA6512639) | groundwater metagenome | collected 2019-01-08 | study: AquaDiva: Metagenomics assemblies of 32 groundwater samples
CGCCGCAGAAGCGATCGCTCGCCACCTCGGCGCGCACGCGGCCGGCGTCGAGGATCTCCACGTCGGTGTCGACGCCGTCGCGCCGCAGGCGCTCGGCGCTGCGCTCCAGCGCCTGCAGATGCGCGGGCCGCGTCGCCAGCTTGAGCTTGCCGGTGCGGATGAAGTCGCAGTCGATGGCCTCGTCGCGCACGAGTTGCGCCACCGCTTCGACGGCGGCGTCGTAGTCGGAATGGCAGGTCTGGCAGTTGCGCGGCGGAGCCAGGGTCTGCTGCCCGTGCTCGGTTACCGGCTGCTCGAGCGAGGTCGGGATGGTCGTCGAGCATGCGGCCGAGGGGCTCTTCGGAGAAGTTGAGGACGTCGCGCATGCCGAACTTCGCGAAGGTCGGGTAGGTGAAGCGCGTGTCCCAGTCGTCGTAGTCGACGAACCCGTGTTCGGAGTTGGACTGCAGGATGAGACGAGAGCAGATCGCGCCACGGATGAGCGCGGACTTCGCGGAGATGTCACGGAGCGTGCCGGAGTAACCGCGGCGGGCGAGGGACTCGTCGATCTCGTCGAAGATGCCGTAGCCGATGTCCTCAGCGCGAGCGATCATGTCGCGCTCGTACTCGTTGTTCACGTTGTCGATCGGCATCGAGAGCCGGATGTTGTTGCGGGCGATCGCCGCCGAGCCCTTGTCGACGAGGTTGGCGGGCTCGTTGGTGACGAACTGCATGCGCCCCGGCGGCTTCGCGGCCTGGTGGGCGTCGAAGAGCAGGTACATGAGGTGCCAGAACTCCTGACGCAAGTTCCAGGGTCGCCAGAAGCGTTTGCGGAGTTCGTACTGCTGGAGGATGGACGACTCGGTCGGTGGTGCTCTCACGAGGGAAAGATACACAGTCGCACGGATTCCTCCAATGTGGCTAGTGGCGGACGGCAACGACCTTGCGGTCCACGGACGACGCGTAGGAGCGCAGCTGCAGGCAGATCATCCACGCGAGGACGAGGTCGTCCTTCGCTGAGGGAGCGGCACGCGCTTGCTTGCGGCCGGAGGGGTTTCCCTTCGGCGGGCGCCAGATCATCGTGGCCGACTGGTTGACGAGTGTCTTGTCGCGGATGAGCACGAGGTTGCCGTTGTGCCAGTCCTGATACTCGGAAACCATCTCGGGGCGTGTTTTGACGTCGGTGCGCCAGCCGAGCTTGAAGGGGTTGATCTTCACGCCGGAGCGTACGTCCATCTCCGGGTCCTGGCGGTAGTGGAGGTTCGGATAGTTGAGGTCGTCGAGCGCTTTGTTGACGGCGTAGCCGACGTCGTTGTTCGCTTCCGCGCCGACGTACGCCTTGTTGTAGGTGTAAGCGATGCGGGCAATGAGCTTGGCGAAGTCGTGCGGCGGGAGATAGCCGTTGTAGCAGACGACGGGGGCCATGGAGTCTTTACGTGCGAGGACGAAGGCCGACTCGTCGTCGCCCTCGTTGCCCTGCGCCCCGTCCGCGCCGAGGATGTACTCGATGCCGGTCTGCGGACCTTCGTAGATGCGCAGGTCGCCGTCGAACTCGGTCTCGATCGGGTCGTAGGCCGTGACGATGGCCCGCATGCGCGAGATGGTGGGCTTCTTCAGGACGGTCTGTTGCGCCGTGATGAAGCAGGTCAGCGGGTCCTCGGGGTATTCGGAGTCGAAGTGCTGCTTGACGGCCTCGGCCTCGGCGATCTTGATGCGGCGCCATTCGAGCTGCCCCATGTCGCAGCCGTGCTCGCGATAGAGCCACTTCTCGTGGTCGTTGAGGTCACGGGGGTGGATCCCCGGGTTGTCGATGCGATACTCCTGCTGCTTCCACCAGGGCCAGAAGAAGAGGCGCCAGGCCTTGCCGCCGCCCACTTCGGTGATCTTTCCCTCAATCGCGGCCATGCAGAGGTCGAAGAACGCGCCGGCCGGGCCGTTGGGTGTCGACTCGAAGTCGATCTCACCGTAGGGCGGGTCGGGGACCGCAGAGTTCAGCGCGTGGACAATCTTGCGGGCGCGTCCCTCGCCGAAGATGTCCCAGAACGCGATCTCCGTGCCGTACGCGTCGTGGTAGGTGTTGGTGCGGCCGATGTTGGGGGACTGCGCTGACTGGAAGTAGATGGTGCTGTTGTGGGCGAAGTCGAGGCGTTCGATGTTATCGGCCTTGCCGCGGCCTGCAGCGGTGCCGAAGGGCGGGCAGAGACCGGCGTTCTTGATGTCAGCGAGGTAGGCGTGGACGCGCTCGCGAAATTCCTGCTTGAACGCGTCGTCCTGCGCGATGATCAGGAGGTTGCGGTTGGGCTCGGTCGCAATCCGCATGACCTTTTTGGCGAGGACGATCGTCGACATGCCGACCTGGCGCGGTTTGAGGATGAGGTTGCGGAATTGGAAGGGCTGTTTGGACCACGGGGAGACCGGCATGATGCCCTCGCCCGTGGCGTCGTGCAGCCAGGGGCTGTAGCAGGTCTCGTCGAGGTACTCGCCCTGGATTGCGTTGGGGTCGAGGTGGATGCGGAGGCCACCGCGCTTCGGCGTGATCTGCAGTTCGGTCGAGATGCGCCGGCGATAGTCGCCAACAAGCTGGAGGGGGTCGTCAGGAGGCGAAATTGCAGCCATCTGCGGAGTATGATGGCAGTTTCAAGGAGGAAACGCTAATGAGGCAGAGTTTGGGGCGGCTGTCGAACGAACAGCTGGTGTTTCGCGAGTTTGAGGTCGAGTGGCAGCGGTGGATGAACAAGGATGTCGGCGCGTACATCGGCCGCGAGTGGGCGCGGCACCCTGCGTGGGGGTCAAACCCGAAATCGGAGGCGTACGAGAAGGCAAGACGGGCCTGGCACTGCAATTTGGGGGAGCTGTTCGGGTTTCACGGGACAGCGCATGTAAATGACACCGGCGCGACGTCGGGGACGGCGAGAAGGTTGACGGTGAGCCTCAGCCACACGGAGCTGACGCGGTTGGTCGAGGTCCAGGTCGTCGCGGGGGGCCGGGTGCAGCAGAATCCGCATCAGACAAGGCTGTTCACGTACGAAGTCCGGGATGTGATGGCCCAGTGCGTGCTGCAGGCGGCGAGATTGTTCATCGACTCGAAGAACGACCTGGCATTCAACATCATGGACGCGGCGATCAGCTTCCGGAGAGCCGTGGGAGGGAGGGGGCAGAAGTCGACGGAGCAGATGCAGGTGGCTCAGTTGTACTGGAAGGAGCAGCTCGACCTGCTGACGGCCTATCAGCGAAGGCAGCCCGCGGTGTTTCACTCGTGTCAGAGGGAGAGAGAGGTTGCGGGCACGGGGGGACCGAGCCTTGGCGCCTTTGCACCCTTCGACGCGTACGATGCGGCATACTCCGCAAGGAAATGAGAACACTTTCAGAACAAGGAGCCTAATTGTATAAGCGTCTTACAGCTCCCGTCACCCAGAAGCGAAATTGTCGGAGGGGGGGGGGGGTCTTTGTCGGAGGTGACCCCCCTAATTGTCGGAGGTGAAGGGGTAATTGGTGTGTATAGAGACCTAGAGAGGGGCCGGGTGTGAACGAGATCACAGCTATACGAGCTAAGAATTGTGTTATCAATTGACCACCTCCGACAATTAGGCCTTCACCTCCGACAAAGGGGTCTTCACCTCCGACAAAGGGGGGTGCCACCTCCGACAATTTCACGTCTGAACACGGGTCTGGAGACAGAGCACATGCCTTAGCAATTATAGGTGGAAAATGGGCCTATAACCTCTATCACCTTAGCCACCTCGGAGAATAGTGGGAAAGGATGTTCTATGGAAATGAGTGACCCGCAGGGGGGTGACATGCTGAGATTGACACTCGGCGAGCTGGTGGAGCAGGCGAAGCTGACCTGGGCAATGAATGCTGGAGAGGCCGCGGCTGCCGGGATGTTGGTTGAGGCCGCATGCCGGCGCTCACTTGCTGCGGGGATCCCGGCCGAGGCCTGGTATGACCAGGAAATGGCCCGATGGGTGGTCAGTCAGGCGCCCGAGGTGATGGACCGCCATTTGAGTGCCGGCGATGGGAGGTATTGGGCGTTGGCTGACAGGCTACAGACTGAGTGGGCACGCCAAGAAGCGGAGGAACAGGCCACAGAAAACCTGCTGAAAGACGCGAACGAACGAGCTCTAGCCAAAGCATCCAGAAATTGATGTCGATTTCCCTATAACAATCCCACCACGGAAATGAACAGGAAGCCTCCCGATGGGGGGCTTTCTTGTTGTCTGCGAGGGGGGGCGCCTGTCACTCGACTTAAAAAAAATTGATCAAAGCGCGAGAACGGTCAGACAACGACCCTACTGACACGACGAGAGAGGAAGCCACCCAGCCGAGATAGTGACACCACAAGTGACAGGTAATCATGTTGTTGTTGTTGTTGTTGTGTTGCTGTTGATGTGGTGATGTAGATGTATGCGTGTTGAGGCACTGCGTGCTCTTACATTCTAGTCGCATGATGTCGCTGTTGATGGGCGTGATTCGCGGTCCACTCTCTTCATACCGTATGTGTACTCGAGAGCAACAACACACCAGACCGGACTAGAACGCACCGTAACAGACCGCGCTGTACTGTACGGCACGGGATGAAACGCTAGACACCCTCCGTTCTCCCCTGCGATTGAGCTGTCCTCCCCCTCACCAGACCCCACACCTGCATCCGTGCGAGTTGTTGAGGCAAGATGGCACTCAGTGTATCACTACTTATTGACCATCCTCCGGGGTTAACTCAACCACTCAGTCACTTTCTACAGCCCAGGCGAGAGCGGGGCTCTAACGCCCCTGCAGCCCTCGTCACTCCTCCGTCGTGCCTATCGCATGAGCCGGCAAGAGCGTACCTCTAGCAATCCCCCACTCGTCAACGCATGAGCGTCCTCAGTTTGCTCGGCGCTCGTGATAGTCCGTACCCAGAACAGACATCGCTCCTCGCTCTCTCCTCACCAAACTGAGGCGGCTCAAGCCGTTGACTTCGCTCGGTTCGTGACCGCACTGGTCATTCAGGTATAGACCAACGTCAGTCCACGAACAGGGCCTCACGGTGTGTGAGATGCCTCGTTTAATTTGGTAGCGAAAGGCAGACCGATGATTCGTGTTGTCAGCATGCGTGGAAGTTTGAAGCCGGCAGCAGAGGGAGTGCTGCGACTCAGAATAGACCGAGCTACCGCGCTCGGGAATCCGTTCAGGATCGAACAGGGAGTTGCGACTCGGAAAGACGTCGTCGACACGTACAGAAAATGGGTCATGAGCGATCGCTCCGCTGCAGCCTGTGAAGCTCGTACCCAGATCCGGCAGATCATCAAGCTTGACGCAGAGGGTCACCGGATTGAGCTGGCATGTTGGTGCAGTCCGCTACCGTGCCATGGAGATGTGATAAAGGAACTCGTTGTGAAGGCGAGAAAGGAGTTGGCATCATGCTGAACTGGTTCTGGAACATCATCTGGCGGATACGCGCTGAACGACGCATTCGTTCACTCAAGCAGCAGGAGAACAATCAATGACTGAACAGCGCATGTGGGATCTCGTCATCGGGGCGGCCATCGGGGCCGCTCTCTCCCTCATCCTCGTCATCTGGCTCGACTCGCTCGCGCCAATAGAAAGGTGCATCTCATGATGCTGTCCGATATCCCTCGTCACGAAGACCTCCTCAAGCGCATCACTCAACCGACAGGCTGGGTGCATGTTGATGAGACGCCCAAGCGTTCCTACTTCATCTCCATCCCGGACATAGACACAGCTGACGTTGCACTCACGCAACGAGAGCAATTCACGCGTCTCATCAGCCGCGGCTTCAAGCCGTGCAAAGTCTGCGGCGGATGGCGCTCACCAGGACAGACACCAGCAGAGCATCACGAGGAGGAACATTTTGGCATCAGGCTCCAGAGCGCATCACGCGACTGGAACTACAGCGATGATGACCCGTGGATTCCTGACATGGACGACATCACGGGATCACGTTACGAACGACGCACACCTATCACCGCGGAATCCATCCAAGAATACGACGCAGGAGCGCGTAAGCAGCTCGATGAGTCGTACCAGAACTACCGCGACCGCAGCGGGCAGTAACAGCATTTCAGCGCCTATCGTTCAGAGAATGCGGCAGGTCAAGCCCCTTGTAATGAGGGGCTTGACATTCTCTGAACGATGCGCTCGCATCTTGTGTTGAATTTGGCTTCGCCTACGTTGGGTGAAGTCAGTAGTCCAGGAAAGGTACGGTACAGACATGGCGGACCAGCCAACAGTCATCACGCCGCAGCAGGCCGAGGAGCTGAAAATCACGCTCAACCCGTGGGCAGCGCTCGACCAGAAGTACGCCGGAGTCACGCCGCCAGTCGGCACCAGCGCCACACCCCTCAAGGCACGGCACATCGTCTTCGCAGTCGGAACCGGCTTCACGAACGAAGAGCTCATCACCGATGTGCTCACAGCCATCAAGGCCGAAGACCCGAACACGGTCATCGTCTCGCAGAACCGCTTCCAGCCCGACAAGCTCGCTGTCGACGTCGCCAGGACGCTAGGTCTCCGTGCAGTCGCAGTCAAGCCGAAGTTCCTCTTCGACCAGAACATCAGACGCATGCTCGCGGGCCGCGCCATGACCGAACAGGAGCAAGCGCAATTCGGCTACAGTGAGCTGACCGACCGCTGGTCAAAGCAAGCCGACGAGCTGCATGTCTTCGGCACGCAGCAGGGCCCACAGCTCGGCTGGATCCGCGCATTCATGCTCGCTGGCAAGAACGTCATCGAGTGGATGAACCCGGAGCAGCAAGCGTTCCGCAGGCAGCGCGATGCTGCCGAAATTCCCATGGCGTACTCGGTCGGCTAGGGCCCACCCCAAGCTGACCGTCTCGCAGCCCGGCGTCAGCACGCCCTCGCAGGCGCCGGGCACTCTTCTCATCACGCCACACAGGAGCTACGTATGAGGCAACGCAGCACACTGCCAAGAGCCCGGCTGAGCGCCACACCAGGCGCACTGTCCGGGCTTTTTTCATGAGCCGGCACCGCACCGGACCTATGTTCAGCTGACACATACGACAATCAATAACCAAGGAGGTAACCTCATGCCGTAAGAATCTCGTACCCAGCTCGTACCCAACAACAAGAAAGGACAGAAGCATGCCAGCAGCACTCAATATCACCAACATCCTGCTGCAGGATCTCCGCGGCCGGGTACTGCGTGACCTCGCGTACCGTGCCGAGACCATGAGCCAAATAGCCAAGGCCGTGCCGATCCTCGACCACATGCCCGACCTCACCTTCCTCTTCGCGTACTGGACCATCAACTGGTTCCAACTGTTCGAGCACTTCGCGCAGATCCATTTCGCACCTGTCATCTACGACTACAGCAAGGACCTGAATGCACAGGACTCTACACTCGAGTCAGACAACGAACAGAACGCCACCATCAGGTTCTACGAAATTCAGGGTGGATTCATCCCCAAATTCGCTGCGCACTTCGAGAGCATCGGCTGGACCGTCGACAAGGCCGTCACCCCCAGCCGAACTGAAGCTGACAACCAGGACCACACTGAGGTCGACGTCAAGCTCACAGCCTGGCAGGGCGGGAACAAACAGAACTGGAACGAGCCACACATCACCGTCCAGTTCTTCGGCATCGACCCCGACAAGCTTGAGAAGAGCAACCCCACCTGCAGAGTGGAATACGAGCGTGTCGAGGTGCCTGCCAAGGTGGTGTACAAGGCCAAGGTGGTATGTGACGACCCGGCAGAGCAACAGCAGCTTGCAGAGGGCCAGCCAGCGCTCGAGGAGGCCTAAATGGGACGCTTAGCAGCACGCGACATGATTGAGCATGCTCAGCGCGACCAGGCACTCGCCTGGCATCTACAATCGAACCACTACCCTCCGGTACACTCCTCCTTCATCCCCGCTGCAAACACGGCAATCGACGCCTGCAACAAGGGCAAGTACAAGAAGAAGATCAAGATGCCAAACGGCATCACCAAAACGGCCAGCGACATCATCGAAGGACTGCACCTCGAGAACTTCGTCACCTGGCCAGACGACTAGACTGGGGGCATGAAACCACTAGCCATCGCCGTTGAGCGAAGCGACAACAAGAAAATAGGGAACGCAAGTGCCACGTACGTCACCCAAGCCACCTGCCCCAAAACCTGCCCGTTCCTTAACGCCGGATGCTACGCCGAAACAGGATTTGTCGGTCTTCACGCTCGAAGACTGGAAGAACACGCAGACCCTGCCAGCGCAGCACTTGAGGAATCTGCTGCGATTGATCGATTATCAGGCAAGCGCGATCTCCGCATGCATGTCGTCGGCGACGTCACATCCAACGACGGTGCTAAGAATCTTGCAGGAGCAGCTGCGAGATATCTCAACAGGGCTCAGTCTCTACCCGTGCGTGTATGGACATACACTCACGCCTGGCGCTCACTTCGACGCAAGTCCTTTGGCCCCATCAGCGTCCTCGCGTCCTGTGAAACTACACAAGACGTCAAAAAGGCTCGCAAGAAAGGCTACGCCACCGCCATCGTCGTCGACAAATTCAAGTCCGACAAAGCCTGGACCGAAGATGGCATCAAGATCGTCCCGTGCCCGGAAATGACCCGCGGCATCGTCTGCACCGACTGCAGATTGTGCCTCAACGACAACAATCTCAAGAAAGCCGGCATCACGATTGCGTTTGAGGCGCACGGGTCGAATGCCGAGAAAGTGAGACAGACAGTTGGACAAAAATCCGCCAGCTTTCGAGAAACTCCCGTTCCTACAGCCCTGCAGCTGCGGCAATACCACCAACTTCCTCGTCGACGTGCGACTCCAACGACAAGAACTGACTCTCAACGAACGCACCGGATGCGCCTACGTTAAGATCAGCTCAATCAAGCACACCGATATCTACAAGTACACAATTTGGTGCAACCGCTGCTTCAAGGACCTCGGCGACGTCGACGACTGGCTACGTGAGACCGCTCACGTCTTCAGCACCGGCGACGTGCTCTTCAGGATCCCGAAGACCGAACAACGAACGGAGGCCGTTGATGGATGAATGCGCCATCTGCAACCACCCCGACCCACCCAACGCTCTCGTCCAAGGAGTCTACTTCGACACAGACCATCTCAACCCTGAAGACCGCAGCACATACTTCATATGCGGCTGCTGCACAATGTGGGTCCTCGAACACCTCCCCATCGACGACCTCCTCGACGAACTAAAGTCCCGCATCATACGACCCGCAGGACAACCACAAACAACGAAAGGATACTCACTCCATGGCACACGAAGTTGAATCAGCAGCAATCCACGGCACCGCATGGCACAACGCCGGCAAGCGCCTCGACCACCTCATGACCGTCGAAGAGGCTCTGCACGAGTCAGGTCTCGACGACTGGATGCTCAAGCTCACACCCGCCGTCACCTTCATCAAGCACCGTGACATCGTTGTCAACAGCGCCGGCAACCCCGAGAGCGCCGAGCTCATGATGAAGCAGATCAACAACTGGCAACGTCTCGAACGTGCCACCATCGCTGCCGGGGGATGGCTGTCTGACGACATTGCCTACATCCCCATCGACCGCTTCGGCCACTTCCGCACCAAGGACTGGACACTCCTCGGAGACGTCGGCAAGGACTACCGCTCGATCGACAACGAGTTCGGCTTCGACGTCTTCAAGCTCCTCTGCGACAAAGACGGCCTGAACGTCGCGAAGATCCAGTCCGCAGGCTCACTCCGCTCCGGCAAGCGCGTCTGGGTGCTCCTCTCTCTCAAGGACTCCGACCTGCACATCAACGGCGCCCGCCTCATCCCCTACCTCTTGTACTGGAACGCGCACGACGGATCCTCAGCCGCCCACTTCCAGCTCACGACCGTCAACGTCGTCTGCATGAACACACTCGGCGCCGCGCTCGGCGAGAAGTACGCCGACCTGGCAGTCTCCGTCCGTCACACCGGCGACATCCAAGCCAAGATGGCGGAAGTCCAGAACATGATGGCGCAGGCCACCACGATCTTCGGCAATTTCGAGCGCATCGGCAACGAGCTCGACGCCAAAGTCGTACCACAAGAGGCGCTGAACGAGTTCATGAACTTCCTGTACCCACCGCTCGACGAGACGAAGACGACGAACAAGCAGATCGCCAACAGGAACACGAAGATCCTGCTACTCAGTGAGGCGATCAAGCAGGAAGTCGCGCTGCTGCCTCAGTACACAGCCACAGGCGGCGGCGAGAAGCAGTTCAGCTACTGGACGCTGCTTCAGGGCATCACCCGGTACACCACGCACATGCAGGGCGTCAGGGTCGGCAACCGGGCCGACGGAGAGGCACGATTCGAGAGCCAGATCATAGGCGCCGGCGCAGAGTTCAACGCCAAGAGCGCGAAGAAGATCATGGAACTCGCGGAGGTCAAATGAGCTACACACTCCACCTCGAAATTCCCAACTGCCCTGACTGCGCCGCTCCTATAAACTCCAGAATGCGCTGGCACCACGGATACGTCGAAGGCTCGGCTATCTGCGGACGATACTTCACAGCCACATTCTCCAACTCCGTCATTAGATACCGAGTCGGCGACGAATACGCAGGCTGCCTCAAGCGGCAGCTCGACCAGAAGAACGCCCGCATCACCCAGCACTCTCATGAGCACATCCACATCAACGACCCAATGGACCTCATCGCAGGAGCACCCGACGATGGCGACATCGAAGCCTGACCCACAGATCGAGCCGATCCTCGACGAAGACGGCAACACGCACATCTGCGCTCCGTTCTGTCAAGAATGCGGCTGGCGGCTCACTGCCAAGGGCCGCATAACCTTCGCCTTTGGCTACATCAACGGGGAAGGCTGGCATTCAGGAACGCTCCCCGACGGCAGCAACAACAAAGACTGGCAGGAAGACTGCACCGAAGTCTTCGGTGAGTGCACCAACGACGAATGCAACATGTACGAACAGGACGTCTTCCTCAACTTCTGCCACATGCAGGAACCAGAATGCAAAAAGGAACCCAATGTCACCATCCAAGGACACAACGCGGCGCCTGGCTAAATCAGCCGGGCAATCAACAGCAACAGGAGCAGTCGAGCACCTCGAACGCAAGGCCGGCGGGTTCGAGCAGAACTACAAGCCGACTTCCGAAGAACTCGAACGATTCCGTGCCGTCGCCACGCGCCGGTTCGTCCTCGACCTCAAGCTGCACATCCCGAACATCGTCGACATCCTCAGCAAGGACGACGACGGATAACACCCAGGTCTTCCAGGTCTACATGAGCACGCAGTTCGGAGACTGGATATGGCTCCGCTACCGCGACTTCCCCGTCACAACATCCGACCGAGAAAAGATGAGACAAGGCTGGATCACTCGCGACCAGTACCCTGAAGGAGCCTGGTCAGTTAAGAACAGACAGTTTCGGATCCTGGAAGACGTGAACAAACAGCTAACAGTCGAGTGGCTCCCTGAAGTCCCTGAAGGCCGGTAGGGGAGCCACTCTCTCACAAGGAGACGCATGCAAGCCAACATCATCATCACCGTCCACGTCATGACCGACGGCGGCCAAGAAGACCTCGAAGCCATCGCCAGCCAACTGAACATGACCATCAGCGACGATTTCGAGCTCATCCGCGACGACCTCAACGACAAGGAACCAATTCTCACCGTCAAGGAATCAGAAACCCAGATACTCCAGTGATCGACAACAAGACCTACTGGAACCTGAAGTCCAGGCTCACCCGCGCCAAGAATCGAGCCAAGAAGTACAACAATCCACAGCTCGTCATCGACGAAGTCACCCACGCACGGAAGATCTTCGAGAAGAACGGCTACCCCGACCTCTGGCCCATGTGGCGCAACGAGCTCTGGAACTACGGCATAAATAGCCCGTGGTACCGAGACATCGACCCAATCGAAGCGAGAGTACTCATCATGAACGCTCGGAACGAAGAAGAACAGTGGACAGCATGATACAACGACGTTGTCACCACTGCGAAGAGCCGCTCTCCCTCACCGAAAGTGAAGTCTGGGGCCCGTGCGACATCTGCAGCGGATTCTTCTGCTCAGCATGGTGCTGGGACATCCACCTCGGCAAGCACGAAGACAACAACGAGGACTAAACATGACCACCGAACACGAGACGACGATCGGGCAATGGATGGACAGCGTCCTTGTAGACAACGGTGGTATCCGGGATGACGGGCATTGGCACGCTGAA
>ERZ1292625.3687-Hain-H41-01um-R1-3687-length-12139-cov-32_pt1 | contig 12139 bp, 13 predicted proteins | sample MGYA00564400_ERZ1292625 | MGnify/ENA primary metagenome ERZ1292625 (study PRJEB36523, sample SAMEA6512639) | groundwater metagenome | collected 2019-01-08 | study: AquaDiva: Metagenomics assemblies of 32 groundwater samples
CCTCAGTGACCCACATCGCCTCAGCGGGCCTTGCCATCGCCAACCAAGCGCTGGCGGTGCGCTGCGTGGATACCGGCGGGACGACCTTCCAGGCGTGTGGCGGTGGAGCTGATCCTTCGAGCGTCGTCCAGAGCAGCAGTTGGACGATCCAAGCGGCGCACTTGGTAACCATTGCCCACATTGCCCAATCCGTCCATATCGGGGGTACGATCCAGGGGGCTCAATTCCACGTTCAGGGTCTCGGTCTGCCTGGAGCGTCGCACGGCGGAGTGTTAACGATCCAAGGCATCACGGGCATGAACGCTGTGGTCGTGAGCCAAGCGACAGCATCAAGCCTGCAAATGACCGCCACTCAGACTGGCACCTGGACCGTCCAGCCTGGCAACACGCCGAACACGACCGCGTGGCTCGTGAACGTGCAACACATCTCCTCGCAGCTGCACCTGAATATCGCCGGGGTCGGGGGCCTGCCGATTCCGACGAGCCAGGGACTGCCCATTCAGCATATCGCATCTGTCGTTCATATCGCCGTCTCAGGCCTCGGCACCCCTACTCAGGCTATTTCCGTGCGATGTGTGAATACCGGCGCCACGGCCTTCGCGGACTGCGGCGGGGCGGGCGGAAGCGGGGATGCGGTGAACGTATTTCACCAATCAACGGTGCGGCATGTCTCCTCCGTGCAACACGTCAGACTGATCTTTAATGACAATCTGAATAGTGTGCTTGCCGTCCACATCACGAGCCGCTACGACCCGAACACGAAGGCCATCGTGAGCCACGCCGGGGCACTGTTCGTCACCTGCCTGACGGCGGCCGGGGTGGCCGAATCGTGCGCGGGCACGTCCACGCCCGATGCCGTGAACGTCTTCCACCAGTCGACCATCGCCCACGTCTCGTCGGTGACCCACGTCATGGTCGCCAGCCACCAGGTCATCCGCGTGATGGGCGCCCATGTGACCGGGTCAATCCACGTGGCGGGCCTCACGAACGTGGGCAGCGGGGCGCCCGGGACCGGCACCACCCAGATGGTCTGCCACTCCACGCTCGCCATCCACGTGGCGGCGGCGGCTCCGGGCTATACGCAGATCATCCACTTGACTTCTTCCAATGGAGGCATTAACCAGGCTCAGTGGCGGATCTACATTTGCTCGATCATGGTCGTGTCAGCCCATGCGCAGGGGTTCTCGCTTCTTGAGGGGACCGGGACAACCTGTTTTGGCCAGCCCCGGCATGCGGTCATTGGATCTTGGCGGCCAGATGATTCAGTGGTGCTAGCCGCCACCGGCGGTTTTAGCATTGCGTCGCCGTTCCCAGTGTTGTCAACGCAGGTGCCCGGCAATAACCTCTGTATCGCGCAGACGACGAGAACCAGCGGCGGATCCATCTCAGGGACGATGAGTTACCGGGCCGGGCCATAATTATGTTGCGTGTGATCCTGCTGACGCTCATCGTGTGGCTAGTATACGGCGGGGCGGCGTTCGGCCAAATTGCCTTTGTTCAAAGTGCCCGAGTGGACGGGACGGGGACGCAGAACGTGGCGTTTAGTTCCAACAATGCGGCCGGCAATCTGATCGTTGTGGCCATCATGATTGGGAACACGACGTCTGATCCCACCGTGTCAGATACTCGTGGCAATACTTACACGGAGGATCGCCGGCAAACCCAAACCACGGACGGTCATCGCGCGTTCGTCTTTTCAGCCCCCAATAGTGTCGCGGGGGCGAACACCGTGACGGTCACGATAACCGGCACACCAACCAATCGCGTGATGATTCATGAATACCGAGGACTAGCGACGAGCAGCCCGAGGGACCAAGTTAACAGCGGCGAAGCCGATAGCAGCTCAACGTCGGACAGCGGGAATGTCACGACAACAGTGGCGAATGAATTATTGTTCGCCATGACGACGAACAACACCACTTCTGTGATTACGGCTGGAACCAATTTTACAGCGCGGTCGGAAGATGCTAACAATCGTACTGAGACAGAAGACCGCATTGTGGGGGCCACGGGAACGTACAATGCTACGTTCACATTCGCCGGAGCCATTAACTGGACTTGTATTATCGTCACCTATAAGGAGCAAACGGGGCGAAGCCGGGCGTTAATTGGTGTGGGGTTATGACCCATCTACACCGGGTCACAACGCATGGGTGAGCGCGAAGTCATCCAAGCACCAATCCGCCGAGTGCCAGGGTCTGCGTCAGCAGTCACGCTGTCCTCCGCGAATTTCCATCGGCACGGGTTCATCATCCATAATGATTCAACGGCAATTCTCTGGGTCAAATTCGGTGCCGGGGCGTCTTCCACGGATTTTACGCATCGCCTGACTCCACAAACCAGCCTTGAACATCGTGCGGGCAAAGTCTACCGAGGCCTTGTGAGCGGCGTGTGGGCGGCGGCGGACGGGGCCGCCCAAGTGACGGAGCTGTTATGAGGCGGGCCATTCGACTCGGACTGCTCAGCTTGCTGGTTCTGGTCCCAATCTGGGCAGCTCTGGCCGATGAGGATCCTATCCGGCTGCCTTCGGCGGGCGACACGTGGATGAATCTGGACGCCATCAATCGAGCCACCAGTGCGCACCTGGCCACTTATACATGGCCTGCCGGACAGGTCGCAAACGCCGCAATCCTGAAGTGGAATATGGCTTCGATCCATGCTGGCTCGACGATTATCCACGCCACGTTGTCCTTGTATCTCGAGGACTGGCGGGGAGCCGAACCCTACCGGGTGACGGTACATCGAATCATTAACAAAAACCCCACCATCGCTGGGGCAACGGGGTTCACATATGACGGCGTGAATTCATGGACAGCCAATACGTGCTGTTATCAGAACATCCCGTTGGCGCAGGCCGATATTGCCCTGGCGGCCCATGTGTTGTCCGTGCCTGAATCGACCGGCTATCACCATTGGCACGTCACGACGATCCTCCAGACCTGGGTGGACGATCCGACGAGCGTATTCGGAATCCTCGTCAATTCTGACGCCGCAGCGTCCGTTGACAATTTTCGGACATTCGTGTCTGACAACGGCTATGCAGATCGCCGCCCGATTTTGGTGGTCGGGTTTGCGCTGTCGGGAACGCCGCCACCCCCCCAACCCACCCCAACCCATCGGAGCGTAACGCTTGACTGGACTGACAACTCCGACAACGAGGAAGGATTCCATGTGGAGATGCGCGCCTATCCGCCGGTTGGAGCCTTCACTCGAGTGCATACGATGGCCGCCAATGTTAGGACATGGACGGACGTATTCCTGGCGACACTCGCCCGATGTTACCGAGTCCAAGCGTACAATGTGGCAGGGGCCTCCGAATACACGAATGAGGCGTGCGCCTGCGTCAATTTTATCTGCATCGTAGGGGGCTTAACCCGGCCGCCGGTCATTAGTCGCCCCCCTGTGACGAGTCGGCCACCCGTGCCATGAAGCGGTTTTCTGCTATCCCCGTTGCGCTCCTGCTGGTGGTCTTTGGTTATGTGGCCATGGGGCAGGTATCCCCCGGTGCCCTGCATGACCCGACAACCATCGCGCACGTGACATCCGTGACGCATGTGTCTGGGCGGATCGTGCTCACCAACATCGTCGGCACCGCCGTGACGATCACGGGAACGGCCCTCGATGTGAACTGCACCGGCTGCTCGGCGGCGTCTAACGTCCGGGTTGACCATGTCTCGGCCGTGACGCATGTGTCGGGACGAATCATTGTGAGCGACGTGGCCGGCAATCCAGTGTCCGTGACCGGTGGAGAGTTGAACGTCACCTGCACTGGGTGCTCGGCCGCCTCAGTCGTGGCCGTGAGCCATATTTCCGCTGCGGTCCACTTGGCCGGCGGCGTGACGGATAACGCGAATAGTGCCGTCCGGGTTACCGGCGTGACGGTCTTCACCATCATGGGTGCCGTGGATCACGTGGCCACGCAAGTCCATGTGGCTGGGCTCGGCATCAGTCCGCAATTCACGATGTTCCGGGTCAACTGCGGCAGCACGGCCGCGACGGCCGTGAGCGTGACGACAACGCGGCGTCGAGTCATTCTTCAAAATGTGGGGACGTTACCGATTTACATTGGCGGTGGGCACGCGACGGTGACGACATCGAACGCCTTCACGCTCCACGCCGTGTCGGCCGCGCAGAATGCCGCGACGACTAGCCGCCTTGAGCTGACGGACTTTCAGGGGCGAGTAGACTGCATCTCCGACGGCCCCGGGCAAACGCTGGAGGTACTTCAGGTGATCGGCGGACGCTAACATACCCTCTGCTGCACAAAGGAGATGAACGTCATGATCCGCATGATCGCGACCCTTGTAGGTGCCATGCTGTCGTTCATGGCGTCAGTTGGTTGGGCGCAAACAGGGAATGAGGAAGTGATTTGCCGGGCCGACCCCAACGTCATCTATTGTGACAACTTCGAGGATCGAGTTGCCGGTAGTCCTGGGTTTGTGTGGCCCGCGACCTACAAGAATAATGGCTATAACGCCTCGGCCGCCGGGTCTTTGGTCAATCCACAAGTCGTGACCACGCCGACCTTTAGCGGTAATCGCGCCCTTCAGATGACCACGCCGGCGAACAGCACGGGCGGCGGCTATCTTGAGACGACGTGGCCCGCCGGGTCGCAGACGACCGTGTATATCCGGGTCTATTCCATGCGCTCCTCCAACTACATCCTATCCCCGATTGCCGTGAAAGGATTTCATACGCTGCCCAACGCTAGCAACGGGCTCTTTTCATACCTCGGCGGGAGCTGGAACCCAATTCTCTTCTCCTACAAGGCGAGTCCCGACACTCTCACACAGAATGTGAACCTGCCCGCCGTCACCGTCACACCGGGTCAGTGGTACTGCTTCGAAGTGCGGCTCACGCGCTCTACTGGAGGAACGAACGGAACTGTGGAAGGATGGATCGATGGCATTCAAAAGTGGAGCTATCCCAACATCGCCTTTGACACGAATGACACCTACAGCGGCTTGTTGATCGTGTCCTACTGGAACTGTTCCAATGGTGATTGCAGCGGCGCCTTTCAGCATCCTGAAATGTATCACTACTACGACAATATCATTGCATCCACGAATCGCATCGGATGTCTCCAACAGCAGGGAGTCGTACCTACTGCTCCCTCGGGACTGACGGTGCGATAATAAAAGGCGTAGTACACTAGTAGTGAAGCCGACCCGGACGCTCCGGGACGCCACGCCGCCAAGACAGCGTGGCGTTTTCTTTTGCCCGTCGGGGCAGAGCGGAGGAAGACACATGATGCCAATGATCCTTGGACTCCTCGTCGGCTTATTGCTCGTCGCGCCGGCATGGGCGATCGACTTCACCGTGACCGGGGCCAGCGTCACGGCCACCTATACTGAACCGACGACCAACGCCGACGCCACGCCCTTGGCGGATCTCGCTAAGACGAACGTCTACTACCAGTTGCCTGGAGGTGCGCCCGTCAAGGGTCCTGACGTCGCCGCTTCGCGCCTGCAAGGCGGCGGGGCGATCACGACCCAGGTGACGGTGCCCGTCGTGGCCGGGCAGGATGTGCTGGTCACGTTTTGGGCGACGGCGACCGATACCGGGGGGAACGAAAGCACGCGGTCGGCTGAAGTGCAACGGCGGATCGACCGGCTGGCCCCCGCCGCGCCGAACTAGGAGGCATGACCCACGCATGGGCGCTGTTGGCCCTTTACTCGTGCGCCAGCCTCGGGACGCCGCCGGTGTGGATCATGTGGTTGCCGACGGCCCTCGAGTGCGGCGCGATGCGCCAGGTGATCCTGGCGGGCGATCTGCCGTTCGGGGACGAGAAACCTGCGGCCCGGTGGGACTGCCGCCCAGCCGAGGCCGCGCGGGAGAGCGGGGAGTGCCGGATGGAGTACGACTCTCCCACCACGGGCGGCGAGGGATGGGGGTCGTGAAGTCAGGGAGCTGGATACTCTTGGCGGAGTTCAGCGGCGGTGACGTACTTGATCGGTGCGGGGAGAACTTGGTGGGGGCAGGTGCCGAGAATATGACGCGCCCAATTACAATTTCGACATGTCGTCTCAAAACCTGGTGGGAAGCCATGTTGAACGAGCCACCAATAAATCCGAGGAGCACCGGAAGATTTGTGCCCTTTTCCGAGAAGGCGCCTATGCGCTGCCCCACCGCCACCCACATGATCTATCGTGAGGAACACCCTGTCGGCTATTCCACAACAGACGCATTGCCCTCCATAGGCATCGAACACCATGTCTTTCAACTTTCGCCGATGGCGGGCCGTCCACTCATTTTTCTTCGCCGCGCCATACGCTCTGAACATTTCTACCGTGCATGGCTTGCAGCGGGACGCGTACTGTCGTCCATTATTGATCCGATAAAACTCCTCAAGAGGTTTCACCGTCGAACAGCGACTGCACCGACGCTGCCCAGTCGAAACTGGAATCTGCAAACAACGGCCTTTGGGTTTCGCCTTGGGACCACCCTTGCGTCGGATGGATCGAGCGCGAAGGCATGCCAGACACGTCAATTTAGACACGCCAAACTCTTGCAGAGGCAGAAAATCCCTGCATGCGCTACACCAGTTAGTGCCTTCAGCACCTGTCGGTCTCGCTTTTGGTTTCACTCCTTGTTGGCGTCGCCATTCGCGCTGCCAGGCAAGGTCGCACTTGCGACAATAAGCGCGAAGTTTTTCTCGACTCCGACCATCGCTGTAAAAATCGGAAGTGGGAACGAACGACTTGCATCGTGGGCACCATCTAGTTCCTTCTGGTCCAATCGGCCTTCTAATTTCCATGCTATCAGTCTTACGCCATAATTCCCACAATGCAAGAGAAATATAATCACTCTTGGAGGTGTAACGTAAGTGGCTGATTTTGATAGTTTTTCTGACATTAAGGTTTGGGTGTTATCTCTTGCTGACATGGCGGCGACGGGGGATGACTTTGATTCTGAAACAGAAGACGCCATAATTTTAGCCTTTCATGAATTCGCCAGCGCACATCCCTTCTGGTGGAATTTGGCCGATCCCCCGGGCATTCTCCTCATGCGCCCCCAGATCACCACTCTCACGATCACGATTTCCGCCACGGGCGCCTCGGGCGTGGCAGGGACGCTCTCGGCGGCGCCCTCGGGCTCCATCTCGATCCTCGACTACCACATCCGGCCCTCGGGGGTGCTGTGGGCGGCGCGCGTCACGGCGCACGCGGCTGACTCAGCGTCCGTCACCCTGCAGGGCGTCCCTGCGACCATTGCGGCGGGCACGGCCACGACGATCTTCCAGATCGAGGTGGATCTCGCCTCGGATTTCGGCTACTTCGACAGCCACCTCCGCGACCAGGACGGCACGCTCATCGAGGTCTGGGACTACGAGCGGCTGATCGGGCAGTACGCCGACCCGCCGTCATCAGGGTGGCCCCCGCGGGCCTGCGCCGTCATGGCGAACCGCAAGGTGAGGTTTTCGACCTACCCGACGGCGGCCCGGCGCGTCGAATACCCGTACATCATCACGGAGGCCAACCCCTCCGGGTCCGGGGCGCTCACGATCCCGCAGCACCTCCGGTGGGTCTTGGCCCACGGGGCGGCCTACCACGCCTACCTGATGAAGTCCGACAAGCGCGCCCAGATCTACAAGCAGGAGTTCCAGAGGGGAATCGAATTGGCCATTGCCTTCGACCGTCGGGTGCGGATGGGTGTGGCGCGCGTCCCGGCCGGGGTGACGTATGGCGTTTATGGGTAGGAATAAGAATGCCATTCTTGTGGCATTGTTATTCGTTTTGCCCTTGCCGGGCAAAATCCTAGCCGCCCCGCTCGACGGCAGCGCCGGGCTTGGGAATGCCCAGTTGGCAGAAACCGTCTGCGTGCCGCCCGGCGCCCCGCCGTTCTCCTCGTGGCAGGCGAAGCGCACGGAACCGGTCGTCCTGATTGACGAGCACGGGCGGCCCGTCGCCGGCCTCTTCGTCGCGTATGACGCGCGTGGCCAGCGGCTCCACGCCATCTGGGTGGGTTCGCTGCTCGCCTCGGTCGATGTCGCCCCGGACGACAAGACGGCTCCGGCCTGGTACGACCGAGGCGTGTCCGCTGTCTCCACGGCGGTGAGGGCCGACCCGAAGCAGACGTGCCTGTGGTATCGCCCCCCGCCCAAGGCCAAGGACGCCGACACATGACCGAACTCTCCGTGAGCCTCCTCCTGGCCGACCGGGACGGCCTCCAGACGCGCTTCTGGCCGGTCTACCGGCTCTTCGTGGCGTGGAGCCATCGGGAGGGCGTCACCCGAGTATTTGGGCCATTCAATATGAATTAAGATGGCCTCGTTCATCCCGTTCGACTATGAAGAATTGACCGTCGGCGTCGGCGCGGCGGCCCAGCGGCTGACCCAATCTCGAGCGGAGGCGGCGGATCAAGTCGTGCTCCGCTGCACGGGCGGGACGGCCCGCTTTCGCATGGATGCGACCAACCCGACGGCCACGGTGGGGATTCCCCACGGCGAGGAGACGTTCAGCCTGACGAAGCCGGAGGGCATCGGCTTCCGCGTGATCCTCGCCAGCGGCGAGACCGTCGCCCACGTATGCCGCGCCACCTTCTACCGCTTGGCCTAGCGCTCGGCCTCCTGGCCGGGCTCCTCTGGTTCGTCCTCGCCCCGATCCCCGTCGGCGGTCAGGCCGTCCCGATCCGGGGCACGGCCTCGACCCAGAGCGGGGAATGGAACATCCGCCACATCGGGGCGCAGCTCCACATCGCCAACACCGCCGCCCTCAGTGCCTTAGCCGTTCGCTGCGTCAACACGGGGGGGACCGCCTTCGAGGCCTGCGGCGGGACGATTTCCTCCGTCGATACCGTCAATACCCTCGGCCACCTTTCCTCCGTCGTCCACATTCAGGTTGCTGGTGCCGGCACGCCGACTCAATCCTTGCCTGTGCGCTGTGTCAACACGGCGGGGACGGCCTTCGAGGCCTGCGGCGGCGCGGGAGCCGCCGCTGATTCGATCAACGTCTTCCACCAGTCTACGATCCGGCACATCTCCTCCGTCACCCACGTCTCGGGCAACCTCAGTCAGATCGCCGGCGTGACGATTCCCCTCGGAGCAGGGCTGCCCGTGGGGCACATTGCCTCCGTCCTGCACATCCAAGTCTCCGGCTCGGGGACGCCCACTAGTTCGCTCCCTGTCCGGTGCGTCAACACCGCCGGGACGGCATTCGCCGACTGCGGCGGGGCCGGAAGCGCTGCCGACGCCGTGAACGTCTTTCACCAATCCACGGTGCGGCATGTTTCCTCCGTAACCCACGTGGCAATCGTTGACTGGCAGCGGTGGGCGCATGTGCAGACGCAGGCGTTCCAATCTGGGGCGTGGATCGTCACGGCCTCGCACATCGCCAACATGCCCTCGGTAGGCCAGGGCGGCGTCTGGACGATCCAAGCGATCCATCAAGCCGTCGTGAGCCACGTGTCGTCCGTGACCCATGTGTTCGGATTCGTGCGGCTCGTGAACCTCGCGGGCACCAACGCCACGCTCACGGGCAGCTCCTTGGACGTCAACGTCACCAACACCGTGGCCGTCAGTCAGAGCGGCACCTGGACGGTGCAGCCCGGCAACACGCCAAACACCACGGCATGGCTCGCCAATATCGGGCACATCTCCGCGCTCGTCCACGTTCGCGGGGTCGTCGAGCTCGCCAGTGGGCACAGTGTCGTGATCAGCCACGTGTCTTCAATGACACACGTTTCCGGCCGAGTCATTCTCCAGAACGTGGCCGGCTCAGCCATCGGCGTAACGAGCAACGCCTTAGACGTGAACGTGACGAACGCAACCCTGGCTGTGACCCAATCTGGTACTTGGACGGTACAGCCCGGCAATACGGTAAATACGTCCCCGTGGTTGGCCAACGTCTTCCACGTCTCCAGCCAGGTTCACGTCATCGGGCGAGTGATCCTCCAAAACGTGGCGGGTACCGCCGTGAGCGTCACCAGCACGTCGCTCGATACCAATATCACGAACGCGACGCTGGCGGTCACCCAGTCCGGCACGTGGACCGCCCAGCCAGGGAACACGCCAAATACGACGGCGTGGCTGGTGAATGTCCAGCACATATCGTCGCAACTCCACATGAACATTGCGGGGGTCGGGGGGCTGCCGATTCCGACGAGCCAGGGGTTGCCCATTCAGCATATCGCCTCCGTCGTCCATGTGGCCATCTCGGGCCTCGGGACGCCCACCCAGGCGATCAGCGTCCGCTGCGTGAACACCGGGGCCACCGCATTCGCTGACTGCGGCGGCGCGGGCGGCAGCGGCGATGCCGTGAACGTATTCCACCAGTCCACCATCGCCCACGTTTCCTCCGTCACGCACATCGCCATCGCCGGCGGGCACTACGGGACCGGCCAACTGTCGATGCACGTGTCGGGCGTATCCAACATCGGGTCGGGGCGGGAGAACACGGGGACGACCCCGATGGTCTGCCATTCGACGTTAGCCATCCACTTCAGCGGCGGGTCGTTCTCAGGGGCGAGCGGCTTCTCTCAGGCGATCATCCATCTCACGTCCACGAACAAAGGCATCAACCAGTCCACCTGGCGCATTTACATTTGTAGCGTGGTGCTGTTCGGCAATGCCCTATCGCCGAAAGGCCAGACTGGTTTGGCTGGGGGCGTTGACGTGGCACGCCGCCACTTCGCCGCCACCTATTCCCTCGTGGAAGGCACGGGGAGCGGGTGCGCCACCGGGCGGGCGGGCGTCATGGGGTTCTTCAATGCGGGCGGGTCGATCCTGATCGACGCCCACACGGCGGTCCAGCTCGTCTCGCCCTTCCCGTTCATGTCCACCAACGTGCTGGGCAATGATCTCTGTCTCTTGACATCCAACCGGAACAGCCGGACCTATGTGACCGGCGTCATGAGCTACCGGGCCGCCCCGTAGCGGAAAGGAAACACCATGAGAGGGCTTCATGCGTCGATCCTGCTGGCGTGGACGCTCACGGTCACGGGCGTCAATTGGGGCGCCGCCGGATGGATCGTGGACTATGAGGTGACGAGCGACGCGGCCGGCGGACCTGTCGCCACGGGTTCCATCATCCTCCCCGATGGCATCAACGCCGACGCCGTTGAGACGCGGCTCCAGCAGGTGCTCCGGCAGCACCGGGGCCAGGCGGCGCCCGTCGCCCCGGGGTTCAAGGTGACGGCGCCCTGAAGAAAATCTGCTTGACGCGGGCCGACCCCCGCTACAATAGAGGGATAGGATCGGCTCGCGCGGGCCGACCCGGCCGTACCGGGACGCCCATGCTGATAGGCATGGGCGTTTTTGTTTTGCCCTGAGGGGCAGAAGGGGAAACCGCCATCTACGACGGGGTCCAGCAGATCGAGTACCAGCTCGGGAAAGACGGTTTGTATGGGCTGGCTAACTCAAATCTCATACCCCTCGCGGGATTTGTAAGCCTGCGGAATTGTACGTTGGAAGATCACTCTGCTCGTACCGGCGCCGGCGCCGCCCTCGTTGGCTCGGCATTCGATGCCGCCCGCACCGGCCTCTTCGCCATCGACTTCTGGCCCACGGTGTCGGTCCAGCGAACCGTGGTCAGGGACGATAACGGGCAGGTCTGGCGGGACGACGGGTCGGGCGGCGGCTGGGCGACCCTGGTGACGGGGCTCACGGTCGCCGGGGCCGTGCCCTTCATGTACCCGGTCGGGGCGGAAGCCGCCGCGCGCGACCGGAAGCTCATCCACTGCGACCGGGTCAACACCGTGCAAGTCCTGGCCGCCGACGGGGCCTCGATGGTCGCCATCGCCTCGCCGGCCTCGGACTGGTCGGGGGCGAACCAGCCGGGCTTCGGCGTCATCCACCAAGGCTACAACTGGATGGGCGGCAACGCCAACGCCCCCCACACGATCTACCGCTCCACCCAGGCGAACCACGAGGATTTCACCTCCTCGGCCTACACGCTCCGGGTCTTCCCCGGCGAAGGGGAACGCCTAGTGGCGGGGCTGTCCTACAAGGGGATCCTCCTGCTCTGGAAATACCGTGACGGGGTCTACGCCGTGGACACCTCCGACAACTCAGACACGAACTGGCGGGTGATCAAGGTCGGGGCGCCCGGGGCGGCTGGGGCCGCCAACATCGTGGCGATCGAAGATGATGTCATGTGGATCAGCCCCGACGGCTCCTGGCACCTGATCTCGGCCACCACGG
>ERZ1292625.3688-Hain-H41-01um-R1-3688-length-12138-cov-13_pt1 | contig 12138 bp, 8 predicted proteins | sample MGYA00564400_ERZ1292625 | MGnify/ENA primary metagenome ERZ1292625 (study PRJEB36523, sample SAMEA6512639) | groundwater metagenome | collected 2019-01-08 | study: AquaDiva: Metagenomics assemblies of 32 groundwater samples
AAGGAATTCAGGGGGATTGATGAGGCGGTCATTCCATGTTGTTATTCCGGATTATAATTACTGGAAACAGAACATCAAATGTCAGACAGGATGTCCTGTACATACAGACTCCAGGGGCTATGTAACAGCCATTGCAGAAGGCGATTACGAAAAGGCTTACTGGATAGCCAGAACCCCTAACCCGCTCGCCTCGATCTGCGGCAGAATATGCGCTGCACCGTGCGAACTCGCCTGCAGGAGAAAGGGAATCGATGCATCTGTTTCTATCAGGGCACTCAAAAGGTTTGTCACAGAGCAGTATGGTGTTGAGGCATACACTGAGAAGGGGACATATGTCCGCAAACTCAGCAGCATTTTAAAGGGAAAGGGCGCATCCCTTGCAGGCATTTCCGGAGTATCTTCAAAACCAATCTCAATAATAGGGGCCGGGCCTGCCGGACTTGCATGTGCCCATGAACTCGCTCTTATGGGCTACCGTCCCGTGATCTATGAGATGGAAAAAGTGGCTGGAGGCATGTGCGCAGTCGGGATTCCTGCATACAGGCTTCCGCGGGAGATATTACAGGCGGAGATCGATGCCATTAAGGCGCTTGGCGTTGAGATAAAGCTTGGAGTCCATATCGGCAAGGACATCCCTTTTAAACAGCTTTATGATGAATCTGCAGCAGTGCTCCTCGCTGTTGGTGCAAAGCGTTCAAGTAGACTCCCTCTGGAGGGGGCTGACGGCAAAGGCGTAATTGGCGGCATAGATTTTCTCAGGGATGTATTTACAGGCAAAGAGACAAAGGTCGGCCCAAATGTAGTTGTAATCGGCGGCGGGAATGTTGCCTATGATGTTGCGCGTACTTCTGTCCGCCAGTCAGGTGTTGAAACAGTCTCACTTGTCTGCCTTGAGGACCTCGACCACATGCTTGCAGACCTCATTGAGATAGAGGAAGGAGAGGAAGAAGGGATAAAAAGGTTCAACAGCTTAGGCCCTAAAAAGATTGATCTTGATGAGCATGGCATTGTACAGTCGGTTACATTCAAAAAGGTGCTTTCCATATTCGACAGTGAGGGCAAGTTCAATCCGAGGTATGATGAGGCTGATACAATGACGTTGCCTGCTGACACCGTTCTGTTCGCCATTGGGCAGACATTTGACCTTTCATTCCTCGATAAATGCGGTATAGACGTGGAGACGACCGCGAGGGGCACAATTAAGGTCGGGCCTGATAAAGTCACATCTTCTGTGCCAGGACTTTTTATCGGAGGCGACCTCGCATACGGCCCCAAGCTCGTAATCGATGCTGTTGCCAGCGGAAAAAAAGCAGCGCTTGCGATTCACGAGCATATAACCGGCAAAAAACTGAATCTCGTAAGCAGCGAGTCACATGAGGAGATGCCAACAGATTCATTTATTCATAGAAGCGGATACGAAAAGATCGAGCGCATGCCTGCCCCTGTTGAGCCTGCAGCAACACGCAAGGCAAACGCCTTTACAGTGGTCGAGCGCGGATTCACAAAAGAGATGGCAGAGGAACAGGGACGCAGGTGCCTGAACTGCGCAGTTAACACCATATTCGACGGTAACCGCTGCATCTTGTGCGGCGGATGTGCTGATGTCTGTCCTGAATCCTGCCTGAGGCTCGTGAGTCTCGAAAACATAAGGGGGGACGCAGCGCTGACTGCGCTTTACCGAAACCGTTACGGCAATGAGCCTGCAGGCGAAGGATCAGCAATTATCAAAGATGAAGACAGATGCATCAGGTGCGGTCTCTGCGCAAAAAGATGCCCTGTTGATGCCATAACCATGGAACGATTCACATTCAAGGAGGTATGGGAAAGTGAGTAGCAACGCAAAAAAAGATTCAGGAGTATCGAGGCGGGATTTCCTCGGCCTCGCATCCATCGGAGCCGTAATACTTTCAGGACTCAGCATCCTCGGAGGAATCTTCAGGATGTCCAAACCGAACGTGCGGTATGAGGAATCAACAAAATTCAAGATCGGAAAGGCTGAGAATTTTCCTGTCGGCATAATCAAGAAGCTTGATGACAAAGGCGTCTTCATATTCGCAGGCGACGACGGTATTCATGCCATATCAAGTATCTGTACTCACCTCGGATGCATAGTAGCTATAGCAGAGACAGGATTTCAGTGTCCCTGTCATGGCTCGAAATACAATGAAGATGGCAAGGTCATAGGCGGCCCTGCGCCCAGAAGCCTTGCATGGCTTGAGATCAGCCAGGGCGTGGACGGCAGCCTCATGGTAGATACAGCCATGGAAGTTCCATCAGGAACTAAGTTCAGACTGAACGCATAACAGCAGAGAGGGCTTGAGCAATGAATAATTTAAACCAGAACGGAATCGAAAATTTTAAAGAAAACCTTAAGACAATCGGAAAATCATTCGCAGGGTCATTCCTCCGTAGCGGAAAGCCTACATCCGACAGGTCCCGTGCAGCAGCAATGTTCAACAACTTTTTCCTCCATGTTCAGGGTGTAAAAACACATATAAACACGCTCAGGCCCACGTATACTTTAGGCCTCGGCATTACCTCCCTTTTCCTGCTAATTATTACAGTGGTGTCAGGCATCCTCATTATGATCTACTACAACCCTTCGATCGAAAACGCATACAACACTGTCAAGGATCTTACATATGTAGTGTTCGGAGGGAATCTCGCAAGGAACATCCATAAGTGGGCAGGAGAGGGGATGATAATATTTGTCCTGCTTCACATGGCAAGGGTTTTTTATACCAGCTCATACAAGAACGGGAGGGAATTCAACTGGGTCATCGGCATCTTTCTCCTTATAATTACCTTTGGGATTAATCTTTCAGGTTACATGCTCCCTTGGGACCAGCTCTCTTACTGGGCGCTTGTCATTGTCGCAAACATCATCCAATCGCCGAAAGAGATTACTGATGCTTTAGGAATCACCAAATATTTTGATATCGGGGGATTCTCCAAAGAGCTTTTCCTTGGCGGAACAGTAGCAGGCAAGGAAGCTCTTACAAGGGTATATCTTTTCCATATAATGATATTCCCTATCCTGTTGTTCCTTTTCCTCGGCGTTCATTTCTGGAGGATAAGGAAAGACGGCGGCCTTACCAAGCCTGAGAATTTTGAACCAAAACCTCAAGACACACAGCTTCTTGCACTTCCTGATAAAAAAGGCGGGATATTCCCTGTGAACAAGACATACGGGCTTATGGAACTGGCGCATGGAAAGACTCCGGCAGTAGACAGGGACGTGGAGAATTCAGTACTTAGCTGGCCCAATCTCCTCATTGCCGAGACAGCTGTCTTTTTCGCCTGTCTGGCAGGCGTGTTTGTCTATTCATACTATATAGATGCACCTTTAAGGGAACTCGCAAATCCTCTAATCCCTGAAAACCCTGCTAAGGCTCCATGGTACTTCCTCGGGCTGCAGGAGTTGCTCTCATACTCGGCATTTATGGGAGGCGTGGGGCTTCCAGGCATTGCCCTTCTCGGGCTTGCTCTCATCCCCTATCTCGACCGCGAGCAGCATCAGGTAGGGATATGGTTTAACGGCAAACAGGGCAAATCAGTTGCAATACAGGCACTCGTCGTTGGAACAGCTGTGCTCGTGGCTCTTCTTGCCTTTGTCATAAGCTTTGGGTGGTTCAGGACATGGTGGCCCAATGTACCTCAGATGCTTATAACTTTTATCAACCCGGGAAATCTCTGGGTTGCATTTATGACAGCATGGTCTGTTTATGTGATCAAAAAAACAGGCTCAACAAGGATGGGCGCAATTGCACTTTTTACCATGTTTCTTTTGAGCTATGTCATCCTCACTTTTGTGGGAACAGAGCTTAGGGGGCCTAACTGGGATTTCTACTGGGCGAAGAGCCGGTGGCCTGCACATTAAAAATGAATCGGCATATTTTTCAAAAAAGAGCTTTTGATTTTTCAACCGGAGGGACGTAATGGAACAAAAGAAAAAAGACGATGCAACTGATGAGGCAAGCGAAGCGCTTTCAAGAAGATCATTCCTCGCCTTTGCTGCAGGCACAGGGGCAGGCATTATCCTCTCAGGCTGTGACAGCAGCCTTTTTAATTTCCTGAAGCCGAAGAAGGACAGCACTCTTGAGGGATACCCTGCCCGTGACTGGGAAAAAGTTTACAGGAATATATACAAGGAGGACAGCCATTTCCATTTCCTCTGTTCCCCGAATGACACTCACAATTGTCTGCTGAAGGCACATGTCAAAAACGGCGTAATCACAAGAATAAGCCCATCGTACCGGTATGGTGAGGCAAGGGACCTTTACGGCAATACTGCAAGCCACAGGTGGGACCCTCGAGTATGCCAGAAAGGGCTCGGTCTTGTCAGGCGTGTTTATGGTGACCGCCGTGTGAAGGGCGCTATGGTCAGGAAGGGCTTTAAGGACTGGGTTGACAAAGGAATGCCGAGAGACTCCCAGACTGGAAAGCCTCCGAAAGAATATTTTGAAAACAGGGGACAGGACAAATGGCTAAAGCTCCCATGGGATGAGGCATTCGCTCTGACTGCAAAAGCACTATATGACATCTCGAAAACATATTCAGGCGATAAGGGCACAGGACTCTTGACAAAACAGGGATATGATCAGGCAATGATTGAGGCCACAAAAAATGCCGGCACACAGACCCTTAAGATCAGGGGTGGCATGTCTCTCCTCGGTGCAACAAGGATTTTCGGATACTACCGGTTCTGCAATATGCTGGCCCTCCTTGACGACAAAATACGGGGGACAGGGCCGGAAAAGTCCTTGGGAGGAAGGGGTTGGGACAGCTATACATGGCATACTGATCTGCCGCCGGGCCATCCAATGGTGCTGGGAATGCAGACTAATGAATTCGACCTTAACAGCGTTGAGCATGCCAAGATGATTATACTTCTGGGCATGAACTGGATCACAACAAAGATGCCTGACAGCCACTGGCTTACAGAGGCAAGGCTCAAGGGGACGAAGGTTGTTACCGTCTCTGTAGAATACCCTGCAACAGGCTGCCGCTCTGATGAGGTCATAGTCATCCGCCCGGGCACTGACCCTGCTTTTATGCTCGGGGTTGCCCACGTAATCATAAATGAGAAGCTCTTTGATGCAAACAATATCAAGAGATACTCTGACCTGCCCTTTCTCGTACGCATGGACACGCTTGAAATGTTGCGCCCAAATGATGTAATCAGCGGATACCAGAAACAGAAACCCTCAAAGGACGCCATCATAGTGAAAAAAGACGATCCGATTCTCGGCAAGATTAAGGAGCACGACAAACAGATCATCACAGAGGAAATGGCTGCTGAGTGGGACGACTGTATGGTATGGGATGCACGGACACAGAAGCCCAAAGCTGTTGGCAGGGATGATTTCGGCAAAAAGTTTACATCTGATCCTGCACTCGAAGGCGAGTTTGAGGTAACTACCATAAAGGGACAGAGGATAAAGGTAATGCCTGTCTTTAATCTTATGAAGCAGTATATAAACGAGAACTTCACTCCTGAGAAGGCATCGAAGATCACATGGGCGCCAAAGGAGGCTATTATCTCTCTTGCGAGGGACATTGCAGCCAGGCCCGAAGGCACACTCTTTGCCTGCGGCATGGGCTCAAACCAGTACTTTAATGCAGACCTGAAAGACAGGGCAGTTCTTTTTGTGGCAGCCCTGACAAGAAACCTTGGATTCCCGGGCGGGAATGTCGGCAGCTATGCAGGTAACTACAAGGTTGCCCTGCTGAATGGTATAGCGAACTATGTTGCGGAGGACCCGTTTAATATAGAGCTTGATCCATCAAAGAAGGTCCACAAAAAATATTATACAGTCTATGAGTCTGCTCATTATTACAATTACGGCGACCGTCCATTAAGAGTAGGCAGAAAGTTATTCAACGGCAAGACCCATATCAATACGCCCACAAAGGCAATGCTATTCTCGAATTCGAACTCACTCCTCGGAAATGCTAAGTGGCATTATGACGTAGTAAACAACACCCTGCCCAAGATCGAACTGATAACAGTAGCTGATTACTGGTGGAACGCCTCATGCGAGTATGCTGACATTGTATTTGGCTGCGACCATGCTGCTGAGTTTAAACATCCGGACTTCAGCGCCTCATGCACAAACTCATTCCTTCAGGTGCATCCGAGAACTCCTCTTCCGAGAATCTTCGATACAAAACATGACATCGAGATACTGGCTGGAATCTCGGGCGCTCTCGGCAAACTCATTGGCGACAAGCGATGCGAAGATTTCTGGAAATTCGTGCATGAAAACAAGGTGAGCGTCTATGCCCAAAGGATCATTGATACGTCACAGGGCATGACAGGGTACAAATTTGACGACCTTGAGGCAAGGGCAAAGGAAGGCATCCCTGCGCTGGTGAACAACAGGACATATCCCCGTCTCGGGAGCTGGGAGCAGGTACATGAAGACAAGCCTTGGTATACGAAATCTGGACGCATGGAGTTCTACCGCTTCGAAAAAGAATGGATAGAACACGGCGAAAACATGCTGGTTTACCGCGAGCCGATAGAGTCAACATTCTATGAGCCTAATGTAATCATTGGAAAGCATCCTGCTATACGTCCTAAACGCCCTGAAGACTGGGGATTTTCTTCAAATGACCTCTCGCCAGAAACACGGCAGGTCAGGAATATCCAGCGCACAACTGAAGAGCTGCTGAAGACAAAACATCCCCTTATGGATAAGGGGTTTAAGTTTATATTTCACACACCAAAGTACAGGCACGGCACTCATACCACGCCGGCCGATACAGATATAGTTGCGGTATGGTTCGGGCCATTCAGCGATGTGTACCGCAGGGATAAGAGGACCCCATTTGTGACTGAGGGATATGTGGATATAAATCCCCTTGATGCAAAAGAACTTGGCATAGAGGACGGCGACTATGTTTACATCGACTCGGACCCTTCAGACAGGCCGTACCGCGGGGCAAAGCCCGGCACTCTCAGTTTCAGGACTGCAAGGCTCCTCTGCAGGGCAAGATATTACTGGGGCACTCCGAGAGGTGTAACCCGCATGTGGTACAACACGTACGGCGCCACATTCGGCAGCGTAAAGGGACACGAGACCCGGCCTGACGGGCTTGCAAAGAACCCGGAGACGAATTACCAGGCTATGTTCAGATACGGCAGCCACCAGAGCGGTACACGCGCATGGCTCAGGCCCACACTCCTGACAGACTCACTGGTCCGCAAGGATCCCTTTGGACAGAAGATCGGAAAAGGCTTTGCTCCTGACATACACTGCGCAAACGGTGCGCCCCGTGAGGGATTTGTAAAGATCACAAAGGCTGAAAATGGAGGCATAGGAGGAAAGGGTCCGTGGAAACCTGTGACAAAACGCATAAGGCCTACCCATGAGGATGAGAAGATGAAGGCATTCATTGAAGGCAAATACATTAAGGTTAAAAAGGCATAAAGGAGAAGAGTATCATGCAAATGAGAAAGGTTTACAATTGGCAGCTCGGCAGGAATGCTGCGTACATCTATCCCCAGTCAAGGCCCAAAAAGCAGTGGGCGATCATCTTTGACCTGAACAAGTGTATCTCATGCCAGACCTGTTCCCTCGCATGCAAGACAACATGGACATCAGGCAAGGGACAGGAGTACATGTTCTGGAACAATGTCGAGACAAAGCCATATGGCGGTTATCCTATTGGCTGGGACATTGGGATTCTTGCCAAACTCGGATTTCAGGAATGGGAAGGTGATAAATATATCGGCAAAACCCTTTTTGAGGCTGCTGAAAAGGACGAGAAGATCCTTCAGCATCTTTCAGAAGACGAGGACTGGGCGCATCCCAACCTTGGTGAGGACGAGGTGGCTGCGACAGTCAACAAGGGAGACTGGATTACCATGCCACATAGAATCTGGATGTTCTACCTTCCGAGGACATGCGCTCACTGCACATATCCTGCATGCCTCTCTGCATGCCCCAGAAAAGCGATATATAAGCGGGAAGAGGACGGCATCGTTCTTGTGGACCAGTCCCGCTGCCGCGGGTACAGGGAATGTGTACGCTCATGCCCTTACAAGAAGACGATGTTCAATGTTGAGACCAGGATCAGCGAGAAGTGCATTGGGTGCTATCCAAAGATAGAGAAAGGTGAGATGACCCAGTGCGTTACAAACTGCATAGGCAAGATCCGCCTGAACGGATTTGTGAGCACTCCTGATAAATCACAGAAGGACAATCCCATGGACTACCTAATCCATGAGAGAAAAATTGCGCTCCCCCTCTATCCTCAGTTTGGCACTGAGCCTAACTGCTACTATATACCGCCGATCCACGTTCCCCTGCCCTATCTGGAGCAGATGTTCGGCCCCGGCTCTGGGAAAGCGATTGAGGCATATAAAAACGCAAAAGATGACCTGACACTTAAGGGGCTTCTTGTGCTCTTCGGGAGCATGGAGAGGATGCTGAGCTCTTTCAAGGTAGACAAAGATATTGCACGCGGTTATGACGAGAAAGGCAGTGAGGTTGTAAAGGTGCCAATTACAGAGCCCATGTACATAAGGGATTTCTATGATAAAAAACTCAAGACCTACAGGCACAATACCCCTTAGATGAGAGAGGTGACCATGATCAGGAAGATAATTATTCTAACCCTCTGCCTGCTGGCAGCAGGCAGATTGGTTTCAGCAGAACAGAAGAAATTTGTTGAACTTATCTCTTACAAAAAGAGTCTGGATGTAAGCAAGGTCGGGCCGCATGATGAGGTCTGGAAGGCTGTTACTCCTTATAAACAGCCCTTGCAGCGACAGTCCCTCGTCTTTCCCAAGCCTGCTGATGTGAGTGTTAAGGAAGTTCTTATTCAGTCTGTTAATGACGGAAAGCACATTGCCTTCAGGCTTTCATGGAAGGATGCAACGCTTGATGACGGCATAAAGATTATGAATTTCTCTGACAGCGCTGCAATCCAGTTCCCTGTAAAGAAGGATCCCCTGCCCAAAGACTTCATGGGAGAACCCAAAAAACCTGTCCATATCCTGCACTGGAGGGCATGGAGAAGCAGGGACAAGAAAGATGGTTTCCAGACAGTCAAGACCGCCTATCCTAACATGACCAATGACATGTACGTCTTTGATTATACTGTCAAGGGAACCGGGACTGAAAAGACCCAGGCAGAGAAGGACATCTTCATCCCTGGAAAGGCAGCAGGCAATCCGCTGTCATTTGACCATAAGGAGATTATTGAAGAGCTTTCTGCAGAAGGTGCAGGCACCTTAACCTCAAAAAAAGGCATTGAGAATACAACCGGCGAGGCAGTATGGAAAAACGGAGAATGGATTGTTGTATTCAGGAGGCCCCTCATCGTAAGCGATAATGAGAGCGTCCAGTTTAAGACAGGCGAAAAGATGCCGATAGCATTTGCGGTATGGGATGGAAGCAAAAATGAATCAGCAGGCAGGAAGGCTGTAAGCCCTGCCTGGGCAGAAATAGAGGTTAAATAACATGTCCGCAAGCATGATCCATGTATATAAGCTTATATCTCTCGGCCTCTCATATCCTGCTGAGAGAAACTGGAACGCTTTGGCCGGGTTTCTCCCTCTGACAGAGGATATGGCTGACGACAAACTCAGGGAGAGAATATCCGGTTTCAGAAAGGTTTTCGAAAAGGTCAAGGGAGAGCGTGAATTAATCGAATCAGAATACCTCAGGATTTTTGACACTGGCGGGCTTATTTCGCCCTATGAGACTGAGTACCTTATCGAGAAGATATCGCGCAAGCCATTTGAGCTTGCTGACATATCAGGGTTCTATCAGGCATTCGGCTTTGAGCTCAGTGATGAAGATGGCTGCAGGGAGGTGGTCGACCACATAGCAGTAGAATTAGAATTCATGGCGCTTATGGCGTTAAAAGAAGAATATGCCAGAGAACAAAAACAGGCGGATAACCTGCATGTCGTCGAGGACGCCACCAAGAAGTTCTTCAAAGAGCACCTTGCAAAGTGGGGTTTTTGGCTGTCGATGCAGATCGCTGAACTTGACTGCCACAGATTCTACAGGGAACTTGGTTCTGTCTTTGAAACGGTTCTTGAAATGGGATGCAAACAGTTCGGCATCAACTCCTCAGACTTCAGGATGAAACTCAATAGGATGACATATACAGGGGTAAGGGGAGAGGAACTTACCTGCGGCCAGATACATGGAATGCATGAAGGCAAAATGTTAAAACGCTGAAACGCTGCAGACACAATGAAGGTTCGGCTGATACACTGGATATCAAAGATAATGATGCAATTACTATAAATAAACAGGGAGAGGAAAGATATGCGCAACAGGTTTTATTTGACATTACTCTTAATAGCTGGAGTTGTCCTCCTTACTTATATCGCGCTCGCTGCGTACAGGGAAATATCGCCTGAGTGGAAGGGATATCAGACAGATTACCGCAGGATGCTTTTAAAAAAAGCAAGAAGTGAATCAGAGAAGATTAGCGCCAAGGCATATGAGATCGGGGTCCAGCAGATATACACCGGCGGTCTTAACCGTGTCGACCGCTGCACAAGCTGCCACGTAGGGGTTGAAAACCCATCAATGGCTGATGCGAGGCAGCCATTCAGAATACACAGCAGTGACTATCTCAGAAACCATCCGGTGGAAAAGTTCGGCTGTACTGTATGTCACTACGGCCAGGGACGTGCAACAAACAAACTTGAGGCGCACGGTCTCGGTCATGAAACCTACTGGGATTATCCTGTTATTCCGCTTAAGTATATCCAGAGTTCATGTGCGCTCTGCCATGATATCGAGATGCTAAAGACAAAAGGCGGAGAGAAAATAGCGCGGGGCGAGACCCTTTTCAGAGAGAGGGGATGTAAGGGATGCCATAAGCTTGAGGGCATCGGAGGCGTGCTCGGAAAGCCGCTTGACGGAGTCGGTTCCCAGCCAATTGCCTACTTCCCAATGGGATTTGTTCAGGGCGAAAGGACAGTCTATTCCTGGATGAAAGAGCATTTCGACGATCCCAGAAATATTGTCCAGGGAAGTGAAATGAAGTCAGACTTCACAGACGCTGAGACAGACCTTCTTACAACATACGTGCTTTCGATACGCTCCGAGGAAGTCCATGGGAAATACCGCCGCATCTGGCGCAAAGGGATAGGCGAGAAAATCTCTGATGGGCATATGCTATACAAGATGTATTGCATTGCATGCCATACAAACGGCAAGGACAGCATAAATGACGAGGTTTTTAAAAGAACGATACCTGCAATTATGAATCCGGCATTTCTCATGGCAGCCGATGACGTTTATCTCCGAAAGGTCTTGGAAGAAGGAAGGGCCGGCACACAGATGACAGCATGGAAGGCTGCAGCTGCAGGACTTACTGACCGCGAGATATTGAGCCTTATCTCCTACATTACAAAAGACAGGCCTAAAGCAAGGCCTGAGCCCTTTGGATTCTCAAAGTACAAAGGCGATTCTTTGCGCGGCGAGGAGCTCTACAAAATCCGATGCATCAGCTGTCACGGTGACAAGGGGCAGGGGGGCGTAGGTCTTAATCTTAGAAATCCTGTTGTACAGAAAAATGCTGACACTGAATTCCTCGCAATCACAATACGCGACGGCAGGCAGGGGACCCACATGGCAGCATTCGGCTCAAAAGGCGTTGGGTTGAGCAACAAGGATATCGCAGACATCGTGACCTATGTCAGGACCCTCGGGACTAAGAAGTAGTGCCCCCTCTACTTTAGGTGAGGGTATTTATGTGCCGGGTCATCTCGCTTTCAGGGAAGGCCCTGCAATTGTTGCGGCAATCAGGAAGCTCAGTATAATGCCGCATGTAACCATCTTCGCCGGGCAGGGGATTGCCCATCCAAGGGGATTTGGCATTGCATCGCACATGTAATACCAAAATAGAAATGCCGGGCTTTTAGCCCCCTTCTGAATCTTTGCAATAAAACTTTAACTTCTTAATGCCTGCTCAGTTCTTTAGCGCTTGCAGTTATGCCTTTAACCTTTGCCTGCTTGCCCGCCGTTTGTTTGGTGGGCTTGCCTGTCTTCTTGGATTTCTTAAGGCTGAGATAAAGCTCATAAGCCTTCTTTGGAGTTGCATTATCATGGACAATCGCCCTTACAGCCTGAATCATCGCAACAGGAGCTTCTGACTGGA